>Ga0308410_1001698_pt1 | contig 12736 bp, 10 predicted proteins | sample HotsprOSTMatCore_FD_203467 | JGI IMG/M metagenome (GOLD analysis project Ga0308410, IMG submission 203467) | Hot spring phototrophic mat microbial communities from Octopus Spring, Yellowstone National Park, Wyoming, United States -... | ecosystem: Environmental > Aquatic > Thermal springs > Hot... | reverse complement strand
GTAAACCCCATCTTTTCTCCACACGCCTGTAACCATAAGCATTGCACCTATCATTGCAGGCACACCAGTAGTATATGGCACAGCATGTGCTCCTGTTTCTAGATAGGCTTCATGGTGATCGCACACATTGTAGATAAATTTCTTTAGAGGTTTGTCTTTTTTATCTAAACCTTCAATCTTTACTCCTATACAGGTTTTTCCGGTATAGTTTTCACCAAGTGAAGCAGGATCAGGCAGTAGCAATTTCAGAAATTCTACGGGAACTACGGGTGTTCCTTTATAATTTACCGGTTCAGTTTTGTGTAGTCCAAGGTTCATTATTACTCTAAGGTGTGTCAGGTATTGTTCTGAAAATGTCATCCAGAACCTTATCTTTTCAATCTCAGGGAAATTTTTTACAAGAGATTCAAGTTCTTCATGGTATAGCAGGTAACTTTCTCTCTCTCCCACTTCAGGGTAGTATATTGGTTTATGGATTGACATAGGTTCAATTTCTACCCATTTTCCATTTTCGTAATATTTACCTTTCTGTGTTATTTCTCTTATGTTGATTTCGGGATTAAAATTGGTTGCAAAAACTTTTCCATGATTTCCAGCATTACAATCAACAATATCTATGTATTTCATTCTGTTAAAATAATTTTTTTTCATATAGGCAATAAATACATTTGTGACACCCGGATCAAAACCACAGCCCAAAAGAGCCATAATTTTAGCCTTTTTATACCTTTCATGATAGTCCCATTGCCACTTATATTCAAATTTTGGTGTCTCTCTTGGTTCATAATTTGCTGTATCAAGATAGTTTACTCCTGTTTCAAGACAGGCATCCATAATTGGAAGATCTTGATATGGCAAAGCAACATTGACAACAACATCAGGCTTAAAATCTTTGATTAATGCAACCATTTCATCAACATTGTCAGCATCAACCTTTGCAGTGTAAATATCTCTTTGATATCTTTCCTTTATACGTTTTGCAATTTTATCACATTTTTCCTTTGTTCGGCTTGCAAGCATTATTTCTCTGAATATTTCTTTTGCTTCAGCACACTTGTGTGCTACTACTTGTCCTACTCCACCTGCTCCAACTATTAGAACTTTTGCCATACCTCACCTCCTTGATACAGTTTTTGTATTTAATCTTTATTATTTGCATTATTATAAATTACTAATATTTTTTTGATGGATCAAGAAATTGCTGAAAAACCAATTTTTCTTCAATAAATTCTTCCATACTTTTCATTTCTTCAGCACTAACAAGTTCAGGAACTAAAGTAGTCCTAAACTGATGTTTTATACCACTTTCTTTTATAATTTTTATAGAATCTTTAATTTTTTTTATGTCTATTTCTACTCCACAGGTTAATGAATACTTTTCAAAAGTATTCTTTATATCCATTGCTATAAAGTCTAAAAGCTTTTTTTCTATGTAATCCTGTAAAACTTCCGGTAAATATCCATTTGTATCAAGTTTTACTAAAAAACCATTTTTTTTGCACCAGTTTAGAAAATCTGCAAGCCTTTCACCCCAGATAGTAGGTTCTCCACCTGTAATGCAAACACCCTCAATTTTGCCTTTCCTTTCAAGGAGAAAATCCTTTATTTCACTTTCAGGTATTTCTTTAATCCTGGACAACCTTTCAGGTAAAACAAGGTCAAAATTATAACACCAGTTACACCGAAAATTACACCCGCCTGTAAAAAGAGTTGTGGCAATTACATCAGGAAAATCAACTAAAGAAAGTTTTTGAATTCCCTTGAACATCTAAAAGTATTAATTAATTTTAGTTAAAGAACCAAAGAGGGTTCTATCGTAAGTTTTTCTTTCTTTGAATTCCTGTTTCTTACCTATGTTCCAATGCTGAACAGGTCGGTAGTATCCCACAACTCTTGAATAAACTTCACATGGAATTACAAGTTTCTTTTCTTTCACAATTTGTGTGTTTTTAGAAATATTAATCTGTAATTTATCCATATACTTTTTCCTCCTTTAGAAATAATTTATATATAAACTCCATATCTTGTCAATTCTTCCTCTGTATGCGGTAATGGACAAAACCAGTGTTCTCCAGGAATATACCCATGCACAGGGCATATTGAAAAAGTAGGTGTAATAGAAAAATACGGCAGATGATACTGACTTGCGATTGAATAAATGAGTTTGCCAAGGATTTTTGGATTATTGATTTTCTCACCCAGAAATATATGAATAACAGTCCCACCTGTAAATCTGCTCTGTAGACTATCTTGAAAATCAAGCACTTCAAATATATCGTCCGTAAAACTTACAGGAAGATGAACTGAATTTGTATAATATGGTGTTTCATCAGTCCCACTAGTTATAATATCTGGGTATCTACTTTTATCCGCCTTTGCAAGTCTATAACTTGCCCCTTCAGCCGGAGAGGCTTCAAGATTGTAAAGGTGGCCTGTCTCATTCTTGAATTCAGCAAGAACATCAAGCATAAAATCCAGCACTTTTTCTGCAAATGCCTTTCCTTCCTCTGTATGATATGGGACTTTCAAAAAATTCATTACAGCTTCATTCATACCAATAAGACCTATTGTTGAAAAATGATTTGTCCAGTAATGCCCGCTTTTTTTCTTTACATCTGAAAGATAGACTTTTGTATAAGGATAAAGTCCCCTTTCTGTAAGTTCCTCAACAATTTTTCTTTTCATTTCAAGTGAATTTTTGGCTAAAAGCATAGCATCTTTAAGTCTTTCAAAGAATTCCAATTCATTTTTTGACAAATAGGCAATCCTTGGAAGATTTATTGTAACAACGCCTATAGAACCTGTCATAGGATTGGCAGCAAATATTCCACCTCTTCTTATGTGAGAAGTATCATCCATCACCTTTTCTCTGGAATATTTCTCCAACTGAAGTCTTACTTCTCTATTATCCAGCCTTAATCTACAACACATACTTCTTGCATCTTCTTCCTTCATATCAGAATTAACAAAATTGGAAAAATATGGAGTACCATACTTTGCTGTCATTTCCCATATTGGTAAAAAATCGGGATTATCGTAATCAAAATCCTTTGTAATGTTGTAAGTGGGGATGGGGAAGGTAAAAGGCCTTCCCTTTGCATCCCCCTCAAGCATTACCTCGGCAAAAGCCCTATTTATCCATCTCATCTCTTCCTGAAATTCTTTATAAGTAGCGTCTTTAATTTCTCCACCTATAATTACACCCTGGTCAGCAAAATAAGAAGGACATCGCATATCAAAAGTAATATTTGTAAATGGCGTTTGAAAACCCGTCCTTGTAGGAACATTAAGATTAAAAACAAATTCCTGTATTGCCTGTTTTACATCCTTATATGAGAGCCCATCGTACCTTATAAAAGGGGCAAGCAAAGTATCAAAATTTGCAAAAGCCTGAGCACCAGCGGCTTCTCCTTGCAGTGTGTAAAAGAAATTAACAACCTGTCCTAATGCAGTTCTGAAATGTTTGGCTGGCTTACTCTCTACTTTCCCGGTTACGCCACAAAACCCATTTATAAGAAGCATTTCTAAATCCCATCCAACACAGTAAGCTGATAATGAGCCAAGGTCGTGAATATGAAAAATCCCACTTCTATGAGCCTCACCAATATCTGGTGTATATATTTTAGAAAGCCAGTAGTTTGCCACAACTGAAGAAGATATATGTGCATTCAACCCCTGTAAAGAATAACTCATATTAGAATTTTCATTAACTCTCCAGTCTCTCAGATGCAGATAATCATCAACAACATTTAAACTTTCATTTAAGACCTTTTGAATATTTCTTGTTTCAGCCCTTTTTGCCCTGTAAAGTATATAGGCTTTTGCAGTTTTCTTAAAGCCCATATTCATAAGAGTGTCTTCTACAATATCCTGTATATGCTCTATCTCAACAGTCTTTTCTTCCAGTTTAGAAACTACCACAGCAGTGCATTCCCATGCTTTTTTATTATCCCCCTCGCCAGTTGCATCAAAAGCCTTTTGAATTGCATTTGCTATTTTTAATGGGTCAAAATCTACAATTCTCCCATCTCTTTTCTTTACAAAAGCAACCTGGTTGTTTTTCTGTTTAGAAATAACAAGTTCTTTTACAAAATCTTCCATAAGAAAATTTCTCCTTTACTTAAAATTGTAAAATTTTTAAAAAATACCCAATTATCAACAAGCAAATAAAAAGAACAAAGATAAAAAGCAAATTTAAAAGCTCAGGACTTCTTCTAAAAAAAGGAACATCCTTTTTTGATTTTAAGAAAATTTTGTTTTGCCCACTTGGAAGAATAAAAACAAGATTAAATATGAAAAATATTAAAAGTATAGTTATATAAGAAATGTTAAAGTTCAATTTTTTTTCAACCATATCTTTGAACTTGAAGATGAATACAAATAAGAGAATATCAAGCAGGAGTACAATGAACTTCGTTAATTTGTTATTTATAAATCTATAAATTCTATGCTTCTTGAATATTTTAAAAATTTCATTTTTTATTTTTAACAATTTTTTATCTTTGCCTGAAATAATAAAGTTAAAAGAGTATTTATCAAGTTCAATGATCAGGTATGGAGATTCTTCTGTATTTCCAGTAGTTATCTTTATATAGAAAGAGTTGAAAATCTGTTTTGACATTTCTTCACTTTTGAAGAATTCTTCTGCCTCAAGTCTTGATTTTATCTCAAAGTCAAGACCATCCTTTCCAAAGAAAATTTTTGAGTCTGGACAATTTTCTTTAACCAGTTCTGTTATCTGCAAGATGTCTTCTCTATAGAGGTTAAAAATGTAGGGGGAAAAAGAGTAAGAGTACAGATTCTTTTTTTTCAGGTAAAACTTGTTTTTCATAAAAACCCCTTTTTAAATTTGGTTCTGTAAAGTATCTTTGAAATATATCCATTCACACTGATTCCTCTTGAAAGACAACTCCAAAGAGAAATACTAAAAAATACCTCACAAAGAGGTTTACTATGGACAAAATTTCTTGTCCTAAATGTAATTCTACCAACCTTTACCGCTATGGTAAAGAAAAACACACTGGTTTACAAAAATATTTTTGTAAACATTGCAAAACTCAATTTGTCCCTAACAGACCTTACAAACACAAATCCAATAATAACAACTTCGGCAATTGCCCTCTATGCGGTTCTAAATTGCATCTCCGTAAACGAAATAAAAATTCTATACAACTCTGTTGCTCAAAAAAACCTAATTGCCGTGCCTCGGCGTAGAAATAAATGCCTTTTGACTTATATATTTTTATACATATTTACAAAAATGTCAATAAAAGAAAAATAATGTTTATGCTGTATTATTTAACCCTTTATTGCCTTAGTTTTAGCTTTTTTTTATAATATTGTATGCAATTTGATACAAAGATAAATTTTGTAGAACTCATTCTTAGCACCTTTGAAACCAGTTCATTTATTTCAACTCTTCAGCAGAAAAAAGAACTTCACATTTGTCTGCCAGCTGGATTTATCCCATTTCTTCTTACCGCAATTGAAAGTGAAGTAAACATTTTTTGCATTGCAAAAAATGAAATCGAGGCAGAATCAATATACGAAGCCACAAAATCCCTTGGAAGGGATGTGCTGTTTTTCCCTGAGATTGATGTTATTCCTTTTTCAAACGCAGTACCCTCACCTGACAAACTATTTGATAGAATGAATACCCTCTACAGAATATTTACATCCCCTCGAAACATCATTATTACAACAATGGAAGCTTTCTTAAGAAAGCTTCCTCCTAAAGATTTATTTGAAAAAAGTATTCATAAGATTACAAAAAACCAAAAACTCCTGCTTGAAAGGCTTGTGGAAATCCTTGTAATTTCAGGTTACCATAGAGAGCATAAAGTACTTGAAATTGGCACATTTTCTGTAAGAGGTGACATTATCGATCTTTATCCCCCGATATACCCAAAGCCCATAAGAATTGAATTCTTCGAAGATGAAATTGAAAACATAAGATTTTTTGAGCTTGAATCGCAGAAATCAACAACCCAGATTGATTCATTCATACTTCTCCCTGCAAATGAATTTTATATAGAAAAAGAAATTGTCCCCGAGCAAAGCGAGACCTTAATTGATGAAACAAAGCTGCATTCACATTTTATAAAATTTTATAACAATCTCTCCTCCATTCTTGACTACTCCAGCTATCAAAATTTAGTTTTATTTGACGAACACTATAAAAAGCTTGAAGAAGCATTTACAAAAAAGACTTTAGCTTTTGTATCAGATAGCAAGCTACTATATTTTAACTTTGAAAAGACAATCAAAGACACCCTTAAGGTTGTAAATCACCACTTTAAAACCCCCGAGGTAAAATTCTTTGAAGAGATTTATCCCCCGGCAAAACTAAGTGAAGGTTTTTCAAGGGTTATAACGCTAATGGAAAATGAATATTTAAAAAATGGTTACACCATTTTCATTACTGTTGAGCATAAGGAAATTGCAGAGAGACTAAAAAATATTCTTGCCAGATTTTCCCCACGGATAATACAACCAGATGAAAAAATAGATGAAGCAAACAAGGTTTACATTGTAATTATAGACTACGAAACAGGCTTTGAAATTAAAAGTGAAAAGGCTAAAATTTTAGTTCTTTCAGAGAGTGATATAAGTGGAAAAAAGAGACTTTTCAGAAAGAAAATAAGGCAAATAGAGAGCTTCTTTGAAGATGTTGAGGAAATAAAAGAGGGGGAATATGTAGTTCATATCAACTATGGAATAGGAATCTTTCGAGGTATAGAAAGAATAAATGTTCTTGGTAAGGAAAAGGATTATATTCTTCTGGAATATGCACAGGGCGAAAAACTCTATGTCCCTTTTGAACAATCAAACCTCATTGGAAAATACTTTGGGGACCCAAATAAAAAAGTAGAGCTTGATTCCTTAGGCACTAAAAGCTGGATAAAGAAAAGGGAGAAGGTTCAAAAATCAATAGAGGAATTCGCAAATAAACTTGTAACTATCTATGCAAAAAGAATGACGCTTAAAGGCCACAGTTTTTTAAAAGATACAATATGGCAGAAAGAATTTGAGGATCGTTTTGAATACATTGAAACCCCTGACCAGCTAAAAGTTATTGAGGAAATAAAAAGGGATATGGAAAGTCCAAAACTTATGGATAGACTTCTCTGTGGTGATGTTGGATTCGGGAAAACAGAGGTAGCTATGAGAGCAGCCTTTAAGGCTGTTATGGATGGAAAGCAGGTTGCCTTGGTTGCACCAACAACTGTGCTTGTTGAGCAACATTATTTTACATTCACTAAAAGGTTTGAAGGTTTTCCAGTAAAAATTGAATACCTTTCAAGGCTTGTTGAACAAAAAAAGGAAAAAGAAATTTTAGAGGGGATTAAAAACCACAAAATAGATATTATTATTGGTACTCACAAACTTTTTTCAGAAAAAATTCAATTTCACAACTTAGGACTTGTCATAATAGATGAGGAGCATAAGTTTGGTGTTGAACACAAAGAAAAATTAAAAGAACGTTATCCACTTGTGGATTTTCTGTCTCTTTCAGCCACACCAATCCCAAGAACCCTCAATATGGCTCTTTCTTTTTTAAGAGATATAAGCCTGTTGCAAACACCACCAGATATGAGAATACCTGTAGAAACCTATGTGGGAGAGTTTTCTACAGACATAATAAAGTATGCAATAGAAAAAGAACTTGAAAGAAATGGTCAAATTTATTTTGTCCACAATACAATAAAAAGGTTAGCAGAATATGCCTACCTCATTGAACAGATTGTGCCACAGGCAAAAACAGTAGTGGCACATGGAAGAATGGATGAAGAAGAACTTGAAAAAGCATTTGTTGGCTTTCTAAAAGGAAAATACAATGTTTTTGTCTCTACAGCCATAATAGACTCCGGTCTTGATATTCCAAATGCAAACACTATAATTGTTACAGACGCGCATAAATTCGGACTCTCTCAGCTTTATCAGTTAAAGGGTAGAGTTGGAAGGTCAAAACAGCAAGCTTATGCATACTTCCTTTATCCACAGGATAAAATTCTTACGGAAAATGCTGAAAAAAGACTCTATGTTATACAGGAATATACTGAACTTGGTTCAGGATTTAACATTGCATTAAGGGATCTTGAGATAAGAGGTGCTGGAAACATTTTAGGTAAAGAGCAGCACGGCAACATAATTGCTGTAGGATATGATCTTTACATAAAACTTTTGAAGAAAGAAATAGACAGACTGAAAGGTAAAGAAACATTTGAAGTGGATACCCTCATAGACTTAAAATATGATGCATATATTCCAGATTTTTATATTTCTGATGATTCTACAAGAATGGAAATTTATAAAAAAATCCTTTCTGTAAAAAATGAAGCAGAAATTTCAGAACTAAAAGAAGAACTTGTTGATAGATTTGGCAATATTCCCGATGAGGTTGATGCACTGTTTGAAATTTCAAGACTTAAAATTGTAGCGGCAGAACTCGGTATTGAATCAATAATAGAAAAAAATGATGAAATTGAATTTACATTCTCAAAGCATTCAAAAGTGAATGTGACTAAAGTTATTCAAATGATTTCCTCAAAAAAAGGAGAAATATTCATAAAACCATTTTTAAATAACAAACTATTTATGAAAAGTTTTGAAAGTAATATTTACATAAAGGTAAAAAGGCTTGTTTCATTCTTAAAAGAAATAAAAGAAAAGTAAAACCTCAAAAGTATTCTTGCCTAAACTTTCAGTAAAACAAATCTCAAATCTTCCGAAAATCAAAATAAACCATTAGAATCAGGAGTAAAGTAATGTCTAAAGCCATAGGTATAGATTTAGGAACAACATTTTCTTCAGTTGCATACCTTGAAAACGGCAAAGCCTTTGTAATTCCTGACAGGGAAGGCAGAAAAACAACCCCCTCTTTAGTAACTTTCACAGAAGATGGTGTTTTTGTGGGATGGGAAGCAGCAAAAAATGAATTAAAGTATCCCGATAGCACAATCAGACAGATAAAAAGGAAAATGGGTACAAGTGAAAAAATAAAAATAAACGAGAAGCTTTTTTCACCAGAGGAAATTTCGGCATTCATATTAAAGCATATTAAAAAGCAGGCAGAGGACTTTTTAGGTGAAAAGGTAAAAGAGGCTGTTATTACAGTTCCAGCATATTTCAATGATAACCAGCGGCAGGCAACAAAGATTGCAGGTGAATTAGCTGGTCTTGAAGTCTTAAGGATAATCAACGAACCAACAGCAGCAGCTCTTGCTTATGATATAAACGGTAAAGAAGAAAGCAAGGTTGTTGTATATGACCTTGGTGGTGGAACATTTGATGTTTCAATACTCTGTATCTCCGACGGTGTTTTCGAGGTTGTATCAACCTGTGGAGACAATAAGCTTGGTGGAGAGGATTTCAACAAAAGGCTTGTGGATGTCATAAAGCAAAAATTTTTTGATGAAACAAAGATAGACATAGCTACCGACCCACTTGCAATGTTAAAACTTTCAGAAGAAGTTGAAAAAGCCAAGATTACTCTTTCCAGTGTGGAGAAAACAAGAATATATATTCCGTTTATTACAGCAGATAAGGATGGACCAAAAAATCTGGATTTTGAAATTACCAGAAAGGAATTTGAAGCACTTATCACAGATTATATTGAGAAAACCATAGAACTTTGTAGAGAGGCATTAAATGACGCAGCTTTGGATGTTAGCGAGATAGACAGAATAATTCTTGTTGGTGGATCATCAAAAATTCCTCTTGTGAGAGAGAAGGTAAAAGACTTCTTCAAAAAAGACCCTCAAACATCGATTGATCCCAAAGAAGTTGTGGCAAAAGGTGCCGCCATTCAGGCTGGAATAATTCAGGGAGAAAAAAGTGGTATTGTTCTGGTTGATCTTATTCCACTCTCACTTGGAATTGAAGTTGAAAATGGCTACTTTGTTCCCATAATTGAAAGAAATTCACCCATACCCATCTCCGCAAAAAGAATTTTTACAACAGTCATGGATTATCAGAAGGCTGTAGATATCAATATATATCAAGGTGAAAGTATGTATGCGAAAAACAATATATATCTCGGTAATTTCAGACTTGAAGGCATAAGAGAAGCTAAAAAAGGAGAACCACGAATTGAGGTTACATTTGAAATAGATGTAAATGGCATTCTTAACGTAAGTGCAATGGATCTGGATACAAGGAATCTACAAAAAATTACAATACAGAATAAGTCAATCCTTTCAAAGGATGAAATAGAAGCTATACAGAAGGAACATGTAATTAAATACAGTGAAGAAATATCAAAGAGAAAAAATCTATATGAGGTTATGAGACTCAAGACTTACTCAGAAAATCTCATTGATAAGATAAAGAGTGCTTTGCCACCTGCCCACTACGGAATGCTTGTAGAAGAAGAGCTAGATGAACTTTCGAGGCAAATTAAAAAATACGAAGAAGAATTAAACTCTGAAGAGCTAAAAAAACAAATAGAAAGACTTGAATTCATCTACAACGAAATTAATTTCAACTCTCAGTATAGAGAGGTGGTATGAAACTGTTCGGAGAAAAAACATATTACCAGATACTCGGTGTTGCAAAGGATGCAAATCAAAAAGAAATAAGGAAGGCTTTCAGAGAGCTTGCAAAAAAGTTTCATCCAGATTTAGGTAAACAAAAAGGTAAAGATTACTCAAAGATCTTTGAACAGATCAACATAGCCTACAGTGTTTTATCTAATCCAAAAAAGAGAAAAGAATATGACAGCCAGCTTGAAAGCAAAAAGAACAGCCCAAACATTCTTGAGATATTCAACTTCAAAGAAGTAAAGAAAATCATAAAATCCATTAGCCTTGAAAACATTCTTAAAGCAAAGGTATCAAAACCCTACTACAGTGAGGAGCTTTCAAAGCTTTCCGTTGAAGAACTTCTTGACAGAATAATATTTTCCAGAAATATTGAGGTTCAAAAGTATGCTGTAAAACTCTTAATTGAGAAAAAGAAGTTATACCCCATAAGGGACTTACTCAGGCTTCTCTACTCTAACATTCATGAAGAAGTAAAAATCTGTATAATTGAAGGTTTAAAAACTAAAAGTTTGCCAAAAAAATCAAAAAACATAATCAAAGAGATCTACGAGCTTGAAAAAAACCCTAAAGTTAAAGAAGCAATTGCAACCCTGATTTAAAGATACTTTAAAACTTCCTCTGCATGATTTTCTGGATCAACTTCTGAGAAAATTTTTACTATCCTTCCATTTTCATCAATTATGAATGTAGTTCTTTTTATACCATAGTAATCTTTGCCATACATCTTTTTCTTTACCCATACGCCATATTTTTCAAGCACAAAATGTTCAGGATCACTCAAGAGATAAAAAGGAAGTCCAAATTTTTTCTTGAACTTCTGATGAGACTCAATACTATCAGCACTTATTCCTATAACTACAGCACCTTTTTCAAGTATTTTATCATAAACATCCCTGAAACTACAGGCTTCCTTTGTACACCCAGGAGTATTATCCTTTGGATAAAAGTATAAAACTACCTTTTTACCCCTGAAATCCGAAAGTTTTACTTCTTTCCCTTCAGCTGAAGTGAGGCTAAAATCAAAGGCCATTTCATTTTCAGAAAACATATTAATCCCCCTTTTTCTTACTTTAGTAAAAAATAAGCTTTTTTGATTAAAAAGTCAAAATTATCACAAAAATTTTTTACTCAGAAGATGTTGATTTTTTAAACAATTTGTTTTATATTATTGCCTTATTTAAGGCATAAGGAGAAAGCAAATATGAAAGATTTTTTAAAAGTACCTGGCAAAAACAGGGGAGAAATAATACTTTTTGCTTTAAGCACCTGTATATGGTGCAGAAAGACAAAACAGTTACTTGAAGAATTAAATGTAGAATATAAATATATTGATATGGATATGGTGGATGATGAACTTGAAGAAAAATTCACAGAGGAGCTAAAAAAATGGAATCCCGACTGTTCCTATCCAACCCTTGTAATTGATAACAAAAAATGTATAGTGGGATTTCAGGAAGAAGAAATAAGAAAGGAACTTACAAAATGAAAGAGAGACCTTCTGTATCAGTTGAAGAAATTGAAAGAGAGTATAAAAAACTTTTTGACGAAGCTGAAAGTGGCGGTTATCACCTGAATCCAGATGTTGAGTTTACGAAAGCACTTGTTGAAGGGCTTTTAGTAAACACAAAAAGATATGGCTATCCAGCCTGTCCTTGCAGGCTTGCTACCGGTAATAAAGAAGAAGACCTTGATATAATATGCCCTTGTGATTATAGAGATCCAGACTTAAACGACTATGGCACTTGCTACTGTGGCCTTTATGTAAGTGGTGAAGTTCTTGAAGGAAAGAAAAAATTAATTTCTATTCCTGAAAGGAGAAAAAAGATGAAAGAAGAAGTTAAAGACAAACCATCTTTAAATACAAATTTGAGTTATCCTATCTGGCGTTGCAAGGTTTGTGGCTATCTCTGTGCAAGGGAAAATCCACCAGAAGTTTGCCCTATATGTAAAGCAAAAAAAGAAAGATTTGAAAGGTTTATTTGAGGTAATTTTTTCATCTTTGACACCTGGCAAGGCATAATTTTTCATAATAGCATTTCCTAACCTATTGACATTAAAAAAGCTGGAATACGTCTTTTTTTTGTCAGAAGCATTATTTTTTATAAGATCAAAAGGCAAATGAGGTAACAGAGCGTAAAAAATTAACTCATTGTCAAATTACAGTGTTATCAGGAATAACACTGTTTTTTGTG
>Ga0308410_1001697_pt1 | contig 12744 bp, 7 predicted proteins | sample HotsprOSTMatCore_FD_203467 | JGI IMG/M metagenome (GOLD analysis project Ga0308410, IMG submission 203467) | Hot spring phototrophic mat microbial communities from Octopus Spring, Yellowstone National Park, Wyoming, United States -... | ecosystem: Environmental > Aquatic > Thermal springs > Hot... | reverse complement strand
CACCGCAGGCAGCAACACCCGCCAAGCTATGCCCCTAAAACCCCCATCATACAAAATGCTAATCTTGTAAAACCCTTTTGTCACCGATCCCCCCACGTTCCGGAGCTAAACTCCGAGCATGGGGGGACCGCGGATTAGTTCACTCTGGCTTTGCAACCGGCTCCGGTAACGTCGAGGCAGCGATAATTCGGTTAATGGCGTTCAGAAAGGCCTTTGCACTTGCCTCGATGCTGTCGGTCGATACCCCCCTTCCGCGGTACAAATGACCTTGATACTCCAGCTGGACGTTGACCTCTCCCAAAGCGTCCTTTCCCACCGTAACACTATGGACATGAAAGTCCTTGCACACCGCGGGAATTTGCGTCAATTTTTCGATGGCATAGAAGACGGCGTCAACCGGCCCGTCACCGGCGGAAAGTTCTGTCTCCAGAACTTCTTCCCCTTTGCGAAGAACCATTCGAACATGGGGCGTTTTGCCCGTCCCTGTGGATACCTCGTAGTGCTCCAGGGTATAGGTTTCAGCAACCGTCTGCATTTGAAACTCGATAAGAGCGATCAAATCCCCATCGTAGATTTCCTTTTTCTTATCGGCCAAGCGTTTGAAGTCTTGGAAGAGGGCATCTAATTGCTCGTTGGTAAGACGGTAGCCGAGCTTTTGGGCTCGGGCCGCCAAGGCTGCCCGACCACTGTGCTTTCCCAATACTAAATCACTTTGCGAAAAGCCCACATCCTCCGGCCGCATGATCTCGTAGGTTCGCGGTTCCTTAAGCACACCATCCTGATGAATCCCCGATTCGTGAGCGAAGGCATTCTGCCCCACGATGGCCTTATTCCGCTGCACATGAAGTCCGGTAATCCCGGCAACCAACCGGCTCGTAGGGACAAGCCGTTGGGTAACGATATTCGTCTGGGCCTTGTAATAATCATGGCGGACCCGCAGGGTCATGACCAGCTCTTCCAGGGCACAGTTACCCGCCCGTTCGCCAATTCCATTGATCGTGCATTCCACCTGGCCAGCCCCAGCTTCCACCGCAGCCAGGCTATTGGCTAAAGCCAAACCCAAATCATCATGACAATGGACACTTATCACCGCCTTATGAATGTTGGGAACCCGAGCCCGGAGTGTTTCGATCACATGCTTCATTTGGGCCGGTGTCGCATAGCCCACGGTGTCCGGAATATTGATGGTGGTAGCTCCCGCGTCGATAGCAGCTTCCACCACCTGGCACAAAAAATCCATCTCTGTGCGAACAGCATCCTCCGGAGAAAACTCCACATCGGGGCAATAGTTAGCTGCTCGGCGAACCCCAGCCACTGCCCGATCGATGATCTGCTCCTTTGTCATTCGGAGCTTATATTCTCGATGAATAGCACTCGTGGCCAGAAAGACATGAATCCGCGGAGAAGGCGACTCGCGGATAGCTTCCCAAGCCCGATCGATATCCTCCTCACGACACCGGGCCAGAGCACAAATCCTAGGACCACGCACGTTCCTTGCGATTTCCCGCACCGCCTCAAAATCGCCCGGCGAAGCAATGGGGAAACCGGCCTCAATGACGTCAACCCCCAACTCGGCTAACGCCTTGGCGACTTCCAGCTTTTCGGCCGGATTCATACTCGCTCCCGGCGATTGTTCTCCATCGCGGAGAGTGGTATCGAAAACGATTATCCGCCGCGAAGATTCTTCCGGTCTGTTGGGCTCCATCATCGTCGATCCTCTCCCACTCTGAAAGTTTCTACCAAAGCATCCAAACAAAGAAAGAGGCTACATAAGTTCGACGGCAAACATCAAATCCCTGGAACACTCCTCATGATTGGACCACGCGAAGTTGGCTCTTTCCGGAAGTCAACATCCCCCTCCCCAGGACCTCGAACGCATGGCTCGACGATACCGCGGAATTCTTCGGGCTGACGGTCAGCCAATTCCGATGCAACCAACAATCTCGCAAAATTGACATCCCATAGCACCATTTGTGTCTCATCTTGGGCTCTCGGCCCGTTATCACAACCCATTTGGGAGCCCCTTGGCAGCCCCAACACTCCCGGCGATGTCGCCCAGCGAAGCCCGTCACCAAAAAAATGAAAAAACCCCAAGGTCGTTGAGGCCTTGGGGTTTGATTGGCTTTGAGATTTTTTGGACTTACGCGATATCCTTGGCCGCACAAACCCTAAGGCCCGGCCTTATTAAGGCCCAATAGTAACAAGCCCAAGGTTAGGCGACCAAGCAGACCTTGCATATATTGCTCAGATATCGCTCAAATGCAACTAACACTAATTTCCCGCGTTCTCGGGACTCTTATTTACCACTATCCCCCAGCTTATCAAAACCAAACCAGACGGCGGCAAGTTCAAACCACTATTATCAACATCGGGTTACCCCGCCCACCCAACACATTATTTTTGCCATGCCCTGGGGGAATCTAAGGACTTTTATGTCCAGACATCAAGGTAAATTATGCGTTTTGCACCCTACTAGTCAATGGGAACTCCTGCCCCCAGGGAAAGTTACCCGCTCTCAACCCTCGCCCCCTCCCTCAAAAGAGTTTAGGAGGGCACAAAAGCCCCGAAATGCCTTGGAATTGAGCCCGCCAATTTGAGTCGAATTGACGCAGAACGGGGAAACGGGGTACCCTTGAAGAAAAAAACCGGGAGATCTATCGGATCGGACACAAACATTACGCAGTTTATGGTGCGGACTAAGTTAATCGAAGATTTTCACTGCTTAGGAAGAAGATTTTCACTGCTTAGGTATAAGCACTAAATCTCACTACCTGGGAATAATCACTAACTTGCCCAGGATTGTAGGGGTCTCCTGCGGCGGAGGGAACAACGGCCCCTTCTTCGAAGCAGCAATTTTCTCTTCTCGGGCTCCCGAAACTTGTCGTTTTGACCGGGAGTCTTCGACCGAGATGGACTCTTCGACCGAGATGGAGGGGGGGTCGCGAAATTGTCCCGGGGGATTTGCACCGTTAAACCGGCAAGACGAATTTGCCCGGATAGGAAAGGAAACCGGAGATCAACGTTCAGGGTTTTCCTGGACCTTTTCAGGGTTCTTCCTGGACCTTTAAGGCCTTGGTAAAGCGTAGGATAAGGCCTCGGGTAAAGGGTAGGGGAAAGTAGCGGTGCTGGCCCGGTATTCCGTTTTCTCGGGCCTGGAGTGGCAGGTTTCTAGCCGGTCCGAGTTCCTTGGAGGATCGAACCGGTTTTCCTGAGCGACCGAGCTATCTCAACAGGATTCGATCCGATAGCGGCCAGGCTCCAAAACCTTTTCCGGAAGGGAGGCCGATGTCTTCGGCCGAGAAAAACGGCAGGGAAATTTTCGCCCAGCGAATTCTCTGTGCGGGAGGCTGCCCCAACTTGGGGGTTGTGGACTCAGCTTGGGGTATCCGGTTCCCTTTTGTTTCGAATCTTCCTTGGCGAACCTCAAGACCGGCGTTATGCCGCAGCTTTAAGGCAATATGCCCTAGCTTCAAATTTGACGCAATATGCCCTAGCTTCAAAGTTATGAGATGGCTAACCGAGGGCTTGGTTAAACTCTCGCCCCAACGCCGAGGCTTTCCGGAGGTTCTGACCCCAAGCCGCCTCTTGGTTGAGACCGCCCGACCGCTCCGAAGGTGGCCACTGGCGGCAGTACCCTTTCTGGTTTGCTTCCTGTTGGTCGTTCCTTGGTTTGCCTTTGGGTGTGCCTATACCAAACAGGTGACCATTCGGGCCCACTCTCCTTCGCCCTGGGATCGGATGAAAACCCTTTGGTCTGAAGAAAAACCCAGTGAGCGGACCCAGCAATTCCTTCGCCGCTACGGATTGGCCGAGAGCTGGAGACGAGAAGAACCCCGAGCATTTCTCCGACGGATACAAGACCTGGTATATCGCGATCCCTCGGATGATAAGCTTTTTGCGGCCTCGGAACTTGCCTATTTAGCGGCAGGCTCTGTGGAGAAGGAAAATCCCCGATTAGCACTCGATCTCTACGGAGCCTCGGTGATCCACGCCTTCCAATATCTTTTCGACGACCGTTTCCGCGACTTCCGGAATCCGTACGACCCACAATTCCGCGGTGCTTGCGACCTGTACAACGTTTCCTTGGAAAGAATGCTGCGTTTGGTTTGTCGGGAGCATGGGTTGAGCCCTGGACGGATGTACGAATTGCGAACGGCAAGCGGTATTTGGGAGCTTTCCTGCCGGATCGGAGCGGGACTGTGGCGGCCGGAGGAGTTCGGCCGATTCGAATTCGCCACGGACTACGAAATTCGGAACCTTCGTAACCACTATCGAAATTACGGCCTGGGAGTTCCCTTAATCGCGGTGCGACGGCCCCTACCGGTGGAACCTCCCGAGGCCCGGTATTATCCAGATAATCTCAGCTTTCCGGTGACCGTGTTTCTTCGTCCCGAGGCAGATGCCGACCCTTATGCCAGCGATACCCTGCGACGACGTTCCGCTTCCTTGGAACTTTATGACCCGATAGTCACCTCCGATATACGGGTTGGCAACCTGTGGGTTCCCCTGCAAACCGATCTCAGCACGCCCTTGGCCTATTTTCTGGCCGACCCGCGAATGCTTCTCATCCCCACGGTGGGGCTGTTAAGACCGGAGAAGCTGCTCACGTTCGAGCCTCGCCGCGGCAAACCCCTCATGGGACTGTACATGCTGCAACCGTACGAAAGGGGGAAAATTCCCGTGGTAATGATCCACGGCCTATGGTCCGGTCCCATGACCTGGATGGAGATGTTTAACGACTTGCGGAGCCTTCCGGAAATCCGCCAACATTTCCAGTTCTGGTTTTACCTGTATCCGACGGCCCAACCCTTCTGGATCAGTGCAGCGGCTCTCCGCGAAGAGCTGGCCGAGGTCCGCCAAGTGCTTGACCCATCCCACCAGGAATCCGCCCTGGACCAGATGGTGCTTGTGGGACATAGCATGGGAGGTCTCCTTGCGCGCTTGCAAACGGTAGAAAGTAAGGACAATTTTTGGCGGGTCCTCAGCGATGTACCCTTCGAACTTGTCCGGAGCAACCCTGCTGAGCGGTCTCGGCTCCAGAAAATCTTTTTCTTTCAACCTAATGCCTCCATAAGGCGGGTGATCTTTATCGGAACCCCTCACCGGGGAAGCCGGGCCTCCAACCTCACAACCCAATGGATTCTCGAACGCCTTATCCGTCTGCCGGAGTTCGTGGTTTCCAACCAGACGGAATTTCTTCGGGCAAATCGCGATCTGATTCGCGACGAAAAGGTGGTCCGGATCGACACCAGTGTCGAAGCCCTTTCGCCCGGCTCCCCATTTTTTGCAGCCTTAGAGTCCTGCCCAAAAGCTCCTTGGGTGAAATGGCATAATATCGTGGGAATCCTGCCAGAAAAGGGGTTGATGGGGCGGCTTGCCTCTGGAAGTGACGGGGTCGTCCGCTATACAAGTGCTCACGTGGAAGAAGCAGACTCGGAACTGATCGTGCCCGCCGATCATCTGACCATCCACACGCATCCGGAAACCATCCAGGAAGTTCGCCGCATTCTTCTGGAGCATCTTGCGGAAGTAACGGGATCGCCAATCCGGCCGCCAACCTATTTTCCCGTGGCTCAGGGAGTTTACCCGGCAGGATATTCCGGCCAAGGCTTCTCCGCAGTCCGATCGGCGGGCTTTCCCGGCCCCGGGGATGCAGAGGTCATCTTGCCCTCTAGCTCCTGGTACTCAGGCTGGGCCACTCCCTTGCTTCCCGCCGGTGCCGGAGTCGAATTACCTGCGGGACTTGGCGGCCGGCCCCTCCACCCGGTGGATCCTTTCATTTTCGGCGGGTCCTTACCGGTGGCTTCCCCCAAGGAAGGCTTACCCTTAGCGGAAAGCTTGGAAGAGGGGATTCCTTGGGCCGTCGGCTATGACCCCATCCGTCGATAAACCACAAGGAGGGTTCAACCTCCTGACAAGAAAGCTGCCCTGAAGAGCCATCCCCCAAACCGGCTTCCCAGCTCCCTACGTTATCCCACCTACTGCCCCTCTATTTTGGCCTTCCCGCAGACCGCAAGCCCCAAAAACCCCACCCTCCAGGGAAAGGTCGAAAATGGCAAGTGGGTTGGGAAAGACTTAATGTGTACATTCGTGCCGATTCCAATCCGCGGGAATTGTCCCCGGCCCGTTTGCTCCGCGGCAAATTAAGTCAAAGGAGTTTGCCCCTTCAAAAGCCAGCAGGAATTCCCTCACCGATCAAAAGAGAGAAAAATCCTATTTTCCTCGACCGATCCCGCTTCTTCTTTCACTTTGCCGGGGAACCTACCGAACATCACCTTCTCGTTTGGGGGCAAGTTCGGGAAGGCCAAAAGCCTTCAACATTTTTCTTTTCCACTCCCTTGTTTCCAGGGAATAACTAGCCTTGCGGCTTATGATTCGGCTACCACCGGGTTTCTCAGCACTCCGATCGGGGCAATTTCTACCTCCAGCCAATCCCCGGGCTTCAGGAACACCGGAGGTTTGCGGGCCATCCCGACCCCGGCAGGAGTTCCCGTGTACAAAAGATCCCCAGGTTTCAACGTGCATACTTGCGAGACATAACTTACCAGCCGTTCCACAGAGAAGACCATTTGCTCCGTGTTCGACTTTTGCATCACCTGACCGTTCAGTCTGAGCACGATCGGCAGCCGCAGAGGGTGGGGAAATTCGTCCCGCGTGACGAGCACCGGTCCGCAGGGGGCAAAAGTATCGAACGATTTGCCGAGAAGCCACTGATTCCCCGGCTTGCGAAGCTGCCAGTCCCGAGCCGAGATATCGTTGCCGCAGGTATACCCGGCGATATATTGACCCACCTTCTCTTCCGGAATATAACGGCCCGCCCTGCCTATGATCACCACAAGCTCCGCCTCGTAGTCCACCTCTTGAGAAACCCGCGGAAGCACAATCGGCTGCTCCGGGGCACACAAAGCTGTGAGGAACTTGCAAAAAATAATAGGCTCCGGGGGAACTGGCACACCACTTTCGGCCGCATGATCGGCATAGTTCGCCCCCACACAAATGATCTTCTCGGGATTAGGTACCGGAGGCAAAAGCCGGGCCTCCTCCGGAGGAATCGGTCTACCGCGGGGGATCACCTCCTCCACCCAACGGAGAAGCTCCGAACCCCCGGTCAAAATGCTTCTTACATCAGGAGGAATCCGCCGATCGGTAGCGTGCAAATCCACAAACCCGTCCTCTCGCAAGGCAGCGGCCCGAGGACCTTCCTGCGTCTGTATGGTGGCTAAACGCATGAGCGACGACCTTTCCAGAAATTTACGGAGGGAACCGTGGCGGTCACATCTCCCCTCAACCGATCCTTTTTCTTAAGCAACCGTCTGCAACTGCTTTCTCCACTCGGTCTGCTTTCACGAGCGAAACTTGCTGGCCTCGAAAATTCCCGCAATACCAAACTTATGGATCTTCGTACAACCAAGAGATAGAAACCCAGCCGAAATCCAGGAATTTTGGTGTCCCCGCGGCTTACAAAGATCAATGACTAAGCAAGGAATCCCTCGAGGACCGATGGCTTTCCGTAGAGGACCCATGGACACCCCCTCCGACAACTTTTCCCAGACTCCTCCTTACCCCACCACTCCGAGTTCTCATTCTTTCGAACCCCTGGAGGCACCAATGGGCGAGCGGACAAGGCCCTCCCCGGCCCGTGGGCTGGGAAGTTCGGACTCCTTACACTGCGTCATTCTAAAGCGGGCTGGGTTCTCCACGCGGAACACCCCGCCATTATACCGCCAGATAAACCGTGAACATAGGATTCCCGTCGGGCAGCCCTCCCAACCCTCTTCCCATCTGCCGGCGGGAGTGACCTTCCCCCTTAGTATGCGGAATTCTCCCTACTTGTTGCCAATTGAAGGCACTCGACGACTTTCTTCCGCCAAACCCCCTCTTCCGAGTTTCCCACCAGATGCACCGGTCAGTTTCGAAGAAGCTACAGCGGTTGCCTGCCTGCAAAAAGTTGACGGTGGGGGCAAGGTGACCTAGGCTTTCAGAGGGAGGCCCCTGGTGCAAGTTCTAGAGGGACCCCCTCGGCCTTGTTCTGCTAGTAGTTCCAACGGGTCGCTTGTCCGCCGACACCGCTAGAAGACGGTGCCCGTTCGCAATCTTTGGCAAGTCAAAATCCCATGGAAAGCTGCCCTGGGGAACATCGGCCGGGGTTAGGAATGAAGAAATTTCGTCCATTGGCCGCTCTTGGTTCTGCCCCCATGGGGAAAACTAGATGGAGAGCCACTCACGGATAAACCGGAGCCGCCTCGTTCTGCCCCCACGGGGAAAACTAGCGGACTTCGGAGGAGAACCCAAAGACAACGACAAACGTCGGGGGCAAATCGGTAACGGCCCAAAAGGGGATTGGTGTTTAGTGAAAAGAAGCCCATTACTCCCGAGGGCAAAAACGGCCGACGAAGGGGAGGGCCCCAACTCTCCCATTCGGGCAAGAAAAAGTGACATAAACTTAGTAGGGCCAAGCCGGAAACTTTGTCGGCTAGAGTGAAATCCCTAAGATTGAACCTAAAAACTCGCTTTGTGGATTGGTATCTACCGCCCCAGGGTTTTGCAACTTTGATGAGGCCCGGAGCTTTCATGGGCGAACCCACTTTGCAGATACCGCTATCAAAACTGGAATCTTTATCGGAGGCGAAATCTCCGGCATTTCCGCCGGATGTTGACCCTTCGCCCAGTGACCGCACCGAAAACTTTTCTTCCCATTCCGTGGGGGAAGGAGCTACTAATCTCGGAGGTGAAACCGCTCCGACGGCTATCTGTACAAATTTCTCCTCTTTGGGAGCTGCTGAAACCAAGGAGTCCCCAGCCGTCGAGGGCAAGGTCCACTCCTCATATCTTGGTCTTCCCTCATGGCCGGACGCAAAAAGCCTTGACCTCCTTCTTGAGCCCACCACTCCGGAACCGTCGGCAATCTCCCGACGCGTTGCCCGCCAGGAATCAGCTTTTCACCCGCAAATCGACCAGCGGCTCGCACAAATCCGGTTAGGAGTGGCTTATGCCCTCTATGTTACCCTGCGGCTGAAATCACCACCTTTGGCCGCTCACAATCTGCGGGTAGCTCTAACTGTCTCCGGATGGGGTCGGCTTCGGGGGATGGAGCCCACCGAACTTGAACTTGCGGAAATCGCTGCCCTTCTCCACGACCTGGGCATGGTCGGAGTACCAGATCACATTCTCCGAAAACCGGGAACTTTGGACCGAACTCAATTTCTTATCGTGGAGACCGCCCGGCGTCAGACCGTGGAGGTACTTCGGGCTGCCACCGCCAATGAGCGTTTGCTGTGCATCGTGGAGCATGTTGGGGTATGGTACCACGCAACCAGGTGTCCTGGCGGGGAAAGCCGGGAGAAGATCCCTCTTGCTGCACGCATGATCACTATTGCGGAAGCTTATGACTCGATGACTACGGACCAGGTGTACCGCCCAGCCATGTCCCAAGAGCGGGCGGTCGGGGAGCTGCGTGCATGTGCCGGCACACAGTTCGATCCCCATCTGGTAGAAGAATTCGTCACCCAAGTGGTCCCTCGGCTGGGGACCCTTCGGTTAGAGGCCGCCAGTCGGTGGTTAAGCTCCATCGATCCCCATTTGGCCGACAGTTTGTGGCAAGGCGAGTTATCTCAGAGTGTACCTCCGGAACTTCTGGGACTTGTCCCGGCCCGATTGCTAGAGCAAATGCGGGACGGAGTGATTATCGTCGATGCCACCAACCGCGTTGTGGTCTGGAATCCTGCCGCCGAACGTCTCAGTGGGATCACCGGCTCCGCCGTCCTCGGCCACCCGTGGGAACCCCATCTCTTAGGACTTCGGGAGGAGCGAGGTCAGCCGATCGCTCCTGAGGACTGTCCCCTTCACTGGGCCTTAAAGTGCGGTGCCCAAAGCCTCCGCCGACTGGTGCTGGAGGGACGAAGCGGCCGGCAAATTCCCGTCGATGTCCATGCAATCCCCGTGCAAAATCATCAGGGGGTTGTCCTGGGAGCCATCCTCCTTGTCCACGATGCTTCGCCGGAAGTATCCCTCGAGGCCGAATGCCTGCGTCTGCAAGCCCGCACGGCTTTAGATCCGCTCACGCAGCTTGCCAATCGGGCCGAGTTCGACCGTGTGCTACCGATCTTCGTTGCCCAGCATCAGCAGCAGGGATTGCCCTGCAGTCTGATAGTTTGCGACTTGGACCACTTCAAGCAGATTAACGATATTTACGGGCACCAAGCGGGCGACGAGATCATTAGAACCTTCAGTGCCTTGCTGCGAGCGGCAGCCAGGCCTGGCGACCTCGCCAGCCGATATGGAGGAGAAGAGTTCGTTCTTTTGTGCGCGCAGTGCGATAACGCTACGGCCGCCCAACGAGCAGAGCAAATCCGCTTCCGTTTCGCCCAACTCCCTCATCCGAGTTTGGGCCACAAAAACGTCACCGCAAGCTTCGGCGTCACCGAACTTCAGCCCGGCGACACTCCGGAAAGTTTCTTCCGTCGGGCCGATCGGGCCCTCCTTGCCGCAAAGACCCGCGGCCGTAACCAGGTTGTCCAATTAGGGGTCGGAAGTGATTGGCCGGAAAAGTCCGCAGTCCGCAGATGGTTCCCGGCGTTGCCGGGCTTCGCAAGTGCCTCGGTCGTTGTGAAGGAACGCCTTCGGGTTTACGGTCCCCTGCCCCTGGTGATCGAAAAGCTTCAGGGCTTTGTCTCCGATCACCAAGCCCAGGTACTTCGAGCACAGCAGGACCAAGTAGAGTTGGAGCTAGAACATCGGCCCATCGGAATGCGTCGGCGGACCGACCGGCCCATCACTTTCCATATCCAGTTGAGATTACAAGAAATCTCCGGCAACAATCCGCCTTCGAACCCCAGATTGCCTTCCGGAGCCAACAAAGCCGGGGAAATCCTCCCCCATTCCAGTTGCAATAGCGGGGAACAAACTCCGAATTTCTCGGCCACAAAGTACACCACGATCCACGTGGAAATTTGCCCAGCATCTTCCCGCGAACGTCGGCGACAAGAGATCGCTGCCCGGGCCCGAAATGTTCTCGAGAGCCTGAGAGCCTATCTCATGGCTCAGCCCGAACCTACCGCGGAGGCTGCCCCCCGCACATCCAGCCGAAGGTGGCTCCCCTGGCCCCGGTTTTCGTCCTAAGAGGGTACTCGCTGGAACTACTCTATGGGACCGGGAAGGCTATCTAACCTCCGATGGTTAACCTCCGCCAAGGGTTCCTAACGTATGCAAGCGAATCCCGGAGAATTAAAGCTCTTCGACCTCCAGGCCAACAAGCAATCTGGTTGAAGTTTTTGAGCCCACCTTTAATACTCGAGGCAGATGCTCTCGAGGTCCCCAAGAACTCTTGCCGCCTTCCAGACATAAGTCAGCGGCACCGGCACCTACCGTTCGGATGCTTGACCATACCTCAAGAGCTCAGCAATTCCGATTACTAATCATATGTACAGATAGCCGGGAAAAGTGGTTAGCGACTTTTGATAAGTTAAGCCTCGAGCTCCCGTGGCTCAAGTTGTTGATTAGTTTGGCGTTGAGGTAGCGGAATGTGGTGATATGGGGAGATTCTTTGGAACTTTCACTGGGTCATTTAGAGGCTCCAATAGCAACGTCTGGATGATTCACTGAAATCTGGAGCGACTCTCCTAGGCTCGGCATATCCAGGAACACAAAATCCAAAACTACTAACATGGTGCTCCCAGCTTTTCGATCCCTTTGAGTTATGGGACCTTCGAGTTAAGAAACCTCGAAATTAAAGCAGCAGTTGGCTGCTGGATTTGTTTTTTACTGGTTATGGCTAACGGCGGGGAAGACCCGGGAGTTCCAAGGGAAGAGCTGCCTTTCCGCTCCACCTCCTACCCCTGAGTCATGTCTTTCTCGGGTACTTAGCGGTTTTATCCCTTTTGGCCTGCTTAGCAGGGATTATCCCCGCTCAAGCCCCAACCAACCACGGCACTATCTTTTCCCGGAGGTTCTCGAAAAGGTCCCAACAAAACCGCCATTACCTTTTCGGGGATCCCATGGTCCAACGCTTTGCCTACCTGGCGTTTGGACGAAATTTGGTACTGGGAACGGTAACTTTACTGAGGGCCAGGTCATACCCGCCACCATCCGAGGCGGCATCATGCACTGATCCTCGCCAATCACAGCGAGATTAGCCCCCGGTTTTCCCCCACGTTTGGATCTCTTAGTTTTACCAAGATGAATACTCCCACCGCGGTGGCTTAGTCTTCGATGCGGAGTTTGATTTCGCTGGAGTTGGCCCGAAGTTCGGGGGCATACATGGCGGAAGCCCGCGTGGGCAAAGCACTGAATCGCCCAGGGATTTCCGCCCGCATCCGGTAGCTGACACTGTGCTTGCCCTGAGCCAACCACCGCACGAAGAACACCACCCGATTGTCCCGAAATTCGATGTAGGCCCCCAGCGGATTGGGAATGTAGCCGCTCCGAAGATCAACCGGTTCAAAACCTGCCGGCTTCATATCCTCGAAGACGAGGTACTCATAGTCGTTTTTACTCTCAATCTCCAGTTCGATCTCCACCAATTCACCGGACTTAAGGAGACTAAGGTCGGGGAGGAGCTCCCGCTCGTATTTTTCCACCCGCTGCCAAACGACCTGACCGCGAGCCCCGGCCGCAGGCCGCTCCGCCTCCACCGGACGAAGTCGATAGTACTTCCGCTCGACTTTGATTTCCAGCCCCGCCGGTGGGATGTACTCCTCCAGACTAAAGGTCGTCAGATAGGCATTGAAGTAGAGGACGCCGGTACCC
>Ga0308410_1001692_pt1 | contig 12752 bp, 7 predicted proteins | sample HotsprOSTMatCore_FD_203467 | JGI IMG/M metagenome (GOLD analysis project Ga0308410, IMG submission 203467) | Hot spring phototrophic mat microbial communities from Octopus Spring, Yellowstone National Park, Wyoming, United States -... | ecosystem: Environmental > Aquatic > Thermal springs > Hot... | reverse complement strand
AACAACCTGCTGTTCTCGGGCTTCGCGTTCGTGGTGCTGCTCGGCACGACCTTCCCGCTCGTCGCCGAGGCGCTGCGGGGCAGCCGGCTCGCGGTCGGGCCGCCCTACTTCACCCGCATGACCGCACCGCTGGGGCTGGCGCTGCTGTTCCTCATGGCGGTGGCCCCGGCGTTGGGGTGGCGGGCCACCAGCGTCACGACGCTGCGGGACCGGCTCCTCGGGCCCGCGGTGGTGGGGGTGGCGGTGATGGCGGCGACCCTGTGGTGGGCGGGTCGCCGGCCCGGCCCGGTGCTGGCGTTCGGGCTCGCCGCGTTCTGCGCCGCCGCGATCGGCCGCGAGACGTTCGTGGCGGCACGGTCCCGGCGGCGGGCCGACCGGTGCGGGTGGGGCAGGGCCCTGTGGCGCACCGTGCGGGGCAACCCGCGCCGCTACGGGGGCCTGGTCGTGCATCTGGGCGTGGTCGCGATCGCGATCGGGCTGGTGGCCTCGGCATCGTTCCAGACCGGCCGGGAGGTGCGCCTGCGGGTGGGGGAGACCGCCACGGTGGGCCGATACGAGGTCACCTACCTCGGGAGTCGCCGATCGGTGAGCCCGCAACGCACGAAGGTCTCGGCCCGCCTGGCGGTCCGGCGCGACGGGCGGGCGCTGGGCACCTACGCCCCGGCGGTGTCCACCTTCCCGAACGCGAACATGGGGATCGGTACCCCCTCGGTCCGCACCGGCCTGCGTGAGGACCTCTACCTCACCCTGGTGTCCTCGCCGAACGAAGCGGGTCGGGTGACGGTGGGTGTGGCGGTCAAGCCGATGGTGCTGTGGCTGTGGGTGGGTGGGGCGATCATGGCCGCCGGGACCCTCCTCGCCCTCACCCCGGCCGCTCGAAGCGGTCGGCGAATCGGCGGGCGAATCGGCGCCGCCCTCGCTGCGGGCGGACCGCGCCGCGAACCGGTGGGCGAATCGCCGGGCGAATCGGCGGTGGCGGGCGAATCGGCGGTGGCGGGCGAATCGGTGGGCGAATCGCCGGTGACGTTCGGGGACGACCCGGTCGCCGCACCGTCGCGCACCGGTGGTGAGCATGTCACCACGAGCAGTGGGAGCGGCGGGCGGTCGGATGCGGCGTCCACCGAGGGGCGGCGCGGGCCGTGAGCCGGGTGCAGCGCCCGCTCCGCCGCCTGGCGCTCGCCGTCGGCGTCGCGGTGGTGGCGTTCACGATCGTCCTCGCGCTCACCGTGCGCTCCGACCCCCGGGCGGACGCGAACCGCAGCCGCCTGGTGGGCCGTCCCGCCCCGTCGTTCGCGATGACCGGGGTGGACGGCACCCCGATCCGTTCCGCCGCGCTCGCCGGGCGCACCGTGGTGGTGAGCTTCTGGAACTCCTGGTGCCTGCCCTGCCGGGAGGAGGAACCGGTGCTGCGGCGCTGGTGGGCGGAGCACCGCGACGACCCGTCGTACGCCCTGGTGGGGATCACCCGTGACGACACCGACCGGGCCGCCCGGACCGCGGTGCGCCGCCGTGCCATCACCTGGCCGGTCGGGGTGGGGCGCGGCGCCCGGCAGGCCACCGTCGACTTCGGCACCCGCGGGCAGCCCGAGACCTACGTCATCGGGCCCGACGGGATCGTCGCCGGCGCCTACTACGGACCGCTCACCCGGCCGGTCCTCGACCGGATGGTCGCGCGGGCCCGAGGGGTCGGCTGAGGTGCCGCCGATGCCGGCCGAGCGCCACCGCCACCGCCCCGCGGCGACCGTCGGGACGTGGCGGCGGGTGGCGTGGGCCGCCGTCGCGCTCGGTGCGCTGGCGACGCTCGCGCTGGCCGTGTGGCCCCGCCCCGAGGATCCCTCGGTCGCGGCCCGCACCCGCCGGCTCGCCGCCGAGCTGCGCTGCGTCGACTGCGAGGGCCTGTCGGTGGCCGAGAGCAGCACCCCCTCGGCGCGGGCGGCAAGGGCCGACATCGCCGCCCGGATCCGGGCCGGGCAGACCGACGCGCAGATCCGCCGGGCCTTCGTCGACCGCTACGGCGAGACGGTGCTGCTCCGGCCTCCCTCGGAAGGGATCTCGGCGCTGGTGTGGGCCCTGCCCGCCGCGGCGATCCTCGCCGGCGCCCTCGGTGTCGGCTGGGTCCTGTGGCGCGGGCGGCGGGAGACCCGGCTCGTCCCCAGCGCCGAGGACGAGGTGCTCGTCGCACGCCTGCGGGCCGAGGCCGCCGGTGCCGCCGCGACGCCCAACGGGTCCGGCCCGGCCGGCGGGGCTCGCCCGGCAGGCCCGGACGTCCGGGAGGCGAGCCCGCGGTGACCCGCGCCGAGGAACGCGACTTCCTGCTGCGTTCCCTCGACGACCTCGACGAGGAGTTCGCCGCCGGCAACCTCGACCGCGACACCTACCGACGGTTGCGGGCCGACTACACGGCCCGGGCCGCCCGGGCCGCCCGGGGTGAGCCGCCCGATGCCCCGGCCGCGCGTCCCGACCCGCGCCGGCGCGTGATCGTGCTCGGGGCCCTCGTCGCCTTCGTGGCGGTGGCGGGGTTCGCGCTCGCCCGCACCGTCGGGGCCCGGCTCCCCGGCCAGCCGGTCACCGGGCGCGCCCCTGAGACGGTCGGGCTCGCCGAGCGGCAGGCGGCGCTGGAGGCCGCGGTCCGGGCCCGACCCGAGGATCCCGAGGCCCGCCTGGCGCTCGCCCGGTTCCTCCTCGCCCGGCGCCGCTACCCCGCCGCGCTGCGTGCGTTCGACGCCGCGGCCCGCCTCGACCCGACCAACGCCGAGGCGCTCGCCTACGGCGGCTGGATCGTGCGGCTCGCCGGGCTCGTCGACGAGGGCCTCGCCCGCATCGACCGGGCGATCCTCGCCGACCCCGACTACCCGGACGCCCGGTTCTTCAAAGGGGTGATCCTCCTCCGGGACCGCGACGACCCGGCCGGCGCGATCCCCGAACTGCAGCGGTACCTCGTCGCCGCACCCGAGGGACCGATGGCCGACGGGGTGCGGGCCCTGCTCGCCGAGGCCGTCGCCGCCACCGATCCCTCCGCTCCCTCCGTGCCCCGCCCCGGCACCCGCCGGGAAGGCGGCTAGCGTCGCCGGGATGCCGAAGCCCCCCGCACCCCAGACCGACCCGGACCGGCTCTACCGGGTGACGATCCGCACCGACCGCGGCGACATCGTCGCCGACCTCGACCCCCAGCTCGCGCCGACCACGGTGAACAACTTCGTCGGCCTCGCCCGGGCCGGCTTCTACGACGGTCTCAACTTCCACCGGGTGGTGCCCGGGTTCGTGATCCAGGGCGGCTGCCCCGAAGGCAGCGGCCGGGGTGGCCCCGGCTACCGGTTCGCCGACGAACCGGTGCGGGGCGAGTACACGCTGGGGGCGGTGGCGATGGCGAACGCCGGTCCCGACACCAACGGCTCCCAGTTCTTCATCACCATCGACGACTGCCGGACCAAGCTCGCCCCCGCCTACAACCTCTTCGGCTACGTCACCGCCGGCATCGAGGTGGCACAGGCGATCGAGGTGGGTGACGTGATGCACGAGGTGCGGGTGGAGGAGATCGCCCGCACCTGAGCCGCCGGCGGGCGGTCGCTAACCTCGGCCGCATGACCACCCGCGCCCCCGCACCCGACGACGAGCCGGTCGGGCCCACCACCCCGCTGCGGGTGGTGGAGGCCTGCTACCGCCGGTTCCCCGAGGCGTTGGCGGTGATCCGCCGGCGGCTGGGCCGTCCGCTCACCTTCGCCGAGAAGGTGCTCTTCGCCCACGCCGACGACCCGGCGACGGTGGGACTCGCCCGGGGTGAGGACTACGGCGACTTCCGGCCCGATCGGGTGGCGATGCAGGACGCCACCGCGCAGATGGCGCTCCTGCAGTTCATGCTCGCCCGCCTGCCCCGCACCGCGGTGCCCACCACCGTGCACTGCGACCACCTCATCCAGGCCCGCGTCGGGGCCGACGCCGACCTCGCCGCGGCGATCGACCAGCACGCCGAGGTCTACGACTTCCTGGCGTCGGTCTCGGCCAAGTACGGCATCGGGTTCTGGAAGCCGGGTTCGGGGATCATCCACCAGGTCGTGCTCGAGCAGTACGCCTTCCCCGGCGGGATGATGATCGGCACCGACAGCCACACCCCCAACGCCGGTGGGCTCGGCATGATCGCCATCGGCGTCGGCGGCGCCGACGCGGTGGACGTGATGGCCGGTTGGCCGTACAACACCCGCCTCCCCCGGCTCATCGGGGTGCGCCTCACCGGCCGCCTCTCCGGCTGGACCGCACCGAAGGACGTGATCCTGCGGGTGGCGGGCATCCTCACCGTCAAGGGCGGCACCGGTGCGATCGTGCAGTACTTCGGGCCCGGTGCGTCCTCCATCTCGGCGACCGGCAAGGCGACGATCTGCAACATGGGCGCCGAGATCGGCGCCACCTGCTCGCTGTTCCCCTACGACGAGCGGATGGCCGCATACCTGAAGGCCACCGCCCGCGAGGAGATCGCCGACCTCGCCGACACCTACGCCGAGCATCTCACCGACGATCCGGACGTGGACGACGACCCGGAACGGTTCTTCGACCGGGTCATCGAGATCGACCTCGACACCCTCGAGCCGCACCTCGTGGGGCCGCACACCCCTGACCTCGCCCGGCCGATCTCGGCGGTGCCCGACGCGGTGCGCACCGAGGGCTACCCGCCGGAGATCTCCTACGCCCTCGTGGGGTCGTGCACGAACTCGTCCTACGAGGACATCGGCCGGGCGGCGCACGTGGCCCGGCAAGCCGCCGCGGCCGGGTTGCGGGTGCGGAGCCCGCTGCTCATCACCCCCGGCTCGGAGCAGATCCGGGCGACGATCGAACGTGACGGCCTGCTGGCCGACCTCGAGGCGATCGGCGCCACCGTGCTGGCCAACGCCTGCGGACCCTGCATCGGCCAGTGGCACCGCGACGACATCACGCCGGGGCAGCGGAACACCATCGTCTCCTCGTTCAACCGGAACTTCCCGGCCCGCAACGACGGCAACCGGGAGACCCTGTCGTTCATCGGCTCCCCCGAGGTGGTGGTCGGCTACGCCCTCGCCGGCCGGCTCGACGTGGACGTCGTGCACGAACCGTTGCGCACCGACGACGGGCGCGAGGTCCGTCTCGAGCCTCCGGTCGCCGACGAGCTGCCCCGCAAGGGCTTCGACCCGGGGGTGTCGGGGTTCGTGCCGCCCGCCGACGACCCGGACACCGTCGAGGTGATCGTGCGGCCCGACTCGGAACGACTCGAGCTGCTCGAACCGTTCCCGGCCTGGGACGGGCGGGACTACCTGGGGCTTCGGGTGCTGGTGAAGGCGGCGGGCAAGTGCACCACCGATCACATCTCCCCGGCCGGGCCGTGGCTGCGCTACCGGGGGCACCTGTCGAACATCTCCCGCAACCTGTTCACCGGGGTCGTGAACGCGTTCACCGACACGCCCGGCACCGGGATCGACGTCCGGGACGGGCGGGTGCGGCCGCTACCGGAACTGGCCGCCGCCTACAAGGAGGCCGGGATCCGCTGGGTGGCGGTCGGTGACGAGAACTACGGGGAGGGATCGTCGCGCGAGCACGCGGCGATGGAGCCCCGGTTCATGGGCGGCGTGGCGGTGATCGCCCGGTCGTTCGCCCGGATCCACGAGGCGAACCTCAAGAAGCAGGGGATCCTGCCGCTCACCTTCGCCGATCCGGCCGACTACGACAAGGTGCGGGCCGACGACACCCTCGACATCGTCGGGCTGGCCGAGCTGGCCCCGGGTCGGCCGGTGCGGGTGGTCCTGCACCACGCCGACGGCACCACCGAGGCGCTGGAGACCACCCACACCCTCTCCGAGGAGCACATCGCCTGGTTCCGGGCCGGCTCCGCCCTCAACCTGCTCGCCCGGCGCGGCTGAACCGCCCGCTCACCCCGCCCGACGCCGCGGTGACCCGCACCCGCAGCGGTACCGCGAACCGTGGGTGGTCGGGGTCGTTCGTCTCCAGCACCACCACCGCCCGCCGCGTGCCGGGCCGCAACCCGGTGGCGTCGACGGTGACGGTGACCGCCCCGGTGGCATCCGGCGCGACCGGCGCCGGGGCCCGCAGCGCCAGCCAGGGCACCTCCCCCGGGGTACGCAGGTGCCCCGGCGCGGCGAGCAGGTAGACGGTGCGGCTGCGGCTCGAGACCCACCAGAGGTCGCCGAGCGGGTCCATCTCCAGACCGGCGGTCACCTCGTCGAAGCCCGGCTCGGGGGTGGCGACGACCGCCCGGTGCTCGCAGGTCCGCGGGTCGAGCGCGGCGAGGTAGTTGCCCCAGCCCCGCGCCGCGACCCAGACCAGCCGGTGCGTGCCGTTCCAGGCGAGACCGGCGATGTTGCCGAACACCCAGTGCGGGCGGCACGAGTGCAGCAGCCGCCCGGGCTCCGGCCACGACGGGCCGGCCACCCGGTGCACCTCCTGGTCGACCTCGCCGCCCAGGTAGAACACGTCGGCGACCGGGTCGTACGCCAGCCCACGCTGCTGACGGGTGGACCACGACCCGGCCACCGTGGCGCGTACCGCACCGGTGGCGGGATCGAGCCCGACGACGACGCTGCCGCCGGCGGCGTCGAGCTGCCAGACGAGGCGGCGGTGCGGGTCGTAGGCCGCATCGGCAGGGAAGCCGGTCGCCCACGGGGTGTCGAACGCCGGCCCGGGCCGGCCGGCGGCGGTGAACCACTGGTTGCGCCGCCCGGCGGTGTCGGCCACGAGCAGCCGCCCGGCCGGGTCGACGGCCAGGCCCCAGGGAGCCTCGATCGGGAGCGTGAACGAGGTGAGCACGTCCCCCGGGGCCGCCGCGGCCGCGACCCTCCGCCCGGACCCGGCGCCCGACCCGGTGGCCGGGATCGGGACCTCGAGGGCGCCCACCCGCAACGGGACCAGCCCGCCCGGGTTCGCCACCCGGACCTGGACCCGGCGGCGGCTCCCGGCCGGGACCTCGACGTCCAGCGGTCTGGTGTCCACGACCGCACGCGGTCGCAGCCGCGGCAGCGTCACGTCCAGGCTGCGGCGCCGCCCGGCGACGACGTCGACCGTTTCCTGGTGGGTGCGGTACCCGTTGCGGGTGTAGCGGGCGGTGAACCGGCCCGCCGGTGCCCACAGGCGGTAGGCGCCCACCGCGTCGGTGCGGGTCACCCGGTCGGCGGTCCCGCCGCCGAGCACGACGCGCACCCCGCTGAGCGGCGCGCCGTCGTCGTCGACGACCCGGCCCTCCAGCGTCCCCCACCCGGCCGGGGGTGTGACCCGCAACGTGACCGGCACGGTGACCCGCTCCGGTTTCGGTGCGTCGGTGGCGAGGCGCAGGTCGGCGACGTAGGTGCCCGGCTCGAGGTCCGGCCCGCCGAGTCGCACCCGGATCCGCACCGTCTCGTCGGCGGCGAGGGTGCCGTCGATCGGCTCGACCTCGAGCCACGGGGCGTCGCGGGCCGGCTCCACCGTGCCGTGTCCCACATCGGGCGCCCAGTCGGTGGGTCCGCGCCGGTCACCGACCACCGCCGCGAGGTCGAGCTCGCCGTCGTCGTCGCCGAGCAGCCCGAGCGGCGCCGCGAACCGCACCCGCCCGGCGGTCACCGCCGCGGGAACGCTGCCGAGGTAGGTGAACCCGGCGTCGTAGAGGTCCACCATCCGCTCCGAGGCCACCGGGAACAGGCTGGCGAAGGCGTCGACGCCGATGTCCTGGGTGGGTTTGCCGAACAGCTCGGTCGGCCGCAGCCCGGTGCCCGGGTCCCGGTCGAGGTCGAGCATCAGGTAGCCGCCGAGCTCGGTGAGGGGGGAGCGGTCGGTGAAGTCCAGCGCCACCTCCAGCGTGCCGCCGTCGTCGAGCGTGGTCGCGGCGCGGATGGCGGTGAGCTCCACCGGGCCGGTTGCGTCGTCGTCGGGATCCTCGACCACCACGTCGGGAAGGTCGTCGATCCCCCGTGGCGCCGCGGCGTGCCGGCGTTCCGCCGGGCGTGGCGGTGCGGCCCAGGCGGCCGGCGCGCCGCCGGTGGTGGCCGCCGGTGGTGCGGCGGCCCGGGCCGGGGGCAGCTCGATCGGGGTTGCGCTGCGGGCCCGTTCGGTGAGCTTCCAGCGCAGCGGGGCGCGACCGGTGTTGCGCAACACCACCTCGGCCTCGGTGCCGGTGCCGTAGGCGGTGGTGACGTCCAACGAGCCAGGCGTCACCTCCGGTCGCCCGGCGTCCAGGCGCACCGCGACCTCCACGGTCTCGCCGGCGCGCAGCTCGACCGGGCGGCGGTCGGTCACGTAGCGCGCCGCGGCGGTGGTGAGGGTGTACCGGCCGGGTCGGAGCCGCAACCGGAACGTGCCGTCGACGCCGGTGGTCGCCCGGCGGCCGCCCGGCTCGGCGGTCACCGTCGCCCCGGGCAGCGGCTCGCCGTCGTTGGCGTCGACGACGAGCCCGGTGACCTCCCCGGTGGGGACCGGTTCGATCCGGTACGCCGAGCGCGGCTCCACGACGTGCGGTTCGCGCACCGCGAGGGCGAGCGCGTCGGTGCCGGTGTGGTCCTCGATCCCGATGAGCGCGCCGTCACCGTCGTTGCGCCGCCCGTGGTCGGGACCGTAGGCGAGGTCGATCCGGCCGTCGTCCCAGAGCCGGGCCTGCGCCTGCACCGGCCCGCGACCGTCCACGCCGTCCCAGGTCACCACGAACCCGCGCCGGGCCGGGGCGTCGTCGATCCGGCCGTACCGGATCGTGCCGTCGCCGATCGTCATCGCCCGGGCCAGCACGTAGACCGCCGCGTTCGGCATCGCGGCCGACGGGATCGGCGACGGGTCGAACGCCTCCCAGAGCTGCTCGGGCGACGGCGGGACGAACTGGAGGAACCCGTCGCGGGACACCCACACCCGTTCGTGCGTCTCGCCGTAGAACGGGAACGCGAACGGCAACCGCAACCGACCCCACACCGCGCCCTCGCGGCCGGACGGCGCCGAGTCGAACAGGGCGGTGTCGTGCCGGGCCCGCACCCAGGAGAAGCCGATCCGGCGGCAGCCGTGCCCGGCGGCGTCGATGGTGCGGCTCAGCGCGAACTCGGCCCGGGCGGGACGGGGCCCGGCCTGCACCCGCACCTCGACCGTGGCCCGGTCGGTGCAGGGACCCGACCGGGCGGCCAGCGTGTAGGTGCCCTCCGGCAGGGTGAGCGAGAACCGGCCGGCGAGCCCGGTGCGCACCGGGGGCACCGGGGTCCCCAGCGCCCGCACCGTGGCACCGGCGAGCGGCGCGCCGTCCTCGGCGGACCGGACGGTGCCGGTCACCCGGCCGCGGGGCAACGGGGCGAGGCGGAAGTCCTCGACGGTGGTGGTGTCGGTCTCGATGCGGGTGATGCGACGCTCCGGGGCGTACCCGAAGGCGTCGACGGTGAGCTCGACCTCCCCGGCCGGGAGGAACAGGCGGTACGTGCCGTCGGGACCGGTCACCGCGTCGTAGACGCGACCCTCCCGTTCGGCCCGGATCCGGGCGCCGGCGAGCGGCTCGCCGTGCTCGTCGCGCACCACCCCGGTGAGCGTGCCGCCGGTGCGGGTGAGCCGGACGGCCTCGGCGGCGTCGATCCTGCCCTCGCCGTACACGTTGTTCGGGTCGCCGTCCTCCTCCCCGCCGCAGGTGAGGTCGGGCCGGTCCCGGGCGGTGATGCGCAGCAGGCCCAGCGCCCCGTCGACGTCGCGGAGGAGGCGGGCGTTGGCCGACAGCGCGAGCGCCAGGGCCCCCGCCACGTGCGGGGCGGCCATCGAGGTGCCGTCGTAGGCGTCGTAGCCGCCGCCGGGCACGCTGGAGACCACGTCCACGCCGGGGGCGGCCACATCCGGGTTGACCTTGCCGAAGGCCGACGGGCCCCGCCCGGAGAACTCGGCGATCATGTCGTCGGCGTCGGTGGCCCCCACGCTGAACGACTCGGGGTAGTCGCCCGGGGAGCCGCCCTGCCCGCAGACCGGTCCGGGGTTCCCGGCGGCGAAGACCGGGACGATGCCCGCCGCCCGCCAGGCGGCCACGACCTCCTGGTAGAAGGGGTCGCCCGGCCCACCGCCCCAGGAGTTCGACACGATGTCGGGACGCCGGGTCGGATCGGGGTTGCCGCCGTTGCGGTCGGTCGGGGCCAGGACCCACTGGCCCGAGGAGATGAGCGCCGCCTCGGTGCAGCCCAGCGTCTCACAGCCTTTCGCCGCGATCCAGCGGGCGCCCGGCGCGACCCCGATGTCGGGCGTGAACGGCCCGGGACCGTCACCGCCGACGATCGTGCCGGTCACGTGCGTCCCGTGCCCCACGTTGTCGCACGGTTCGGGACCGCAGACCCCGGTGGGGTCCCACCAGTTGTGGTCGTGCTCGAACCCGCCCGCACCGAGGTTGCCGCGGTAGCGGTCCACGAGCGCCGGGTGGCTGAGGTCGACCCCGGTGTCGATCGTGGCGACCACCACCCCGGCCCCGGTGATCCCCTCCTCCCACGCCTCGGGTGCGCCGATGCGCTCGATGCCCCAGGGCAGGTCGGGCGAGGGGGGCACCACCATCCGGGACGGGACCGGTTCGATGAGCGGGTAGCGCCGTTCGGCCCGCACGGTCGTCACGCCCGCCAGCCCGGCGAGCCGCCGGGCCAGCGTCGCGTCGGCGCCGGTGACGACCACCACGTTGGTGAGCCACAGGCCGGTCGCGCTCACCCCGGGCCGGGACCGGGCCACCCGCAGCACCTCGGCCTGGCTGGCCGCCGCGGTGGCCCGCAGGGCCTCGATCACGGCGCGTGCCCGGCGGGTTCCCCGCCGGCCTGCCGCGGCCCGACGCACGTCTGCGGTGGCGGCGAGCTCCACCACGACCCGCGGTCGGGCACCCCGCCGGAAGGCGTCGAGGAGGCCCGGGTCCACCGAGCCCGTCCCGCCCGCGCCGGGTGCCCCGGGGGGCGCCGGCGACGCCCCGACGGCCGGGGTGGCGCCCAGCAGCATCACGACGGCGGCGAACGCCGCCAGACCCCGTCCCCGTCCTCGACGCATGTGGTCCTCCCTGGCCCGCCCACCGGGCGCCGACATTCTCACCGCTTCGCGCGCAGCGCGTCAACGACGCCCGACCTGCATTGCCCGCTGCTGGGCGGCCGTCGGCTCCGCGCAGCAGAACCACGCTTCGCTGAGCCGGGGGCCCGGGCGGGGGTCGAGGCCGAGCGGCTCGAGCCCGCAGGCCACCCGGAGGCGGTCGTGCACCTCACCGACCGGGGCCTCGAGGTGCGCCTCCACGATCGCGGCCAGGCGGCGCTGCAGCGGGTCGAGGGGGGAGCACCAGCGGTAGGTGAGGGCCTCGTCGTCCCAGGGGCCGGGGTCGGGGACGTGGCCCAGCAGCAGGGAGTTGCGGGGCAGCAGGAGCCGGATCGTGTACTGCACCGGGTCGGTGTCGGCCACCAGCCCCATGGCCGCGGTCGCCTCGAGGATCCCGGTCACGTCCCGGTGCTCCGACCAGGGGGTGAACGGCAGCCATGACGGCCGCACGGTGATGCCGGCGTCCCGCAGCACCGCCACCGCCGCGGGTAGGTCGGCGGCCCCGTGCCCCTTGTCGAGGAGGTGCAGGATCCGGTCGTTGGTCGACTCGAACGCGCTCACCACGAACAGGCACCCCGCCCGGGCGAACCCCGGCCACCGGTCGCGGTGGGCGAGGATGTGGCTGACCTTCACCGTCACGTCGAAGGTGACCTGGGGGAACGCGTCGTGCAGGGCGGCGACCACCCGGGCGGCGTGGTGGGGGCCGGAGAGGAAGTCGGGGTCGGTGAAGGTCACGTGCCGCACCCCGTCGTCGACCTGCCGGGCGACGTCGGCCAGCACCCGCTCCACCGGGTTGATGCGGGTGCGGCCGTCATACACGACCGGCACCGGGCAGTGCCGGCACCGGTGGTTGCAGCCCCAGGACGCGGCGACGCTGCCGGCGAGACGATCCTCACCGTCCACCAGCAGGCGGGCGTAGCGGGCCGGCGGAGGCAGGAGGTCCCGGGCCGGCGGCTCGCCCCGCAGCAGGCCCGGCAGGCTCGGGCCGGGGTCGGTCCCGGTGACCCAGGCCACGACCGCCCGCGGGGCGTCGTGGCCCACCAGCGGCACGGCCACACCCTCGCACATCCGGGCGTACAACCCGAACGCGGCCCGGGGCCGGTCGGTGACGCGGCCCAGCACCTGGCGGGCCAGGCGGGCCGCGGTGTGCATCGGTACCGACGCGGCCACGACCTCCGCCCAGGCCGCCGCCGCCGGATCCCAGGGCTCCACGGCGAGGTCGACGGCGCGGACCTCGCAGCCGGCCCGGCGCAGGGCGGCGGCCACCTCCGCGACCTCCAGCGGTTGGCGGCCGAGCTCGTAGGTGGACACGAGCAGCACCCGCCGGGACGCCACCGGGGCGGCCGGTCGGGGGGAGGTCACGTGATGACGATATCGAGCCGGTCGGCGGCGTCCCGTAGCGCCGCCTCCACCGCCGCGGGCTGCTCGGCGCGGGCGAACAGGAACCCCAGGTACCGGTCGCCTTCGGGCAGCGCCTCGACGCGCCGTCCCGGCGGCACGGTGAGCTCGATCCCCACGATGCCGGGGACGGCTCGGGCGGCGTCGGTGCCGGTCACCTCGACGAGGGTGCCGGTGCGGGGGACGGGCAGCATCATCACCCCGGCGGCCCCGCCGACGCGTCGCAGGTCGTCGAGTGGCAGGTCGAGCGCGTGGCGCAGGATCACCTCCTCGAGGGAGATCCCGGCCCCGAACCGCAGGGTGCGGGCGCACAACCCGCCGATCGAACGCGCCGCCACCTCCAG
>Ga0308410_1001691_pt1 | contig 12755 bp, 10 predicted proteins | sample HotsprOSTMatCore_FD_203467 | JGI IMG/M metagenome (GOLD analysis project Ga0308410, IMG submission 203467) | Hot spring phototrophic mat microbial communities from Octopus Spring, Yellowstone National Park, Wyoming, United States -... | ecosystem: Environmental > Aquatic > Thermal springs > Hot... | reverse complement strand
GTTCAGTTCCTGCTCCATCTCCGCGATGTGGCGATGGGTGTGGCCGATGTTGTAAGGCGAGAAGTTGTCGTGGGCTTCCACGAAGTGGGTCGTCAGGGTCGGTTTGCGCCCCGCGCCGGAGACGCCCGACTTGCTGTCCACGATGATCTGCCGGTCGGCTAGCGCCCCGGCCTTCACCAACGGGTAAAGCCCCAGGATCACGCTGGTCGGGTAACAGCCGGGGTTCGCCACCAAACCGGCCTTGCGGATCGCGCCCCGATGCAGTTCCGGAAGGCCGTACACCGCCTCGGAGAGGAGTTCGGGCGCGCTATGCTCATGGCCGTACCAGCGGCGGTAAAGGGCCGGATCGTGCAGGCGGAAATCCGCGGAGAGGTCTATGGCGCGCACCCCTGCGCTTCTGACCCGGCGCACCGCGTCCATAGATGCGCCGTGGGGCAGGCAGAGGAAGACAACATCCACCTGGTCTAAAGGCGCGTCGGCCAGGCCGATCAGCGGGAAGTCCCAAGGACAAGGGAAAAGGTCAGAGAGCCTCCCTCCGGCGCCGGATTCGGAGGTGGTGAAGACGATCTCGGCCTGAGGATGGCGCAACAGGATGTGGATTAATTCGTAGCCGGTATAGCCGGTTGCACCGAAGATGCCCACGCGAACCACGGTCTTCGCTCCTTAATAAAAACCGGCCCTCCATGTCGGGAGGGCCGGCTGGCTTTTCGTCTTTGAATGGAGCCCAGGCGCAACTACCCAGACACGGAGGTGCCCGGTTGGCAACGAGGGCCCCTAGGGCGTAGGGAGGAAACCGCTTCAAGCACGGCCTTCATCTGCCGTCCCACTTCTGAAGAGCCTGCCTCACAGTGAATTTAGCATAGTTTATCACAACTTTCGTTCCTTGTCAAACGAGGGAGTGTTGGAAAGGCCCCGCGATTCCCAACAAATTGGGCGATATTGGTCTCATAACCACTACGGGTCGTGGGATACGAAAGGTATTCAACGCTCTCCAACAACTTTGCATTTGACAGGTTGCCTGTTAGATGGTAAAATAGAACAAATAAGGCCAGAGTTAGTGTTTTCATAGCCTTAGTCCCCTAGATGTTGTATCATTGTGCCCGCAAGGTCGCGCATCTCGTTTGGGAAACGCATCGGTGCGCCACTGGCGGGCACGATTTCAAAAGGAGGAATGTTGGCGCTCGTTCGCCTGCCGGCGCTGATAGATTGTCACGTGCATTTGCGGGACCCAGGCTTTCCGCACAAAGAGACCTTTCTCTCCGGCACCCAGGCCGCCCTGGCCGGCGGCATCACCACCGTGTTGGATATGCCGAACACACAGCCACCGGTGACAAGGCCGGAAATCCTGGCCGAGAAGGCCCGACGAGCAACCGAACAAGCGGTTTGCCACGTCGGGCTTTTTTATGGCGCCGCTCAGGATGGGAGCACCCCTGACGTCTCCGCCGCGCGCCTGGCCTGCGGCTTGAAAATCTACGTCAACGAGACGTTCACCACGCTCCGCATCAGCGAGTTGCCCGCCTTGGTACGTCACTTTGCCGCCTGGCCTGGCCCGGGCCCCATCGCGGTACATGCCGAAGGGATCGCGCTGGCCGCGTGCCTGGCTCTGGCCGGCTACTATGAGCAGCGTCTTCACGTCTGTCATGTGGCGCGGCAGGCCGACATCGGGCTGATCCGGCGCGCGAAGGCGCGCGGCGCGGCGGTTACCTGCGAGGTGACCCCTCATCACCTCTGGCTAACGGAGGAAGATGCCGCGCGCCTGGGGCCCTTGGGACAGATGCGCCCTGCCCTCGGCACCGCGAACGATCGCGCCGCGCTGTGGGAGAACCTGGATGTGATAGATTGCTTCGCTACCGACCACGCGCCCCACAGCCTAGAGGAGAAGCGCAGCGACAACCCGCCGCCGGGCGTCCCCGGCCTGGAAACGATGCTCCCCTTGCTCCTGACCGCGGTCCATGAAGGGCGGCTGACGCTGTCGCAGGTGGTGGAGCGGCTACACTTCAACCCTGCTCGCATCTTTCGCGTCCCGACGGATGCGGAGACGTTCGTAGAAGTAGATTCAGAAGCCCGGCGCACCATAGAGGCGGCCACCCTCTTTACCCGCTGCGGTTGGACGCCCTTTGCGGGCATGACCACGCGAGGCGTCGTCCGCCGGGTGGTGCTAGAGGGGAGGCTCGTGTTTGCCGATGGACAGGTCCTGGCCCGACCCGGCTCCGGCCGGGTTTTGTTTACTGATGCGCTTTCCTTAAGGAAGGAGGTCTGACGTGCGTAATCCTGTTCCGGAGGTTGTCGGCTCGCGTCCTGCGGATCACGTGGGCAACGGCTGGTATGGTCAAGACATCCTCTCCGTCCGCCAGTTCAATCGGCCTAAGTTGGAATACATCTTCCATGTGGCGGACGACATGCGCTCGCTGGTGTTGCGCTTCGGCTCCGCCGACCTGCTGCAAGGCAAGGTGTTGGCAAACCTTTTCTACGAGCCGAGCACCCGCACCAGTTCGTCCTTCGCCGCGGCCATGCAACGCCTCGGAGGCCGCGTCATCGCCATCAACGAGGTCGTCTATTCCTCGGTCAGCAAGGGCGAGTCGCTCCCCGACACCATCCGCACGCTGGAATGCTACGCCGATGTCATCGTTTTGCGCCATCCTCAAATGGGCGCCGCGCAGATCGCCGCCGACTACGCCCGCAAGCCCATCATCAACGCGGGCGACGGCGTCGGCGAACACCCCACCCAAGCGCTCCTGGACCTGTATACGATCCAACAGGAATTGGGCCGGGTGGATGGGCTGCGCGTGGCCATGGTCGGCGACTTGAAGTATGGGCGCACCGTTCACTCATTGACTCGGCTTCTTCTCCAATACAACGCCTCTTTTGATTTCGTCTCGCCGGAGATCTTGCGGATGCCGGTGGAGATCGTTGAAGAGGTCAAGGCTCACGGCGCGCCCTATCGCGAGACGACCAACGTGCTGGATGTCATCGGGGAAGCCGATGTCCTTTACGTCACGCGGGTGCAGAAGGAGCGCTTCACCGACCTGAGCCAGTACGAGGCCGTGAAAGACTGCTACATCATCACGCCGGAGGTGATGCGCCTGGCCAAGGCGCACATGACGCTGATGCATCCTTTGCCTCGCGTGGGCGAGATCACCTACGAGGTGGACGGCGACCCGCGCGCTGCCTATTTCCGTCAGGTAGAAAACGGCATGTACATCCGCATGGCGCTCCTGGCCGCCGTGCTAGGGAAGGCTTGACCCATGACCTTCTTCGAGAAGTTGCTCGCGTCCATTCATCGCCATGACAGCCTACTCTGCGTTGGGTTGGACCCGGACCAGGCTGCCATACCGGAGCGCTTCCGCCATGAGCCCGATCCGGTGTTGGCCTGGAATCGTGCGTTGATTGAGGCTACGGCGGACCTCGCGTGCGCCTACAAACCCAACAGCGCGTTCTACGAGGCACTGGGGTGCAACGGTTGGGAGACGTTGCGCGCCACCATCGCCAGCGTGCCCGAAGGGACGCCGGTCATCCTGGATGCCAAGCGCGGCGACATCGGCACGACCGCGGCCGCCTATGCCCGCGCGGCGTTTGAGCACCTGCGGGCCGATGCCATCACCGTCAGCCCCTACTTGGGCGCCGACAGCGTGCGCCCCTTTACCTGTTACGGTGACCGCGGTGTCTTCGTCCTCTGCCATACCTCCAATCCCAGCGCGGCCGACCTGCAGGAATTGGAGGTCGGTGGGGAGCCCCTCTATGTGCGCCTCGCGCGCCGCGCGCGCGAATGGTCCGATTTTGACAACGTGGGCCTCGTGGTTGGCGCAACCTATCCCGATGCCCTGCGCGCCGTGCGCGCGGTCGCTCCCGACGTCTGGTTCCTGGTGCCGGGCGTTGGTGCACAGGGGGGATACCTGGAAGCGGCGGTTGCAGCCGGGCTGCGGGCCGACGGAGCGGGCGTGCTCATCGCCGTCAGCCGCGGCATCAGCGCCGCGCCCGATCCCCGGGCCGCCGCGCTGGAGTGGCGCGAGCGGATTCGTCAGGAATTGAAGAAAGCAAAGCCTCCTCTCCCTCCAGCCGAGAGGGAGAAAGGGCCGGTTACCCTTCCTCGGGCGGAAGGAAGAAGGATGATGGGGACGCTCGGCGTGGCGCGCGCGTCAGCCCCTGAGGCCGCCCTGATCCGTTTCTTGGTCCTTCGCCTGGCCGACTTGGGAGGGATTCGCTTCGGCGATTTCGTCCTGGCCTCCGGCCAACGTTCGCCCATCTATCTGGATTTGCGCCTGCTGGTGAGCGACCCGCCTGCCTTGGCTGCCACCGCGCAACTCTACGTTACGATGTTGCAGGATTTGACCTATGATCGCCTGGCCGCCATCCCCTACGCCGCGCTCCCCATCGGCACCACGGTTTCCCTGCTCACCGGTAAGCCCCTCATTTACCCACGCAAGGAGGTCAAAGAATACGGCACAGGGCGCAGCATTGAAGGGGCTTACGCCCCCGGGGAGCGTGTGGTCGTGTTGGATGACCTCATCACGACCGGCGGCAGCAAGGTGCGGGCCATCGCGCCTCTCCAAGAGGCGGGCCTGGCGGTGCAGGACGTGGTCGTGTTGATTGACCGTGAGCAGGGCGGTAGAGAGGAACTGGCTGCGCGTGGCCTGCGCCTGCACGCGGCTTTGCGCCTGACAGAGATATTGGATGTGCTGGTCGCGGCGGGGCGCATCACGCCTGCGCAGCGGGATGAGGTGCGGGCCTACATCGCAGCCACACGGAAAGGCCATGAGTGAGCGAGCGGCTCCCGATCTGACGGTTGACTTCTGCGGCGTGCGTTTTCCCAATCCTATCGTCTTGGCCTCCGGCATCTTGGGGACGAGCGCGGCGCTCCTGGCGCGGGTGGCGCGCCTGGGCGCGGGTGCGGTAACGAGCAAATCGTGCAGCCCTCAACCGCGCGCCGGCCATCCGAACCCCAGCGTTCTGGACTGGGGTTACGGATACATCAACGCCGTCGGCTTGGCGAACCCCGGTGTGGATGAGCAGGTGCGCATCCTGAAGGACGCGAAAGCCTTTCTAGAGCCGCTGGGAGTTCCCTTGATCGCCAGCATCTTCGCCGAGACGGTGGCGGGCTTCGCCCACACTGCGGCGCGGGTGAGCGAGGCCGCGCCCGATCTGATAGAGGTGAACATCTCCTGCCCCAACCTGGGCCATGCATTGGGGCGTCCCTTCAGCGCAGAGCCGGAGAGCGCGGCGGCGGTGACGCGCGCGGTGAAGGCTGCCACGGGAATCCCGGTCATCGTCAAACTCTCGCCCAATGTGACGGACATCGCGGCCATCGCCCGTGCCGCGGAAGAGGCGGGAGCAGACGCCATCGCTGCCGTCAACACCGTCGCAGGGATGGTGATAGACGTCCGCGCGGCTCAGCCCATCCTGGCAAACCGTGAGGGGGGCGTTTCGGGCCCCGCCATTCGGCCCATCGCGGTGCGCTGCGTTTACGAATGCTACCGCGCCGTCTCCATCCCGATCCTGGGCGTCGGCGGCGTGATGACCGGAGAGGATGCCGCCGAACTCATCATGGCCGGCGCAACGGCAGTGGGGGTCGGGTCGGCTGTGCATCGGCGAGGGCCGGAGGCGCCCGGCCTCGTCGCGCGGGAACTGGCCGCCTTCATGGCCGAGGAGGGGTACGCATCGGTGTCGGAGATGCGCGGACTGGCCCATGGGAGCGGGGCGCGGCAGGCCGCCCGCTTGGGCGAAGCGCCTCGCGGCGCCTAAGAGCCTGGCCGCAAGCCGCCGGAGAGGTTTGATCTACCTTTATGGAAGAGCACCTTGTTGCCGGCCTGCCGCGCGCGGCGCGCGTCGTGCAGGTGGAGGAAGAGAACTACCGCACCAAAACCTTTACCTTGGACCTGGAACTGCAGGCTCGGCCTGGCCAGTTCATCATGGCCTGGCTGCCGGGCGTCAACGAACGCCCCTTCTCGCTCCTTTCCGCCGCACCCGTCGCCTTCACCGTGGCGCGCGTCGGCGAGTTCACGGCTGCCTTGCGTGGCTTGCGCGCGGGCGATCGGGTCTGGGTGCGAGGGCCTTACGGCAATGGCTTCACGGTGCGCGGGCGACGCATCCTTTGCCTGAGCGGCGGCTACGGCGTCGCGCCGATGGCCTACCTGGCGCGCACGGCCTTCGCGCGGGGCTGTGAAGTCGTGGCGGTGATCGGCGCGCGCACGGCGGATGATCTCCTCTTCGTTCACCGCTTCGCGTCCCTTGGCTGTCGCGTGCTCCTCACGACGGATGACGGCTCCGCGGGCCTGCGCGGGTTGGTAACCGATGGCGCGGCCCTGGCCCTGGCCGCCGGCCCGATAGACGCGGTCTATGCCTGTGGGCCGGGGCCGATGCTGGAGGCAGTGGCGCAGTTCTGTCGAGAAAAGGGCCTTCCCGCGCAATTGAGCTGGGAGAACAAGATGCGCTGCGCGATGGGCATCTGTGGCACATGCGAGCGGGATGGCTGGCTCGTCTGCCGCGATGGGCCGGTGGAGTACGTAGAACCAGGCTGCCGTGAGGCGCAAGCGATCCTGCCTTCCGGCTGAAGCGGCAACCTGTCCCTCCTTTACCTCCGTCTGATGGCTTGCAGGTGGATGTTCGCCCTGACTGGCGGCTTGCGCTGCCGGGTAGCCCGGTGTTCTTCATTTCCTCACCCTTGACAAATCTAGTAACTTGTAGTATATTTTTCGCTGTGAACTCGCGGAGAGGATGATCACGTGTCGGTGCGCAATGCTCTGTTAGGGCTTCTGGCTCAACGTCCGCGTCACGGCTACGACCTGCGGGCCACGTTCCAAGCGATCATGGGAGGCGAGGAGAACTGGGATGTGAAGCCGGCCCAAATCTACACCACCCTTGCCCGTCTGGAGAAGGATGGTCTGGTACAGGAGGAGGCAGTAGATCAAAGTAGCGGGCCGGAGAAGCGCATCTACGCCATCACCCCCGCAGGCCGGGCGGAACTGCGGTCGTGGCTCACCAGCGGCGTTGAACGATACGAGCAGCGCGATGAATTCTTCCTGAAACTGATGCTCAGCCTGGCGACGGGAGAGGCCGACCCGGGCAAGGTGATTCGGACCCAACGCGCCGCGCTGTATCGGGAGTTGCACGCGATCACCACTCAGCGCCAGCAGGCCGATCCGAAAAAGGAATTGGCGCGCATCCTGCTTCTGGATAAGGCCGTGATGCACTTGGAGGCCGACCTGCGTTGGCTGGACATGATTGAGGCTCGCCTGGATGAGGTGAAACGGCAACCCTTGCCGGAGCCTGTCACCAAGCCGCGCGGTCGCCCCAAGAAGAAAAGGGATTGAGAAAAGCCTTCACCGCAGAAAGGGGAAATCCTATGCCTCTTGTGCAGACGGAGTATCTGACGAAGGTGTACGGCAAAGGCGAGACCGCTGTCATTGCCCTGGATCACGTCAATCTGACGGTGAATCCGGGCGAGTTCGTGGCGGTGATGGGGCCTAGCGGGTGCGGCAAATCCACCTTGCTCCACCTGATCGGCGGGCTAGATCGGCCGACCGAAGGGCGCGTGCTTTTGGAAGGGCGCGACCTCTCACGCCTGGACGACACCCAACTGACCGAGTTGCGCCGCCGTCACATCGGCTTCGTCTTCCAGTTCTACAACCTGATCCCGGTGTTGGATGCCGTGGAGAACGCCGCGCTCCCTCTGATCTTGGACGGCGTAAAGCCCGGCGCGGCGCGCGCACGGGCGACCGATTGGCTGAAGAAGATGGGCCTCGGCGACCGGCTGGCGAACCGTCCCGATCAATTATCCGGTGGTCAACAGCAGCGCGTGGCCATTGCCCGCGCGCTGGTGGCCGACCCGGCGCTCCTCTTGGCCGATGAGCCGACGGGGAACCTGGACACGCGCGCTGGAGATGAGATCGCGGGCTTGCTCCGAAAAATCGCCGACGAGTGGGGCCGCACCGTTCTCATGGTGACTCATGATCCGCGCATCGCCGCCTATGCCGATCGCATCGTTTTCTTGAAGGATGGGAAAGTCGTGGATGAGACGCGCTTGAGCGGGAGCAGCACCGAGGAGGCGAAAAGGGTGATGGCGAAGATGGAGGCGATATGAACGTGCAACTGACCCTCGCGCTGCGCTATCTGAGCGGGCGCAAACTGCGCACCGCGCTAACCACCCTGGCCATCGTTTTCGGCGTGCTGGTGATCTTCGGCATGAACACCTTGCTGCCAGCCTTCATGCGCGCCTTCCAGGTGAACGTGCTGGCCGCCGCCGGACAGGTGGACGCCACCATCACCTTGAAGACTTCCGACGCCTTTGAGGTGAGCGTAGTCGGCAAGGTCGCCGCTGTTGAAGGCGTGCGCGCCGTTTCGGGCTTTCTGAACCGCGCGATCAACGTGCCCGCCGATTATTACGATCGCGATCCGACCACCCCCGACGCTGTGAGTGTCCTCGCGCTGGTGGGGATAGACCCGGCTCAAGCGATGACCGTGCACACCTATCCTGTGCAGGAGGGGCGTTTCCTTCAAGAGGGTGATGCCAACGTAGCGGTGATCAGCGCGAGCCTGGCGGAGGCCCTCGGCGTCCGGCTAGGTGGAACCTTCCGCCTGCCCGCTGCCAACGGTGAAACGACTTTGACGGTGATCGGCATCCTGCCCGCGCGGGCCTTGCCCGGCAACGAGGAGGTCCTTGTCACGCTGCCGCAGGCGCAAGCCATGCTGGCGATGCCAGGCAAGATCAACACCATTGAGGTCAACTACGACACGCTGGATAAAGCCCGCAGGGCCGAGAGCGAGCGCGCCATCCTCGGCACGCTGGGCGACGCTTACCAAATCGGTTCGCTGGCCTCTAATTCCGAGTTGCTCACGAACCTGCGCATCGCCCAGGCGATCTTCAGCCTGCTGGGCGTGTTGGCCTTGCTGATGGGCGGGTTCATCATCTTCAATACCTTCCGCACCATCGTGGCCGAGCGGCGGCGAGACATTGGCATGTTGCGGGCCTTGGGCGCGAACCGCGCCACGATCTTCGGCGTGATCCTCAGCGAGGGCCTGATCCAAGGGCTGGTCGGCACGGCCTTGGGCCTGGCGTTGGGTTACCTGTTCGGTGCAGGGTTGATCTCATTGGTAGGCCCGCTCATGATGCAATTCGTGCACACGAGGCTCGGCTCCCCGGTTGTCTCGCCGCTTTTGCTTTTCGGCAGCGTCATCATGGGCGTAGGCGTGACCTTGCTGGCGGGCCTTCTGCCGGCCATAAGCGCCAGCCGGGTGACGCCGCTGGAGGCGTTACGCCCCTCTGTAGGAGCCGTCTCCTTCAAGCGGATGGCCGGCGTCGGCTTTTGGAGCGGGATGGCGATGATCGCCCTGGCTGTCATTGCGCTCGTCACCCGCAACGTCGGCCTGATCGGGCTGGGCAGTATCCTGTTCATCCTGGGGCTGATCCTGGCCGCTCCGGCCTTGGTCAATCCGATCGCGAACCTATTTGGCGCATTGGCGACGATCATTTTCGCCCGCAGCGGCACGGCACAACTCGCAGAGGGCAACTTATCTCGCCAGCCGACCCGTGCCGCCATCACCGCCAGCACAACCTTGATCGGCATGGCGATCTTGGTCATGGCTGCGTCCGTCATCTCCAGTGTGGAGATCGGCTTTGGGCGCGTCATGCGCAAGAGCCTGGGAAGCGACTACATTCTCTTGCCGCCTTCGGTGGCATTGTGGGGTACCAACGTCGGGGCAGGGACGGAACTGGCCGAGAAACTGCGTGCCGTCAACGGTGTAGCGGTGGTGAGTTCCTTGCGCTTCGCGCCGAGCCGGATCAACGGCGTGGCCGTTTCCATGTTGGGCATTGACCCGGCCACCTATCCGCAGGTGAGCGGCCTGACCTTCTCCGCAGGGGACGAAGCCGCTGCCTATGCCGCTCTTGGCCAGGGGCGCAACATCATTCTCAACCCTGTGTTGGCCTCGTCTGTGGGAGCGAAGGTGGGCAACGAGGTTCAGCTCCTCACTCCCACGGGGTACCAGGCTTATCGCGTGGTAGGGATCGCCGGCGATTACCTGAACGCGAAGATCGCTACCGGCTACATCTCGCATGCCAACATCGCTGCGGACTTCAACCGCCAGGAAGATGTACTCCTGCAGATCAACCTGGCTCCTCAGGCAGATAAGGAAGCCGTGGTGCGCGCCCTTAAGGAGACCTTGAAGGCCTATCCGCAGTTTCGCCTGATCAACGGGCAGGAATACATTGATGAGAACCTGCGCATTTTCAATGCCGCCTTTGTGGGTTTGATTGCCCTGGGGATCTTCCTGGCGGTGCCGTCGTTGATCGCGATGGTCAATACGCTGGCGATCGGGGTGATAGAGCGCACGCGTGAGATCGGGATGCTGCGGGCGGTCGGGGCGACGCGCCGCCAAGTGCGCACGATCATCGTGACCGAGGCGATCATTCTGGCGGCCATCGGCACGGCCTTCGGTGTGCTCACGGGCCTGTACATGGGTTATCTAGGGGTGCAGGCCGTCCGCGCGGCGGGCTTCCCGATGGAATACGCCTTCCCGGCCGGCGGAGTGCTGTTGGCGCTGGCGGTAGGCGTCCTTTTCGGTGTGCTGGCGGCCATCATCCCGGCCCGGCAGGCTGCGCGGCTGGAGGTGGTCCAAGCGCTACGCTATGAGTAGCGCTATTCCATCTCCTGCTGCTCACCCCACACCAGTTCCGTCGCGCCGATCCGAACGATGTCGCCGTCTTTGATGCCGGCCGCTGCCAGCGCTTGTGAGATGCCCAGCGCCTCTAGGATGCGCTGGAAGCGGGCCACGGCCTCATAGTAGTCCCAGTTGGTCATGGCTGCGATGCGTTCAATGTGCGCCCCTCGGACCCGCCAAGTCCCGTCTTCGCGCTCTATGGTGAAGGCTTTCTCATCTGGGGCGGGCCGGAAGACGACAACCTCTTCCTCGGCTTCTGGCTTCGGCAACTCGGCCAGCCGCGCCGCCACGCGCCGCATCAGCGCGGTGACGCCCTCGCCGGTTACGGCAGAGATGGCGAACGCTTCTTGCCCGCGCGCCCGCATGGCCCGTTCTACCTCGGGCCAGATCGCGCGCGCTTCCGGCAGGTCCATCTTGTTCAGGGCTACGATCTGCGGCTTCTGCGCCAACGCGGGGTTGAACAATTCCAGTTCTTGGTTGATGGCCTGCCAGTCGCCCAGGGGGTCAGGGCTGGCCCCGTTCAAAAGGTGGATCAACAGGCGGGTGCGTTCTGCGTGGCGCAGGAACCGGTGGCCCAAGCCGGCGCCTGTGTGGGCCCCCTCAATGAGGCCGGGAAGGTCGGCGATCACGAAATCCCGGCCATCCACCAGGGCCACGCCGAGGTTAGGCTCCAGCGTAGTGAAGGGATAGTCGGCGATCTTGGGTCGGGCCGCGGTAACGACCGAAAGGAGTGTAGATTTGCCTGCGTTGGGCACGCCCACGATGCCCACGTCGGCGATGAGTTTAAGTTCCAGTGTCAGCCAGCGTTCCTGGCCCGGCTCGCCTTTCTCGGCCAGGCGCGGCGCCTGGTAAGTAGGGGTGGCGAACGCGGCGTTGCCTCGCCCGCCGCGGCCCCCCGCCGCCACCAGGAGGCGCTGTCCCGGCCGCGTCAGGTCGCCCAGGAACTCACCGGTGGTTGCGTCACGCACGAGCGTTCCCGGCGGCACGAAGATCAGGCAATCTTTGCCCGCCGCGCCGGTTTGCTCCTTGCCGCGGCCGTGCCCGCCTCGCCCGGCCCGAAAATGGACGTGCTGGCGGAAGTAGATGAGGGTATTTAATTGGGGGTCCACCACGAGGTAGACGTCGCCCCCCTTGCCGCCGTTGCCGCCGTTGGGGCCGCCCAAGGGGACAAACTTCTCGCGGCGGAAGGAGACGCAGCCGTTACCGCCGTCTCCCCCTTTCACGTAGATCTTGGCCTCGTCAAATGCCATAGGGTCTCACCGGCGTCACAAAGGCGGTCTTGAGCGCAACATCCTGACGTCGCCCACGCGCCGGTGCCTTCGCAGTCGTCCAAGTGCTCCACCAGCCCCAGCGCGTAGTTGCACTAATGTTGAAGAAGAAATCCCCCAAGCGCTATGGCGGAGGGGTTCGGCCAGGTCCGGAAGAAGGGGCCATGCACGGCAAGGGTTCCGGTGACCACGGTACCGAAGCCGGAGATCGTGCAAAGCCGATCTATTGATGCCGGTGGTGGCTTAGGCCGAGGCGGTTTTGCCGTGATCCACGTGGCCGGCGGCGCCGATGACGTGCCCGTGTGCACCTCACCCCGTTCCCGAGACGATCTGCGAAGGGGGGGCTGTACGGCTATCCCCTTTGCCGCGGTTCTCCAACGCCTCCTCCAAGGACTTGAGCCAGCGCTGAGCCTCGGCGATGCGGTGTGCGCCGTAGGTTTCCTGGAGGTGCCAGAGCTGGGCCACTTGCGTCTCCAGTAGCGCGAGGGTCTCCTGAATGGGGGTAAACCGCGCGGCCAGGTCGCGATTCACCTTCAGTTGTTCTTGCCGCTCGTGCTCCCACTCCAGATCGTGCTTCTTCCAACGTTTCTCGTTTTCCGCCTGCCAGTCCAGCAGTTCCTTGCGTTGCCGCTCCTCGCCCAGGCGCTGGAGCTCGGCGACCTGGTTCTGATCGCGGCGGATCTGTTCCTCAAACTTGGCGAGCGCGCTGAGGGCCTGCTTTGCCGCTTCGTATTGCTCTGCAAACTGCAAGATCTGCTTGTTGTGGCGCTCTATGAGTTCCCGTTGGGCCGCAAATTCCTCCGTCCAACGGCCCATCTGACGCTGGCGTTCCAC
>Ga0308410_1001690_pt1 | contig 12755 bp, 10 predicted proteins | sample HotsprOSTMatCore_FD_203467 | JGI IMG/M metagenome (GOLD analysis project Ga0308410, IMG submission 203467) | Hot spring phototrophic mat microbial communities from Octopus Spring, Yellowstone National Park, Wyoming, United States -... | ecosystem: Environmental > Aquatic > Thermal springs > Hot... | reverse complement strand
TAATGGCTTCAAAGGCAAGAACACACTAGTACCACACTATTTTGCTCGGATTTTGTCAGTAGAATCTAAAATAGTGAATAAATTTGTCTATGCACAAAGTTGATTTTTGACATGTTTTAACCATGATTAGGCTATGCAATCCACCGACCTAACCATTTTTTTCAAAGTCAAAGAGGCGCTTGCAAAAGATGTCGGGCGCTCTATTGCTCGACTTGACCCAGAGGACATGAAACTTTTGGGTGTTGCAGGCGGCGATATTATTACGCTGTATGGCAAGCGCCCGGCGTTAGCCAAAGTTATGCCCTGCTATGCTGAAGACCGTGGCAAGAAAATTATTCAAATCGATGGACTACTACGGGAAAATGCACAGGTCGGACTTGATGAAAAAATTCGGGTCGAAAAGGTCTCTCCCACACCAGCCGCACGCGTCATTTTGCAACCGCTCTCCGGTCCGATGCGCACTGACAAAGATGCCCGCTATCTTGCCTCGCTTCTCGATGGCACTCCCGTCCTGAAAGGCGACCGCATTAGAACGGTTTTCTTCGGCATTAAGCCATCGGAATTCCGTGTGCTTGCTACCCAACCTGACGGTCCTGTGGTGCTTACACCCAACACCACGATTCGTTTAGAACAGGAGTCATCTGGCAAGGAGCCGTCGCTTGGTGTGTCATATGAGGATATTGGCGGTTTGGGTCATCAGATTCAGCGCATTCGCGAAATGATTGAGTTGCCATTGCGCTATCCTGAACTTTTCGAGCGTTTGGGCATTCGTGCGCCAAAGGGAGTTTTGCTGTTCGGACCGCCCGGCAGTGGCAAGACACTCATTGCTCGTGCCGTTGCCAATGAAACTGATGCTTACTTTACCAGCATTTCCGGTCCAGAAATCATGGGCAAACTTTATGGCGAATCTGAAGGGCGCTTGCGTGCCATTTTTGAAGAGGCATCGCGTAAAGCGCCTGCCATCATCTTCATTGATGAAATTGATGCCATTGCGCCCAAACGCGAAGACATTGGGAGTGAAAAACAGGTTGAAAAACGCGTAGTGGCACAGCTGCTTACGCTCATGGATGGACTTTCGGCACGCGGGCAAGTTATCGTGATTGGGGCAACGAATTTGCCGAATGCTATTGACCCTGCCTTGCGCCGTCCCGGACGCTTCGACCGCGAAATTTCCATTCCGATTCCAGACCAGCGCGGACGACTGGAGATTCTTGGTATTCACACGCGTGGCATGCCGCTTGCTGCCGATGTGTCGCTGGAAAAATTAGCTGAGCTGACGCATGGCTTTGTTGGTGCTGATTTGGAAGCCCTAGCACGTGAGGCGGCTATGTCTGCCATTCGCCGCATTTTACCAACCCTTGACTTGGAAAAATCCGAGATTCCATATGAGACCCTGATGTCGATAGAAGTAACTATGGAAAACTTCCGAGAAGCCTTGCGCGATGTGGAGCCCTCTGCTATTCGTGAAGTTTTTGTGGAAGTACCGAATGTACGCTGGGAAGATGTTGGCGGGTTAGAGACCATTAAGCAGGAACTCATTGAAGCCATTGAGTTTCCGCTTCGTTACCGAGAGATTTACGAACAGCTTCGCATCAAGCCGCCGAAGGGCATTTTGTTATACGGTCCGCCCGGCACGGGCAAAACTTTGCTTGCCAAAGCTGCTGCCTCGCAAACCAGCGTCAATTTTATCTCTGTCAAAGGTGCAGAGTTGCTCTCACGCTATGTTGGTGAATCGGAACGCGCTGTTCGCAACATTTTTAGAATTGCCAAACAGGCAGCACCGTCCATGATTTTCTTTGATGAACTCGATGCCTTAGCCCCACGTCGAAGTGGCAAAAACTCGGAAGTAGCTGACCGTGTGGTTAGTCAGTTACTGACCGAAATGGATGGCATTGAAGAGCTTAGCGGCGTCATTGTCCTTGCCGCCACTAACCGTATTGAACTCATTGATGCGGCACTGCTGCGGAGCGGTCGTTTTGAATTGCAGTTGCAAATGCCCATGCCTGACCAAGCCGCACGGCTTGCCATTTTTCAAATTCATCTCAAAGGCAAACCACTTGAGTCAGAGCATTTGCCCGTAGAACTATCTTTGAAAACAGAAGGCTGTTCTGGCGCAGATATTGAGTTCATCTGCCGTAAGGCAACCACATTTGCTGTGCGCGATTTTGTCTTGAATCCCCAGTCGTCAGCACCGATTATCACGGCAAACCATTTCGAGCGTGCGCTGCAAGCCTTGCGCTTGAGCGAACGCATAGAACACTGAGCAGAGTTAGCCTTTTTCTTTCTTTTTTATCTCTTCAATGATTTGTGCAATTTTTTCATCGGCTTGCGATACTGGCAATTGGCACGTCCCTGCTCCACGGTGTCCTCCGCCACCAAACCGTGCCATCAGAGCTCCCACATCGGTCTTGGATGTACGATTGAAAATGCTATGCCCTACGGCTACAACGACCGTCTCGCCTTGCTTACCATCCATAATTCGCACAGAGATGTTTGCCGTTGGAAATAGCGTATAGATGAGAAATCGGTTGCCTGCCGGTGCTACCACATTCCGAAAATCCGTAATTACCACACTCTCCTCCTGACGTGAATGTTTGAGCAACGCTTCCTTGAACATCTGTTCATCTTCTCTGTAGCGCTTGATACGCGCTTTTACATCTGGTGACTCCAATATCTGCTCGAGCGAATGCTTTTCTATTAAGTCGACCATTTTGAACATCAGTTCTTTGTTGCTAATCTCGTAATCGTGCTGTTTGCCTAAGCCTGTACGTGGGTCCATGATGTAGGCGAGCAACATCCAGCCTTGTGGATTTGACACATCTTCTGGCACCAACTGCGCCGAATCAAATTTGTCTACCTCTGTCAGCAATGGTTTGAAACGCTCTAATTTTTCGGCTTTGCCCTGATTGGCATAGTAATCATAAACTACACGTGCTGTACTGGGTGCAAGTTCATATCGACCTCTGAAACTTAACTCTTCATTACGCACTGCTTCACTGGCGTGATGGTCAAACCACATTGATGCGTCTGGATGATACGGCAGGTTCGTGATAATATCTTGATTAGTTACCTTGATTTTGCCATCCTGCATATCCTTAGGATGACAAAACTCTATGGAGTCTATCGGTTCAACTTGTTTGAGCAGAACCGCACAGACCAGACCATCAAAATCTGACCGAGTAAGAAGCCGCATAGGATTTAGCTTTTTGAGTTAAGAAAACTGCTTTTAATAAGAGAAGTTACACACGCCTGTAAAGTTTTGAAAATTTCTCATTTGCGCTTGCGCTCTATTCGCACATGAACGCATGCGGGTTTGAGGCCAGCTTTGCTTGAAGTTTTCGGCTTGCACTCTTTAGCACTATGGGATGCGTATGGGCGCAGATGGCAAACTTTCATTGCCAAAGCGGTCAATTGTTGTGAGAAATAGTTCTTGTCCAGAGATTTTTTCTATCTCCACCGATGGGGCAGAAAGATTTTGCCGAATGAGTTTTTGGCTATTTCCTTGCTGTTCATAGAGATTGTACCACCGAGCGTCTGGCTGCGCTTTCCATGTCAGTTGAAGCATGCCGTTATGTGCTGTAGCATGAATGTGCTTCGGCGCTTCGGGCAATGTGCTTTGTTTCCATGTCATCGGTGGAATGCGTGCGTAGTTTTGGAAGGCAGTTACACCTGCTGTGGCACTGTATGGATAGAAGATGAAGCCTTCTGCTCCAGCCTGACGCACCAGAGCCAGTTGCTGCCGCCACTCCTTTTTGACGCTTTCCTTATAGATGCCAATCCCTACATAGAGGTGCCGAAAATTTTTGTGTGTGCTCCAATCTGCGACCAATGCGGCAAAATCTGGGTTGAATTGACGTGATGCGGTTTCTTCAGCGGTAGTTTTCCCAATGTGGAAGTAAATTTGCGGTGCCAAGTAGTCGCAGGCTTTACGGCGTGTCCACTCACGCGAATCTTGATAGAGCGCATAGCCTTCCATCACTGGCTCGTCATTTAGGCGGCGATATACTCCAACTGGCGTAACGCCAAACTTGAGATAGGGTTTTATTTGCATGAGGCTATCATAGAGAGCTTCAACGAAGCGTGTCAAGGTTGCTCGTCGCCACTCATCTATGGGAAGCCGATGCGGGTTATAGCGTTGAAATTCAGCGGAGTCGGGGAAAGACGGAGTTGGATAGCGCAAGTAGTCGTCAAGCTGGATGCCATCAACATCATAGCGACGTGCAAAATCGGTGATGAGTTTAATCAGATGCGCTTGCACATTTGGGTTTGCTGGATTCAGGTAGGCTGTTGGCTCATTGGGGTTTTGCACTGCACGAGCATCAATCCACTCTGGATGCCGTTCCCACAGTGAGGGCACCCCGACTGATTTTTTTGTGGCATTTTTCCCACGCAAAATCATAGTGTTGAACCACGCATGGAACTCGAGTCCGTATCGGCGCGAAAGCTCCAAAGCATATTGCACCACATCGTAAGCTGGTGCTTTGCCATAGACGCCAGTGAGGTATTCATGATATGGCTCGAGCTCTGTTTCAAAGACCACATCAGCACGAATTCGCACCTGAAAAAAGACCGCATTGAACTTGCGCGTTTTGAGGTCTTTGAAAATGGAGTCGAGATGACGCTTTTGCTCGTCAGGGTTTGTGCTTTTTGGGAAGTCAATTCCGAATGCGGTGGCAATCCACACGCCGCGCAGTTCATAGAGCGGCTCTACATTCGTGGTATCTTGCGCCGATGCGCACAGTGCAGGGCTTAGCCACAGTAGCCACTGTTTGATGTAGGTTAGCCATCTTTGCGATGCGCTCATGTTTCTATGCAAGACCTTCGTCTGGCGGCTCACATCGCTAACTGGTTGTGAAGCGTAAGGCGTCGTCTTAAAATGTTTTCTGCTTCCTGAAGCTGTTCAGGTGTATTGACTCCGCAAATTTCTTCAAACGACTCTGTTACAAACGCTGTAATCGGCAAGCCTTGCTCAAGAAAAACATTGAAGACATCTGGCAAGTAATACTCCTTTTGAGCATTGTCGTTTCGGATGCACCGAAGCGCACTGAACAGCTCACGCTTTTTGAAAACATAAATGCCTGAATTGATTTCACTCACCAGACGCTCCTCTGGCGAAGCATCTTTGTGCTCGACCATCTTTATGATGCGTTTGCCATCCGCACTGCGAATAATTCGTCCGTATCCCGTAGGATTTTCAAGATGCGCGCTCAGCACGGTGGCGACAACTTGTTCTTTTTCATGGTGTCCCATCAGCTTTTGCAGCGTGGCAGTGGTTACCAGTGGAGTGTCGCCCGATAGCACCAGCACATCGCCTTCAAAATCGGCAAGGGCTTTTTCAGCTTGCATCACGGCATGTCCTGTGCCTAACTGCACCTCTTGCATAGCGTATTCTACGCGCACATGACGCGTTTTTTCTTTTACCGCTTCGGCTTGATGACCGACAATGAGCACAATTTTTTTGGGCTGTAGCGACTGTGCTGTCTCCAGCACATAGTCAATCATCGGACGAGAGAGCAGGGGATGCAATACTTTTGCAAGGTCAGATTTCATCCGTGTGCCTTTGCCTGCCGCCATGACGACGACGGCAAGCGTATGCATTTGTGCAGCGTCTTGCGGTGGCGTTGGGGCGTGCCCGTTAGCTAACATTACAGTATGGTTCAGAGGTTGGTTCTCCAATAAAATATCGATGAGTCAGCCGATTTTCTTTATCGACCAGCACCACTACGGGTTTGTAATGGCGCGCTTCTTCAGGCTCCATATCTGCGTAGGTCATGATGATGACTTCATCGCCGACTGCGGCAAGGCGTGCGCAGGCACCATTGAGCTGCACCATGCCAGAGCCACGCTGACCAGCAATGATGTAAGTTTCAAATCGTGCCCCATTGCTATTGTTGACCACTTGCACTTTTTCGTTTGGCATCATGTTTGCCGCATCAACCAAATCCATATCAATCGTAATGCTACCTTCGTAGTGCAGGTCGGTGTGTGTGACGGTTGCACGATGAATTTTGGATTTCAGCAGAAATATCCTCATTGCTCATGGTATTGGAATTTGCCTGTAAGTGTAAAGTTAACAACGTTTTTTTGACAAACAACCTCCTATTTTGTCAAAAGAATTGCGGTAACATGTCTATCGTGGGCTTGAGCGGTATACGGTTTTTTGCAGTTGCAAAAACCCAGCAATTGGGCTATGTTTCGCCAAAAATTTGATGATGCATGCGTAAGACGTTGCACACATTTTTTCTTGCAATATGGCTTTTTGGCTACGCCGATTACGCTTACTCACAAAAAACTACACCAGAAAAAAACATGTCGGCTGTCGAACAGAAACTTCAATCGTTAGGCATCACCCTTCCAGCCGTCACCAAGCCGTTGGCGGCATATACCCCTGCGGTGCAATCGGGAAACATGGTCTATGTATCGGGTCAGTTACCGCTTGTCAGCGGGGCGCTGGTCACGCCGGGTGGCAAAGGCAAAGTTGGCGCAACGGTTAGCAAAGACGATGCAAAAGCGGCGGCACGAGTGTGTGCCATCAATTCGCTTGCCGCACTCAAGTCGCTCATCGGTGACTTAGATAGGGTTGTGCGTGTGGTGAAGCTTACGGTGTTTGTTGCCAGTGCGCCTGATTTTACCGAGCAGCCGTTCGTTGGCAACGGTGCGTCAGAGTTTTTCAAAGAAGTCTTTGGCGAAAAAGGCGAGCATGCGCGCAGTGCCGTTGGCGTAGCCGAGTTACCGTTAGGCGCAAGTGTAGAAGTCGAGGCAATTTACGAGGTGAAATAATGTCTATGCGCTCTGCGCCTTGGCTGTGAGGCTTGCCCGATTGCCAAATTTTCAGTTGCATGATTGGCATCGCTGTTGTGCAGGCTGCGTCGGTGGCAGTGTTTTTTTGACGCATTTTGAACCATGATTGCATGATTTTTGTTTGTCCAGTAACTTTTGTTTTTACCTTCAACTCAACCTAATGCGCTGCTTATGAAGACCGCTGTCTCTACATCGACAACGAAATCGGCTAAGAAGAAGGCACCGACTGCGCCGCAGCCTGAGTCTAACACGCAGCTACAAACTGCACAGCAACTTTCACACACACAAGCTCTAACTAAGACGGCTGAGCAAATTTTCCGTGAATTCTTGCGCAAGAAGGGCTACCGTGCCACCCCTGAACGCGATGCTGTGCTGCGCGAAATCTACTCCGATGCTGGGCACTTCGATGCCGACGAGCTTTTTATCCGATTGAAGCAAAAAAAGTATGCCATCTCACGCGCCACAGTCTACAACACACTTGAGTTGCTGGTAGAGTGCAATTTGGTCAGCCAAAACAGTTTTGGTCATAAGCACTTGCACTATGAGCGCACATATGGCTATGAACATCATGACCATATTGTCTGCAATCAGTGTGGCGAAGTCTTTGAGTTTACCAATCCGCAGATTGAAGAGCAGCAACAAGCCGTTTGCCGCCACCTTGGCTTTGAAATTCGCCAACACACACTGCAAATTTTTGCTGACTGCACCAAGCCAGACTGCGAGCATAAAAAACGCATGGGGCTGGGAACACAGCCGTAACGCCTGCATGCTTATGCTTGCGGCTGTGCGCGTTTTACTCCTTTGCGCCTTGTCTCTTGCAGGGTTTTCATCGCTCCTTCTTGCACAACCCACTTTGCGAGGTGGTTCCCTGCGCGGTACTGTGTATGAATCTTACGCTCTGTCTAAACGTATTTCCTCATCTGATTCGCTGAGTCATTCTGATACGCTCATGCGCCCTGCCCGCACAGCTATACCGATAATTGGCGCACGCATTCAGCTACGTGGTACATCGCTCGGGGCAATTAGCGACATCAACGGCTTTTACCAAATCTCTAACATTCCGCGTGGCACTTACGACATCATCTACTCTGCTGCCGAACCTTTATCTTCAAATCTATCTCCATCAAAAACGATACGATTACCGAAATTGACATGATGCTCGAGCCTGTTCTTTCCGAAGCCCATGAAATTGTCGTTAGCGCCAACCGATACGAAACTAAACTTCAAGAACTTTCGCTTTCGGTCTCGATTCTCAAGCCAGACTTTATCGTAGAGCGCAATAGCAATACGCTCGACGATGCTCTGCGACATATCTCTGGCGTGAGCTTTACCAATCAAACGCCTAACATCCGTGCTTCCAGCGGCGTGAGTTTTGGCGTGGGCAATCGCGTTCAAGTCTTGATAGACAATATCTTGTTTCTTGCCCCTGATGATGGGTCGGCACGGTGGGATATGTTTCCTGTCGATTTCATTGAGCGGGTTGAAGTCATTAAGGGGGCTTCATCGGCACTCTATGGGTCAGCAGGCTTAGGCGGCACAATTAACATCGTCACCAAAAATGACTTTCAGACACGCACTTCGCTGCTGACTTACGCAGGGATTTTTGACAATCCTGCCTTCGACATTTGGCGCTGGTCAGAGCGAGCGCGCCTGCAATCTGGCTTTGAACTTTCACATGCGCAGAATTTCGGCCACTTTTCAGTCTATGGCTCACTGACGCGCCGCATCAACGACAACTACCGAGAAAATTCCGATTTCCGTCGCTGGCGATTCTTCACGAAAGCCACTTACCAATTTTCCGACATGGCTTCGTTGTCTGTGATTAGCACATATGCTGAAGAGCAGCGCGGCAATGGTTTCTTCTGGCGCAATATCGATGCCGCTTTGCTCGATGGCTCACCGACCAGACCGCGCATTGCTTCCGACAACCTCGTCATTGCACCAACACTCAATGTCAAACTCTCTCGTTTCACCGAGCTTATCGTACGCAGTCGGCACTACCGCTCTCGTTTTGAAGATACTGACGGCTTGAACTCGCTTTCCTCGCAATCGGGCATTGAAACGCAGTGGTTGGCTGATTTTGGCAAAGGTCTCGTTCTCAGTGGCGGACTTGAAGGTTTCTATACTGATGTGCGCTCCAACTTGTATGGCAATCACTCGGCAGTTGGCGCCGCACTTTACTTCCAGAGCGATTTACCTCTGCTGAAGAGTTTTATTACCAGTTTTGGCGTACGTGCTGATGGGCTTTCTGTCAATCGCGAACCTATTGTAGGGCGCTTCAATCCGCGCTTTGGGCTCAACTGGACGATTGGTTCGTATCACTCGCTTCGTGGCAATTTTGGCACGGCGTTCCGCAACCCCACCATCAGCGAGCGATTTGTCGCCACACAAACTGGTTTTATCCAAGTCCAACCTAATCCCGGACTGCAGCCCGAAAGCAGTTTGAGCTTTGAGTTGGGCTATCTTTTTAGTTACAGCCGCCCAATTGAACTCTTGTCCGATTTTTCACTGACCAATCTTTCTCTTGACGTGTCAGCGTTTTCAAATACCTACGAAAATCTGATTGAGGTTCGTCCGACACCTGCTGGCTCATTCTCATTTCAGAACATTACATCGGCTAATCTCATGGGCTATGAAATTTCCACCACATTGGCTTTCAACCAGCGCCTGTTGTTGCTTACGCTCTCTTACACCCACACGAACCCTGTGGACTACACCGACGCCTCGAACATCCGCTGGCTCCGATACCGGAACCGTCGCCTGTTTTATGTCAATGCCGAAGCCAACATCAGTGTTTTTACTCTCGAGTGGAATTACCGTTTTCTTAGCCGCTTCGATGCTATTGACCCTGAACTGTCGTTGATTGTGCCCGACGGCAATCGCTTGGTTGATGCTCATGTTTCTGATGTTCGGCTGGGCGCGCACTTTGCGCTTGGCACCGTAGGCTTTGCGGTCAATTTTATGGTGCGCAACCTTTTCAATTACAACTATGTTGAACAGCCCGGTAGCCTTGCGCCGATTCGACATTTCATTTTACAACTTCGCACCACCATGTAGTGTGCTGGACATCTGCAATAAAAAATTTCTTCTATGCGAACGCTTACTTTAGCTTGTTTATTTCTAACTTCGTGCCTTGCTCACGAGAAGACTAAACCAGAACTGGAGGGAACACATTCAATGACACCTGTAACAAATGGACCTACGGAACAGATGACCGTTGGCGGTGGCTGTTTTTGGTGCGTGGAAGCCGTTTTTCAGCGCATAGACGGCGTGCTGAAAGTAGAGTCAGGATATGCTGGCGGGCACATTCCTAACCCAACATACGAACAAGTTTGCAGTGGCACTACCGGACATGCTGAAGTGGTGCAGATTACCTTTGACCCTCAAAAAATTTCATACAAAGCTCTTCTTGAAATTTTCTTCCGCACACATGACCCTACCACACTGAACCGTCAAGGCAATGATGTCGGCACACAGTATCGCTCTATCATTCTTTATCACAGCCCAGAGCAAAAACGCATTGCTGAAGAAGTTATCCGAGAAACCAACGAGGCAAAAATTTGGGCTAATCCAATTGTAACGGAAGTTGTTCCGCTCACGGTGTTCTACAAAGCTGAAGCCTATCATCAGAATTACTACAATCAGAATCGCACCAAAAATCCTTACTGCATTTTCGTCATTGACCCTAAGGTGCAGAAGTTGCAGAAAGAGTATAAACACAAACTCAAGAAAGAATATGCGCCTTCACAAGGAGGATAACTTTTGCACGAGCCGGAATTTCTTCGTTTGTCAGCACCATAACCTTGTGCACCTTGCGGCGCATTTTCTCGGTTGATTACAACTTTTGTCTTTAGGTATCATTGCCTATCTTTTTTTGGCTGAAGGTTTTTTGCATGCAGTCAGCCTGCAAAAGGTCTGGTAGTTAAGCAGGGTTATTCCAGTCTTTCTCACTTTTTCCTCTTGTGCGTGCCGATATGTTACGATTTGCGATTTTTTCTTTGCTGTTTTTGCCTGTGCATGCTACTGTGGCTCAAAATGTTCCTGATACGGCTGTCATTGTCAGCGAGGTCATGTATGACCCACCTTCTGATGCCAATTCCGCTGATGAATTTGTGGAAGTGTTCAATACAAGTTTTACACAGTCGTTTAATTTGCGGGGCTGGCGTGTTGGAGATGCTGTAGCTCTTCGCACGATTGCCGATACGACCGCCAACAACGATGGCAATGCCACACTTGCACCGCGCCGTTTCGCTGTCATCTTTACGGGCACTGATTTTCGTCGCGCCTTTGCTTACTATCGCTCGCGGATTCCTGCCGGCACACTTATTTTGCGCACGGTAGGCAGTCTTGCATTCAACAACACGGGCGCTGAAACCGTCCGTTTGCTCAATGCTGGTAGCGATACGCTCGAGAGCTTTACCTACACTGGCGTTTCAGCCAATCGTGGTCGTTCGCTTGAGAAAATCGTGCTGAACCGCAATAGCACAGCAGCAAACTTTGCGCCCAGTCTCAACATCGGAGGCACGCCTGGTAGCTTAAATTCCGTCTCGCCCCTTCGCTTTGACTTGCGCAATGCGCGGCTTTCTTTCTTACCCGCTGATTCCGTCTTGCAAGGCACTCGTGTTACGCTTCAATCTGTTTTTCAAAATGCAGGCACTGAACCTCTCTCGAATTTTTCAGTGGAATTTTATGAAGACCTCGATAGCAATCAAGTTCTTTCTCCTAACGAGCGTTTGGAGACACGCGCATTTTCTGGTACGCTTTCACCTAACGACTCCACTCGATTTGAGCTTTCAATTTCTACACCAAATGCTGGCTTGCGCCGTTTTGCTACGGTAGCCGCTCTAACCAATGATGAACGCCGGGGCAATGACACCTTGCGTCGCGCATTGCGTATCAGCGCTCCTCCAACACTCACGCCCTCGGATACGTCCATCATCATCAGTGAAATCATGTATGACCCGCCTGCCGAAGCTAACCCTACTGCTGATGAATTTCTTGAAGTCTATAATACCAGTTCTTCGCTTTCTATCAACCTTCGTGGGTGGCGCATTGGTGGCACCGTGAATCTGACACTTACAGATTCTGGTGCTACGGGCACAGGCAATACCATTCTTGCGCCGCGCAGTTTTGCCGTAATTTTCAGCCCAAGCTATTTTGCTTCAGGTCAATTTTACCGCAACCGCATTCCGCGCGGGGCTTTGGTCTTGCGTGCCTCTGGCTCACTAAGTTTTTCCAACACCAGCGATACCATCACCCTTATTGCGCCTAATGGAATTGAAGTGGCTCGTACTTTCTACACCGGCAACAACCGCAACAAAGGGTTTTCACTGGAAAAAATTTTGCTCAATCGCAATGATGCGCCCGCCAACTTTGCGCCGAGTTTGGTTCAAGGCGGCACACCCGGTTTCATCAATTCCGTTACGCCGAAAGACCGTGACCTTGCTTTGCGCATTGACGCACAGTTTTCTACGCCGCCTCAAACGGCAATTACCATTCCCTATTTTATTCAGAATCGTGGTACACAGACCTTTGGCAACGGGGCAATCACACGTGTTTTTGAAGACCGAAACCGCAATAACATGGGTGAGACCGATGAACAAATCAGCACCTTTACACTCACGCGCAACCTTGCCGCTGGGGATTCCTTACGCGGAAGTTTTACTTACACGCCTCGCACATCTGAACCGGTTGATTTTATCCTCACGCTCACCATCGCTGGCGATGAAGACACTTCGAACAACACGGCACGCACACGTCTGCTTTCTGGCACGCCGCGCAATACAATTGTAATCAACGAGATTATGTATGCACCTATTCAAGACCCAAATGATTTCGTGCCTGACCAACCTGAATACGTTGAACTTTTCAATCGTGGCAATACCCCTGTTGATTTGCGCGGGTGGTTTCTTACTGATGCGCCAAATGAACGCGGGGAGTTCAACCGTTTCTTT
>Ga0308410_1001689_pt1 | contig 12766 bp, 14 predicted proteins | sample HotsprOSTMatCore_FD_203467 | JGI IMG/M metagenome (GOLD analysis project Ga0308410, IMG submission 203467) | Hot spring phototrophic mat microbial communities from Octopus Spring, Yellowstone National Park, Wyoming, United States -... | ecosystem: Environmental > Aquatic > Thermal springs > Hot... | reverse complement strand
TGGTCTACCTGAACGAGTTCAAGCTCAAGCGCGGGTTTCATCAGGTGTTCGGCGTCACAGTGTTCGGTTGCCTGCACGAGGCGCGCATGGCGCGGGCGCGCGAGCTACTGCGCGCGGGCCAGCCTGTCACGCGCGCGGCGGCGGAGGTCGGTTACACCAACGTCAGCCATTTTGGCAAAGCCTTTCGGAAGCGCTTTGGCGCTTTGCCAAGCCAGATGAGAACAAACCCATGAAAACATCAGCATCCCTTTCTCCTAAACGCGGCCTGGCCGCATGGACGACGCGCGACTTACTCATGGTCGCCGTGATCGGCTTGGCCTTCGGCGTCGCCACGCTGCCGATGGTCGTCGGCTATGTGGCGTTGCTCGGCCTCGGCCCTATTGCGGCCTATGCCACCACCGGCCTTCACAAGATCGGCCCGCTGTTCATCGCCTATGTCATGCGCAAGCCCGGCGCGGCGTTCCTGCTCTCGATGCTGACGTTTCTGGTCATCACGCCATTCGCGCCGGTTGGGCCTGCCATCCTGGTGACAGGCTTTCTGCATGGGCTGACGTGCGAGATCGGCGTGGCGATTGCGACACGTTACAAGCACTTCACAACCGGGCGCATGGTTGCAGCCGGCTTGATCGCCTGCGCGGTGCACATGCTGTTCTTCGCCGTGGTGTTTCAGGTGTTCAACTTCGAGTTGCCTATGCTGATCGCCATTCTGGCTGTGGCGTTCATCGGCTGCGGCCTGGCAGGGCTGGCAGCGAAGGCGCTGGCCGATGTCATCCTCAAGACCGGCGTGCTGAACAACACGACGCTGGGCCGCGAGCGCGTGAAGGAGGTGTGAGGTGTATCAACTCGACGACAGCCAGTTCCCCATCCTGACTCAAACCACCGATGACACCGCATTGACAGTGGACGACATGGTGCGATATGAGCGCGTACTGCGCGCCGCGCTTGACCGCGGCAGCCCGTTCGGCATCATTGCCCTGGTCACGTCGGAGACGGAGACCAAAACACCTAGAGAGGTGACGCGCTACGGCAACGACATGTTCAAACGCCTGAAGCCCGAGCTGGCGCAGTGGTGCGTGGGCTACGCTGGCGTCACGCAGGTGGGCAAATGGCTGAAGCTATACAAGCCCATCGCCAACGTCATCATCCGCAACCGCATGGGCTGCGACGGCGCGGTGTTCGAACGTGAGGAAGATGCGCGAGCGTGGCTCATGGAGAAGCTACGCTCGCGCCAACAGACGTGCTGACGCCAGCGCTCAACATTCGCGCCTTGCCCTTCTTCGCCGACCTGGGCGAAGACGCCGCCGACGCGTTGATCCGCGCCGCGCGCATGGCTTCATTCGCCAAAGACAGCTACCTCTTCCGTCAGGACGATCCCGCCGAACGTTGCTACGTGCTGGTGCGCGGCAGTTGCCGGCTGTCGTATCTCTCAATCGAAGGCAACCAGACCGTGATTCACCTCGCGAATGCCGGCGACGAGGTGGGGCTGATCGCTGCGCTGCCCGGCGCGACGTATCCGGTCTCGGCGCAGGCTATGCAGCCGTGCGAGGCGCTGGGGTGGGACGGCGAGACCTTCCGCGCGATCATGGCGCAGCATCCTGAGCTAGCACTGCGCGCGCTGGAAGTGATCGCGGGACGGTTCGTCGCCCTGCAGCGCCGATTCCACACACTGGCCACCGAGCGCGTCGAGCGGCGCATCGCTCGCGCCCTATTGCGATTGGCCAATCAGGCCGGGCGGCGCGTGGCCGAGGGCGTGTTGATTGACCTGCCGCTCACGCGCAACGACATCGCCGAGATGACCGGCGTGACGCTACACACCGCCAGCCGGGTGATGAGCGGGTGGGAGGCGCGCGGCATCATCGCCTCTGGACGCGCGCGCGTCACCGTGTTGCAGCCGCATGAATTGGTTCGCATCGCCGACGATTTGCCGGAGTGAGCCGATCAGGTCTAGTTTGCGCCAGCGCAACGACGCGCGACGCAGCCTGCCCTATGCTGAATGCGACATGGACGCTGCGGATGCAGGCCGCGATTTCAATGCGGGCACGCTGAGCCACCTGACCATCGCCGAGCTGCTGGCGCGCTATCCGGCGCTGATGGGCGCGTTGCTGGCGCGCCGCATGGCGTGCGTCGGGTGCACCATGGCGCGCTTCGAGACGTTGCCCGAGGCCGCGGCAGCGTATCACTTGCCTGTATCCGTCTTGCTTCAAGACATCGCGTTGGCGGCGCAGGCCGCCCACACACAAGGAGCCGAAGATGACTGAACAAGCACAATCACACGATGCGCTTGCGGCAATCACGCAAGACTTCGACAAAGCGCCCGGCCACTGGATTCTGGCACGCATGGGCAAGCGCGTGCTGCGACCGGGCGGGCGCGAGCTGACCGAGAAACTGGTGAGCGCGCTGAACATCACGCCTGCCGACGACGTGGTCGAGTTCGCGCCAGGACTGGGGTTCACGGCGGGCTTAGTGTTGCAGCGCAAGCCGCGCAGCTACGTAGGCATCGAGCGCGATGAGACGGCTGCCGCCGAGGCGCGCCGCATCCTGAATGGTCCATCGCAGCGCATCGTCGTTGGCGACGTGTTGCGCAGCGGGCTGGACGATGCCTGCGCGTCGGTCGTGTATGGCGAGGCGATGCTGACCATGCAGGCCGATTCGCACAAGCTCAAAATCGCCCAGGAGGCGGTGCGGCTGCTGCGGCCGGGCGGGCGCTATGGCATTCACGAGTTGTGCCTGAAGCCCGATGACATCGCGCTTGAACGAAAGCAAGGCGTGCAACGCGACCTGGCGCATGCCATCCGCGTGAACGCGCGCCCGCTCACGGTTGCCGAGTGGCAGGCAATTCTGACGGAAGCCGGGTTGCGCGTCGAGCACATCTTCACCAATCCGATGCACCTGCTCAAGCCGGCGCGCATGGTGTCGGACGAAGGCGTCGGGCGCGCGCTGAGCATCGCGTTTAATATCCTGCGCACGCCAGCCGCGCGCCGGCGCATCTTGCAGATGCGCGCCGTGTTCAATCGTTACGCCGATCACCTCGGCGCGGTCGCCATCGTGGCGGTGAAGCTATAGAGCGTTGGAACTATGAGTGAAAAGCAACTTGACCTATCGAGCGCGCCGCATGAGCTGGCTGCGCTGATCACCGTGCAGCCTGGCGCAGTGGTCAGCCGCACGCTGGTGAACAAACCCGCCGGCACGGTGACGCTGTTTGCCTTCGACGCGGGCGAAGGGTTGAGCGAGCACACCGCGCCCTACGACGCGCTGGTGCACGTGATCGAAGGTGAGGCCGACGTCCGCATTGCGACCAGCGCACACGCGGTCGCAGCCGGCCATATGCTGTTGCTGCCGGCCAACGTGCCGCACGCGCTGCACGCGCGCGTGCCGTTCAAAATGCTGCTGACGATGATCCGCGTGTAACGCGGGTTATAAAGTTGACCGATGCAAGCTCGATTGAATGCTTCTTCGCAGCGGCTGCTGCGCAAACACATCGCCCTGCCACAGCAACATGGTTCATGGGCGCTGTGGCTGGGGCCATACGCCGTCGGCGTCGGCGTGGCTGGTGCGTTGAACGCCGGCCTGGCCTGGGTGACGCTGGCCACGCTGGGCGCGTTTCTGGCGCTGCAGCCACTGACCATCTTGGTGAAAGTTCTGGCCGGCCGGCGGCCCACGACGGATCGCGCGCCGGCCCTGTTCTGGCTGGCCGTTTACGGCGGACTCATCGCCATCGGCGCTGTCGGCATCGCTGCGAGCGGCTTCGGCTATGTCCTGCCGCTCGGCCTCATCGCCGCGCCGGTGCTGGTTTGGCAGATGGCGCTGGTGTATCGCCACGAAGAGCGCCACAACCTGTGGGTGGAAGTGGCTGGCGCGGCCGTGCTGGCACTGGCCGCGCCGGCCGGTTACTGGGTGGCGGGCGCAGCGACCGAGGCGACGCCGACCGGCTGGCTGCTGTGGTTGCTGTGCGCGCTGCAGAGCTTCGGCGCCATCGTCTACATCTACCTGCGACTAGCGCATCGCCGGCTGCTGCGTGCGCCCAGGTGGCCGGCGCGTTGGCGCATGGCACTGCCCTCGACTACCGCCAACGGCGCCAACGTGGTGATCGCCACCGGGCTGGCCATGGCAGGCCTGATCCCCGTCGCCGCAATCGCGCCGTTCGGGCTGATGCTGGGCGAGGCGCTGTATGGCGGGCTGTGGCGCATCGGCGTCGGCGTCAAGCCCGTGGTCATCGGCGCGCGGCAGGTGATCGTCACCGCTGTATTCTCGCTGTTGCTGATCCTCGCCTATCGCGTTGGCTAAAGCAACTTCAAAGACAAGTCAATTCGAGGTGACGCGAACCAATAGAAACGCGCCGTCCTCCGCAATTCATGCACCTGTGTTCATTGACCGCAGTTAACATGTCGCATTAACACTGGCATCTACGAGTAGCGCGCATTGTGCGGTAGAAAATCCGCCTTGGGATAGCGCAGCACGTCAAAAGGCTGTATTGATCCCAGCCGGACACCGGATGCCATGGGTTGTGCTGCACATGTTGATTGAAATCAAAGAGCTGTCCATCAAATACGTCGGCCGCAAAAACCCCGCCCTCGAACATCTTACCCTGCGTTTCAACGCCGGCGAGACCGTGCTGCTGCTCGGCGCGAGCGGCTGTGGCAAGAGCACGCTGGCGCTGGCGCTCAACGGTCTGATCCCGCACAGCGTCGGCGCAGCGCTAAGTGGACGCATCGTTGTGGATGGCCTGGACACGCAGCAGGCGACCGTGGCCGACCTCGCTCAGAAGGTCGGCATAGTGTTCCAAGACCCCGAAGCGCAGTTCGTCACGCTCAAGGTCGAGGACGAGATCGTGTTCGGCCTGGAGAATCTCTGTCGCCCGCCCGAAACGATGCGCGCTGCGGTAGACGCTGCGTTGGCCGCGGTCAGCATGCCCGACGCCGGCGAGCGAGAGGTGTTCAAGCTCAGCGGCGGCGAGAAGCAGCGCATTGCCCTGGCCTCGCTGCTGGCGATGGAGCCGCAGGTGCTGGTCTTCGACGAGCCGACGGCCAACCTCGACCCGGTCGGCACGCGCGACGTGTTTGCGCTGATCGCCGAACACAAAGCCAGAAACAAACACACCATCATCCTGATCGAGCACAAGCTCGACGAGCTGATGCATCTGATTGACCGCGTAGTGGTGCTGGACCGGACCGGGCAGATCATCGCCGACGGCCCGCCGCGCGAGGTGTTCGACCGGCATGTTGACGCGCTGCGAGCTGAGGGCGTATGGATACCGCAGGTTTGCCTGCTCGCACATGCGTTGCGAGAATGCGGGCATCAGCTCGATCTATTTCCAGTAACGCTCGATGAGGCGGCTGAAGTCATCGGCCGTTGGGCACCGACTGCGTTTCATTCGTCATTCGCTATTGCGCATCGGGAATCTGTCACTTGCGCTTCACTGTCAAGAGATGGCAAAGGACAAATGGTGATCGACGAAGAACAGGCCGTTCCTTTTGCCATTGACGTCCGTCATCTGAGCTGCGTGCGCAGCGGGCGCAGAGTGCTCGACGATGTGTCGCTGCGGGTGGGTCAGGGCGAGTTTCTTGCCATCGTCGGTGCGAACGGCGCAGGCAAGACCTCGCTGGCGCAGCACCTGATGGACATCCTGCCCACGCCGAAGCAGACAGTGTTTATCGAAGGGCAGGATGTGCGCGACATCCCATCGCACAAGCTGATCGAGCGCGCCGGCTACGTCTTTCAGAATCCCGAACACCAATTCGTCACCAACTCGGTGTTCGATGAGGTTGCCTACGGCCTGCGGGTGAAAGGTCTGCTGGCGAGCGAGGTCGAAGCGCAGACCAACGCCATGCTCGACCGCTTCGGCCTGCTTCGGCTGGCCAGGGCCAACCCGTTCACGCTCAGCCATGGGCAGAAGCGGCGGCTGAGCGTAGCCACGATGCTGGCGATGGGCCAGCGCACGTTGATCCTCGACGAGCCGACCTTTGGGCAGGATCAACGCAACGCCAAAGCGCTCATGGAACTATTGCGCGATCTGCACCGCGAGGGCCGCACAGTCATCATCATTACGCATGATATGGCGCTGGTGGCCGAATACGCCGAGCGCGTCGCCGTCATGAGTGGGGGCAAGCTCCTCTTCGACGGCGACGTGCGCGAGTTGTTTGCGCGCCCCGACGTGCTGCACCAGGCACGCCTGACGCCGCCGCCCATCGCCCAATTGGCCGAGCGCGTGCCGGCCCTGCACGGCGCGCTGACGCTTGAGGAAGCGGTTCGTCACTTGTCATTGGTCACTGGTCACTTACAAATGACAAGTGACAAGGAATAAATGACTTCAAAAGATGCAAACCATCTACAAAGCAGGCGACTCTTTCTTGCACCGCTTGAATCCGCTGAGCAAGGTGCTGGCCACGCTGCCGGTGCTGGCCTTCGTCGCGCTGACCACTGACCCGTGGACGCCGCTGGCGATCATCGGGCTGAATATTCTGGTCATTCTTGTGCTCGGCCGCATTCCGCTGGGGCGCGTGTTGCGCATTCTGGCCCTGCTCTCGCCGTTGATGATCGGCTTCCTGCTGATCTATCCGCTGGTAGTGCGGCGCGAGCTGGTGCAGGACACGCCGCTGCTGCTTTCGCTCGGCCCGATCCAGGTATATCAAGGCGGCCTGCGCTTCGGCATCGCCACGGCATTGCGCGTGTTTTGCCTGATCTCGCTGTCGCTGCCATTCTCGTTGACGACCGATTCGAGCGACTTCATCCGCGCGCTGGTGCAGCAGTGGAACCTGCCGTATCGCGTCGGATACAGCGCGATGGCAGCGTTCCGCTTTGTGCCGATGTTGCAAACCGAGCTGTCACTCATCCAGGCAGCGCACCGCGTACGCGGCATCAGCAACAAAGGCGGGCTGCGCGCGCAATACGACCGGCTCAAGCGCTACGCCGTGCCGCTGCTGGCGACGGCCATCCGCCAGGCCGAGCGCACGGCGCTGGCGATGGACGGCCGCGCGTTCGGCGCATTTGAGACGCGCACCTACTTCAAGCGCATGGCCTTTACGCCACGTGATGCTGCGTTCGTGCTCGGCTTTTGGCTGGCCTGCGCGTTGATCGTGGTTACACTTGCGCATGTGGGCTTGCTCGGCTCGCTTGTGCTGTTGCAACAAGTTTAGATTTGATCGCAGCATGCAAGACCAGTGACGAATGACAAATGACCAAGGGCTAAAAATATGATCACCACCGCTAATCGCATCTTCGTAAACCCGCAGTACGCTGACGCCTTCGAGGACAACTTCCGCAATCGCGCCGGCCTGGTGGACAGGATGCCAGGCTTCATTCGCAATTTGCTGTTGCGCCCGGTGAATCACGGCGATCCGTACGTCGTGCTGACGCTCTGGGAGAGCCGCGCGCACTTTGAGGCCTGGGTGCGCTCGCCCGAATTCGTGCAGGGTCACGCCCGCAGTGGCACGCTGCCGAAAGACGTGTTCACTGCGCCCAACCAACTCGAACTCCACGAGGTCGTGCTCGATTCAGCCCAACCTGATCTACCGGTCGAGCCGCGCGGCGAACCGTTTAAGCCGAGCCATTGATTGGCAGCGAAACTGCCATGAATCGCCGCGCCCTCTCGCGCCAGCTCGACATCCTCTCGACGGTGTTCATCGTCGCACTGGTGGATGCGTTGGCGCTCACACTCATCATCCCGATGCTGCCGTCGTATGGCGTGCGGCTGGGCGGCGACGCGCTCGCCATCAGCGCAGTGGCGGCGGCGTATCCCCTGGCGCAACTGATCGGTGCGCCGCTGATGGGCAGCCTGTCCGACCGGTTTGGGCGTAAGCCGCTGCTGATTGCCAGCCTGCTTGGCTCCTTCGCCGGTTACATCGTCATGGCGCTGGCGCAGTCCATCGAGATGCTCATCTTGGCGCGGCTGATTGACGGCCTATCGGGCGGGAACGTGGCGGTGGCGTATGCAACACTGGCCGACTCGACCGAGCCGGAGGAGCGCTCGCGCGTGTTCGGCATGGTGGTTGGCTCGGCGTTTGGCATCGCCTTCATCGTCGGGCCGTTCGTCGGCATCGCCGTGCTCTCGATGAGCGGTCGGAATTATGCGCTGGTGTCGCTGGTGGCCGCGCTCTATAGCCTGCTGGCCGTCGGCATCGTCGCCAAACTTCTGCCGGAGACCAGGCCAAAAACAGCAGCCACACCTGGAGCGCGTGACGCAGTGACGATCAATAGCCGCGTTGTTGTGTTGCTGGTTATTCTGGCCCTGCAGCAATTCGCGTTCGGCGGCTTCGAGCGCATGTTCGGCCTGTTCAACCTGTCGCGCCTGGGGATGGGCGCGGAGGCGACCGGGTATCTGTTCATCTACATCGGCCTGATCACGGTGTGGGCGCAGGCACGAGCGCTGCCGATGTGGCGCGACCGGTTTGGCGATCTCGCCATCGTTGTGCATGCGCTGACCGGCCTTGCGATCGGCTTGGCGTTGCTCGCCATCACGCCGACGATCCCTGCGCCCTGGTACGATCGCTCCGCTCTGGCGCAGTCGCTGCTATCAAGTGACTTGTTGCTTGATATACAAGCCACAACCAGAGCGCTCAGCATCATGCTGCCGGAGGGAGAAGGAGGATGGCTGGGCCTCATCTGGCTAGTTATGGCTTTACTGCCCGTCGCGCTTGGCGGTGCGGTATTGCGGCCGGTGCTCAGCAGCATGATCAGCTGCGAGGCGTGCGGTGGTCGCGCTGGCGCGACGCTCGGTATCTCTGCTGCCGTGGTAAGCCTGATGAACGCGGCAGCGCCGCTGGTGGGTGGGTTAGCTTTTACAATGAGTACGGGGACGCCGTTCATACTGAGCGCAACTGCGGCGGTTGCTGGATTGGCCATCGCAGTGTTGCTAATGCGAAAGCCAACCATAGCAACGGCAATCCAGCGCAGTGCGGGGAGATGACACGACAAGTGCTGCCAGATAGCGCAGTAGGCATGCTGCTAAGCAGGAACATGCGCTGAATGTTGAATTGCGCAGGCGTGGCATTTGCCACAGGTTAAGTGAATGCGTTGCACTGGCGGCTACCCGTTGAGGTCATCCACTGCCACAATAATGCTATGCTTTCGCTCAGTACGCAGGCAGTTCAAGTTGGACTGGCGGTCGTGTTGATGATGCTTGTCGTTATCCTCATAACTGTTTGCTACCGCTTGATGGATGCATGCCTTCGACAGGTAAGCCGGGTGGTCCGTATTGACGTAACAGTAAGCCAGGAGGAGAGCCGTTATGAATCCAGCTGTTGATCCGTCGTCTGCATCCACAACAGCAGCAACTGCTGCGTCCAGTCGCCCCACACGTCCGCCGCGCTGGAGCACGCGTGACTTGCTGGTGACGGCTGTGATCGGCGTGGCGTTTGGCGTGCTGCTGGTGCCGTTTACCTACACCTACGCAGCCATGCAGGCAGGCGGTGTCTCGGGCCGCGCGGCTGCCGGTGGTCTATTCTTTCTACCAGCGGCGTTCACGGCCTACGTCATGCGTAAGCCCGGGGCGATGGTGCTCGTTGGTCTGATCAGTGGCTTGCTAGCAGTGCCATTCATCCCGTTCGGTCTGGTCGTCGTGGCCATTAGCGTGTTGACAACCGCGTTGGGCGAGCCGTTTGCCTGGTTGATCACACGCTATCGTCACTTCAGCCTGGTGCGTATGGCTGTGTTGGGGCTGGCGGTTGGCCTGGTCGAGTTCCTATTGATCGCGTTCGGCATTCGCGCTACGCGCCTGGAGCCGTTGATTTTGGTCGCAGCAGTCCTCGTCTCTGGCTTGGCTTTCATGGTTGCCGCTGTGGTCGGCAAATCGCTGGCCGATGCCGTTGCGCGCACAGGCGTGCTATCGAACACGCCACTGGGCCGTACACCCGAAGATGTTTAATCGCCTCAGTCATCCTCAGCGCAACATCCACTCAGGTAAAATCTGCTTCGTCGTCGCGCGTCATTCGTGAACCGGCGATGATGTAGCGCATCTGATTGGCGGTGCAGGCACGATCAGGGGACAACCGCGCAGAGGATGAACCAGCACATGCACCGGTATTCCGAACACACGCTCGATCAACTGCGGTGTCAAGACCTGGCGCGGCTCGCCGGATGACACGACCTGCCCCTCATTCAGCACCACAATGCGATCGGCATACTGCGCCGCCAGATTTAAATCGTGCAAGATGACCAGCACACCGACTCCTTCGCGCGATAACTGCCGAGCAATATCCAACGTAGTGTGCTGGTGGGCGATGTCCAGGCTGCTGATCGGCTCATCAAGCAACAAGTAACGCGGCGGCACATGCGACGGCGCAGCAGAATCAATGGCGCCGGCGGCTGGCTCCAGCACTTGTGCCAGCACGCGCGCGAGTTGCACGCGTTGGCGTTCGCCGCCAGAGAGCGCGAGGTAGACGCGATCTTCCAGGTGGCTTGCCTCGACCAGCGTCAACGCTCGCCGCGCAATAGCGTAATCCACCGGCCGCTCCGCGCCGCGGCAGTGTGGTGCGCGTCCCATCAGCGCTACATCTAGTGCGCTAAATGGGAAGCTCAGCGTCGTATCTTGTAGCAACACTGCTCGGCGTTGTGCCAATTGAACGGACGGCCATGCTTTCAAAGGTCGGCCATCCAGTAGCACCTCGCCGTTGTGCGGAGAGACGTCGCCTGCCATCGTTCGCAACAGGGTGCTCTTACCTGCGCCGTTGGGTCCAACTATGGCAATGACCTGGCCGGGTCGCACTTCCAGCGACACGTCGCGCAGCACGCTCCGGCTACCCAGTCGCACAGTGACACCACATGCGCACAACGCGCTATGCACCCAGTTTGCCATCATAGCGTGCTCCGTCGGCGGTCGCGCAATAGCAACCACAAAAAGAACGGTGCGCCCAACATGGCGGTGACAATGCCGATGGGCAACTCTGCCGGCGCCACAACCGTGCGCGCTACCAAATCCGCAGCCAGCAATAACGCCGCGCCGAGCAGCGCTGCGCCAGGCAATACACCACGGTGATCCGGACCGAGCAGCAGGCGCACCAGATGCGGAACGATTAACCCGACGAAGCCGATGATGCCGGCCAGTGCAACCGATGCCCCCACGGCCAGTGCTACCAGTAACACGATGACGGTCTTGGCGCGCTCAACGTCGAAGCCAAGGTGGCCAGCTTCTGCTTCGCCCAGCGCCATCGCGTTGAGCACGCGCGCCAAACGCGGCAGCAATCCAATGGCAATCACCACGAACGGCGCGATGGCTGACACGCTACGCCAGGTTGCACCTCCGATGCTACCCAACGACCAGAAGGTGATGTTGCGCAGTTGTGTGTCGGTGGCGATGAACGTCAGAAAGCCCGTACCAGCGCCAAGCAGCGCGTTCACAGCAATGCCTGCCAGCAGCATGGTTGCCACTACTGTGCGGCCGTTTACAACCGACAGGCGATACACTATTAACGTCGCGCCAACTGCGCCGAGGAAAGCAACGAGAGGCAAGGCAAACGTGCCAAGCTGCTTATACAGCTCATTGGCAAACGTCGCGCCCAACACAATCATCGTCACAGCAGCAATCGCCGCACCACTGCTGATGCCGATCAGGCTCGGATCGGCTAGCGGGTTACGGAACAAGCCTTGCATGGCTGCGCCGGATACGGCCAAACCTGCACCGATCAGCATGCCCATCAGCACGCGCGGGATGCGAATCGCAGTCAACACCGACTCCTGCTGTGGCTCGAATGGCGCAACGAGCGCGATGGGCAGCGGCAGGTTGATTTGTTTGGCCAGAATCGAGATCACTTGACTTGGAGCAATGCCGACGGCGCCGATGCCGACCGAGGCGAAGATGACGCCTCCCAGCAAGGCCAGCAATACTGCCAATCCATACCGGCGCCTGCGCGTGGAAGTATCTGCGCCGCTTCGGACAACTGCAGCGTCGCTGCCGGCGTGAGCGCCAGCGAGACGTCTGCGTGCCTGAGATTCTGCATCTGCGACAGTAGTCATTCGTCGTTAGTCCGTACATCGCACAGCAGCGGGCTATGTCTCGCCGCTGCCGTGCGATGTACAGAGAGGAAAGGGGCGATGTCGTCGAGATGGCAAGAACGACATCGCGTCAGTCAGCATGCATGAACACGCGCAAGAACGCGCACGGAGATAATGAACGACGTCAACGCTTCAACTCCGGATGCAACAGGTAGATCAAATCGATCACGGCTTTGCCCATGCGAGGACCGAACGACAACAAGTATTCATCGTCCATATCCACAATGCGTCTGTTCTGCCCGGCTGGCGTCTGAGCAATGCCTGGTTCCTTCAACAGGCCATCCACGCCGCCCACACTCTTCAAGCCATTGCTCAGCATCAGAATGACATCCGGCGCAGCAGCAACCGCCGCCTCGGCCGTCAGCGGCTTGTATCTTTCGTACTCGGTAACAGCGTTCTTCGCACCAGCCAGCTCAATCATCGCGTGTGCACCAGTGTTTGTGCCGGCCACCTGAGCCGTGCCTGCGCCGCGGGCATAGATAAACATTACCTTGGGCTGCGATTCAACTTGCTTGAGCAGCTCATTGGCTTGCTCAATATCTTCATCCAGTTGCCTGACCAGAGCCTCGGCCTCAGCTTGTTTACCCAGAGCCATGCCGAAGCCCATAATCTTGGCCTTCGCACCTTCGACTGACTCCTCGGCCTTCAAGATCAACACAGTCACGCCGCTGTCGCGAAGTTGCTGAATGGCCTCCGGCGGGCCGGCCTGGTCGGTAGCCAGGATGAGCGTCGGTTTGAGCGACAGCACGCCCTCGGCGGCCAAGCGGCGTTGGTAACCGAC
>Ga0308410_1001680_pt1 | contig 12813 bp, 5 predicted proteins | sample HotsprOSTMatCore_FD_203467 | JGI IMG/M metagenome (GOLD analysis project Ga0308410, IMG submission 203467) | Hot spring phototrophic mat microbial communities from Octopus Spring, Yellowstone National Park, Wyoming, United States -... | ecosystem: Environmental > Aquatic > Thermal springs > Hot... | reverse complement strand
TACGCTGGTGAGTACGGGGATTTATTAGCGTTAGACAAGCTTTGCCGTTTCTATGGCAATACGGGTATCCCTATTCTTCTTATCGCTTCCTCCTTTAGTTCACAGGTCTATCAGATGCTTGCGTACTCAGTATCTAATAACATTTGTAAAGTGTATCCAATTCGGATGGGGATAGATGGGGACAGGATGTTAGAAGTCATGCACGACATAGCTTATATTACGGGTGCTGAGGTTATCTATCCCTATGGTACTTGGGACTTGGCAAGATCTTTGGGCAGATGTGATGGTGTACTTATAAAAGACGGCTTCTGTAGTATCGTTCCTGAGGAGAGTACGCGTCATAAGGCGGAGCTACGAGCCACCACACTACGCCAGATGGCCGAAAAAGAAGTGGATATAGAACGCAAAATCTTCCTCAACGAGCGGGCGGCCAAACTTATGTCTCGCGTCGCAGTCGTATCCGTCGGCGGCAAACACAGACTAAATAGAGAATATCAAAGAGACAAATTTACAAGAGCATTCAGCTACTTGCAAAATATAATGAAAAATAATAGAGTTATAAGTTTAAAAAATGCATGCAAAGCATTAAAAGATTTTGAATACATTTCTTACATATTAGATATCATGAAACACATGATAAATGATAAAAGATATTCTGCCATCATTTCTTTCTACTACCCAACTAATTCATTGGTTAGCCTGATTGAGATACTTATTAGGATTGAGTGGGCAGTTCATTCGGTTGTGGTGGTGTAGCTGGTTTTGCTTATTTAATAGATACGCCTGGCTCGTAGATACTATACATATCGTATTCAGTACTTTGAATATTACCTATATTCTCCGACGAATAGAAGCGCAATCTAAGTGCATTTATAAAGTCATCTCTACGGGAGTATGTTTCTGGCTTTTTAAGTCCATAGTCATTTTCTAGAATTATTTTAACATCTTCATCGTACTTGTTGAACAATAGAATTATGGCGGCCAACAGTGGATGCAGATGTTTATGTTTGCCACCAGAATTCCTATTTTTTATCACTTTATTAATGAATTCAAGCGCATTCAAATTACTGTCATTTATTTCATTGTAATAGTAAAGATATAGATTTGTGATTGCAAATGGTGCAAACCTTGCATTGCTAAAACTGCTTACCATTGAAGTTACGTTAGACAAGGACGTTTGTATTTCTTGAATACCAGTTATCAGGAGGAGATTTACTAAAGCAGATTTTGCGAATTCATAACGTGGTATTACCATGTTCCGAATGAACGTCAATTGGGTATACGTATACCCAGGTTGGTCTGATTTGAATGCCTCAGAGGAATAGATTGTTATCTTCGACGGGACTTCTATTAATGTGCCGTCTATTTTTTGTACTCCTTTTATAGGCATATGATGAATATCACAGTACAAGTTCGGGTTTTCACCATCCACTCTGTATACGTATTGAGTAAATACTTCTCTCTTCTTGACAACCTTATTGTTATTTTGTCCTTCTTTTTCTAGTACTGTCATTTCCTTGTCATAATGTGTAAAGAAAGGTTTTACAAGATGATAACTATCGGCAGTATTTGTTGTTGGGTCTAATAAGTCTTCTTGTAAATTTGGCGCTGTCTTAGTAATAAGAGCGTCAGAAAGTTTTATCTTATCAGTACTTTCATCAACTTCTTTTTGATTGATGTCAAAGAAAATGTATCTTATTATCATACTTAAATAGTCCGATGCTGCCACATCATCACCTTGAATCGTTTTATTATAGCAATTCTCTATAGCCTCCCTCAATTGGTTGTAAAATTTCTCTTTATTTGTATCCTGAGCAGCTTCTACTAAGACTATGTTAGATAATATAATAGCTAAACTATACTTTATCAACGGCTCTAATAACATAATTTGATATTTTATACATTCTGCCCACTGTGTTTCGTCGCCTCTTATTATCGGGTATGTGATTCTATCTCCTGCAACATAATTCTTCAGATCACTATTCATTATATTTTTTATTGTAGATTCTATATAGCTATTTATTTTGTCTTTACTAGATATTTGTTTTAACATTTGTTGTACATTTTTATCCGCTACTTCCTTTGATAGTTTGCTTGCTACTTCTACAATATACTCGTCAAGGTGCTTGAGGATGCTTGCGGCTGTCTTAGATAGCTCGTCTAAATTTTCTTGTACAACGGCTTCTAAAAGATTTTTGAAAAACATTATTATATTTTGTCTTTCAGTTTCAGTGTTCCATAGACGTAAATAGTCACCTATACTGTTATATCTTGAACTCACCTTTTTCAAATCCTCAAATATGCCATCGTTTATTTCAATTTTTTGATAATCATTAGTCTTAGACTGAAAATTTTGTAGTAGTCGTATAAAATTATTATTCCCAGATGCACTTGCCTTTTCTAATTGTTCGTTTTGTTTGCTTAGTAAGGTGATGGATTTGAATTCTTCTATATTTTTTAATTTACTATTTAGCACCTTTATAAGCCCATATATAGAGCAATCCTTATCTTTTTTGAGGTTATAGAAACTTTCATGCCTGAAATCATTTAATTGTCCTCCTTCGTATTTATTGTCTGACACTGTTATATATTCTATATTGTTGTTATTGTATATTAAAGAGCTTATATGTTTGAAGTCCGATGGGATGTTTGCGGAATCTTCTGATTCGTCAGATTCTGTTTTTGATTCTATGTGGGATATTAAATGTATAGGGAAGAATGATGTTGTTGTAGATTTTTGTGATTGATCTTTGAGATATTGTACAAAGCGTTCGGCTATATTATTTATTAGGTTTTCCCCACTATTTTCTGAATTATTGTTCGACTTATCGTATTCTACGATACTTAAATCTTTTAGTTTTTCAAATACGAAGCCTAGCGGACCGAAGTTTACTTTGTTATCTGGTTTTGTGTAGTATCCTTCGTATTTTGTATCTCCGGGCTCGTTGTATGTGTAGTTGAATAAGTAGTATCGCTCGTTTTGGCTTTGTTCCCCTCCTTTGGCAATAGGTGTGAAGACTGCCTGTCTGGCCTCGTACAATAACTCGGCAAACTCGTTTAGTATGCTTTCTAACTTGTTTCCTACGCTTTCACTAAATGCATTACTGTTTTTAGCTTCTTCCATAAAACCTTTTATCATATCAGGCATGTTATCTATATACCTATATGTCAGTATATGTTTAAGTATTGTCATGATTGTTACATATTTTACTATAGAGCCTGTAACACTAGTGAACCACCGATCTGTTTCACGAAGCGGTTGTATTAAGAAGAGTTTGTTTTCTTCGGTGATTCTAAAGAAACCCAATGCTAAATGTCCGACTAATGGTGCATGCTCTCTATTAGAAACTAATATATTACTTATTAAGTTTGGGGAAAAATTAAGTACTTTATTTTCATCTTTTCTTGATACTAAGGAATGAGTGTATATAGTATAAGCTACTAAAGCCTTTATGGCCTTTATGTCGTCCTCGTCCAATCCTTTCTCTACATTACTGTCACCCTTTTTCGGAATAAGAGTAACAGTGATGGAGCTATCAGCATCCTTAGGATAAGTCTCGGAAGATTTTTCGTTTCTAGACGTAGTAACCTCAAATGTTGTTTCGTTTCGGTCAAAAGATAGTAGATTAATTCTAACCGATTCATTTAGATTATATGCATATTCACTAGCCTCTGTTAATAAGTCTTTTCTACTATTAATATCTTGATCTGGAGCAATAAAATAGTTATCTATCTTGTCTTTTAGGGTAGTAAAGTAGTCAGCGTATATTCCTTTATTGCTCGTATCCTCGGACATACGACCTGCTTCTGTCTTGATAAGAGATTCCAATGCTTCGCAAAAATTCACTATGCTTTTTGATATATCTTTGTTGAATTCTTTCATGTATTTTATATAATGATAGAATACAAGTGATAATAAGCTTATAACTGCGCCTACTTCTGGATCACAAAACCTAGGGTCGCGCTGACTTTTTAGGTATTCCATGACGTAATTAAGGTTTGCCTGATACGTACCCGAATCCAATCTATCCCTTATATTCTTTATATCAATTGTTTTCCCCATAATGCTTTCTATGCTTTCGGAGGTAGTCATTTTAGTATTTAGAAGTAGTGAAGCGTCTTTTATTACTTTCATAAGTTTTGTAATAGCATCGACTATTTCTGATTTATCTTGACTCTTTTTTGCCTTATCTACTAGATGCTTTGATACTCTGCGCATCATATTATTCCATGTTAGATACGAATGCATAAACGACAGATGTAGTACAATAGGCGAGATCGCGATAGTTATGAGTCTATTAAAGTAATCAGCTTCCTTTGGTTTCTTCTCAAAGTACGTTCCAAACATATACTCGTAAATAGTCTTGCCAAATGTTTCGTTATTGAATAGATAGTTGAGAATTGTAGCTTTTCTAATTACTTCATCTACTTTATTGGGGCTTACATCTGACTGATAAGTAGTTTCTATTAAATTTTTTATGGTTGAGTTAGGTTCAATGTTGGCTAAGTTGAAGGGTATATTGTCTGGGGCAGCAGTCAAACTGGCAATATATGCATGAAGTTTCATCTTTTGTTCCATACCTAGTTTCAAACTTCCTAAGCTTTTTAGCCTAGGTAATACAATAGTTTCGTAGTAGTCGTAGAAACCACCTAGCAGATTTTGTGCATTATTCACAAAATGTATCAACCCTTCTCTTCGTAAAAGACCTTTCGTCAATGCTCTGATGAATAACGCGGTTCGCGTTCGTACTGCCGACTCATCAGTCCTCAACAGGTAAGTATAATCGTAAGCTACTACTCTAAGACTTATTCTACTACCCAAAGCATTTACGGTATCTTCACTTATCATATTACTAATGTTAAACTCCTTAAAACGAGCCCTAAACGCATTGGGATCCGATCCGGAACCACTTTGAGATAAGGCTTGTTCTAAGATGAAGGTACTCCAAGGCATGTTACCAGCAAGTATAAAGCACAAATTAGGTGGATATGTATCAACAGTTGGATTAGCAGGGCTGATTAGCCCATTCCAAATATTGAGCCAGAAAAGAAAGTTTTCAGGAGTTAACTGTGTCATCATTTCGTCTATAAATAGGACATATAAAGGAGGTCTGAGATTTCGCACGGCCTCATTGAAACTACTCGTTTCATCCATTCGCTTCATGTTTGCTTCTATCATGGCTCTCAGTTGCCTCAGGTACTTATAATAAGCCTGCTTAGCCCTCAACAGAAAAATCAAAACAGCAGGCGGGAAACTATAACTTATACCTTTTGTCTGTAAACTCTCAGTAATACCTAACCCACTCAAAATATAATCACCTATCAACTCGTTTATGTCAACGCCTGTCGTATCGATCTTTCTGTTATTTATTAGATGACCATACCTTGGACTATAAACAATTACATTCAATGATTTTGTAAATAATTTTTTCAAAGCATCCTTATAATTACGCAATATTTTCATGTGTTCCTTGTTTTCATATACACTTTCATAAAATTCGTAGTCTAATTTAACCAATTCTTTTTTGATTAAGTCTATGAAATTGAAGATGCGGGCTAATATATGTGGGACATCATCTTCACGTGTATTCTTAAAGTCAAGAAATCTCGTACCAAATTCGCTTTTTAACTTTTCAAGAGTTGTTTTGCCTTCTTGGTTTGATGGATTATTTTGTGCTATATTGCTAAAAAATCTTTTTGCTTCACATAAGTCGTTTATAGTGTCGCTAATCAGTCTTATGTGATCGGTAAAACTGAGTTTATTATCAGAAAAGTAATCAAATTCTCCTTCTGAATACTCTGCACCGCTATATTGTCTAGTCTTAGCACCTCTATATGGGTTATTTCCAGTTTCCCTCACATCTGGTAACTTAGAGCCACTAGTTTTGTTGTTCACATTATCTACTAATTGAACAAGAACAGTATTCATAAACATCTGATCTAAGAAAACATATTCATTCTTTTCATTAGCTTGAGCATTAATCAAAAACATGTAGAATTTGTTGTAAAACTCGAAAGTTTTTGCTTGCTCTGTATCCAAAGAGTCTACTTTGCTCTCTAAGTCTAAGTATTTAGCTTTAGTCTCAGGGTTGGTTATCCATTTGTAATAGGCATTCAGTAGATTGCCCAAACCGATATTTAGTTTATCTTTCATTTTTTTAAACAAATCTTCATAATTACCGCTAGTGTTGAGCAATGCTTCTATAAGAAATACAGTGCTTATGATTCTGTGAAGATAATTATTGTGTATTTTGTTATATATATACATTATGCCGTCTAATATTTCCGTATTGTTACTTATATCTTCGTCCAACTTTTCAGTACTTATGAAGTTTTTAAACCTAAGTGCTATAGTTAATACTAAACCAAATGTAATAAGTTTATGGAGTATCAATGCTATCTCACAAAAATCTTTTACGTCTTTTTCTGGGTCGGATGATCCAAGATGATTATTGCTTATAGCATTTATTAGAGCTTCTGCATTCTTATTAATATGTTCTTTATTTCCTTGTAACGCATTGGTTACTGCTACAAAACCTAAAATTACGTTTGTCAAAGCATCTAGTAGTTCTCTTATAGTTTTTTCATCTAGTTCATCCATTACTACCAGCTTCCAGATGTGCGCTTCTATTGAATTCAAATCAATCCCTTGTTTCAGTGTGTTTTCTACTTCATTGCTGAGTGATATTTGGCCTTTCTCTTTTCCAGCATTTAAGATATAAGCAAATGTGGAGATTATTTTGTTTACTGTTTTCGTATATATATTTTCCCGCAGAGCTTTATCTAGCTCTACTTTCCCGCTGGCTCGTAGTATAGCTAGTCCTGGCAGCGGTTCGTCCTTTACATCCTGATTAGCTGTTGGGAGCACCAAAGGAGATGTGGTCGCTTCGTGCTTCGTAACATCGTAGTGCAGCCAGCCTGCTATTATACTATTACCTTGCCCCTCACTCAACTTTTTCAACGCATCTACTATACTGTACGTCTTAGAAGTCCCAGGAGGGCTCATGAAAGCCAAAGCAGGTATATTATGCGCCTCAAGATTAATCCCAGTTTGCTTACTATTTATACCTAACAAACTAAGTGCAATAGAATTAACACTGGGAGTCAGCTTTCTATCAAGATATGCTATAACATAGGAACGAACTTCTTTAATTATATCGTTAGAGTCAATAATTTGTATCTTGTCTCTTATTGTAGGTTTGTTATTTATCCAATTAGAAAGTTCCTGATAAATGGCAGATATATTAGTTAGCGTAAAACCAATATATTGTTCCATGAAATTAACATAATGCTTAACGTATTCGGGTTCGTTTATTTCCGAGTATAGAGCTACCGACACGCTCTTGCCCTTATTTCTTAGCTTCTCTATAAAGTAATGCAGATCGTCAGTGGATTCATAGTCTCTCTCAATATTTACCATGCCGTTATTTACCTTATTCTTGTGCCGTCTGTGATTTCTCATAAGTAAATATACAAACCTAAAAACATTTTTCTTTAAAAGTATATTTACACATGCCCCAAGAGATTAGAATTACTAGAAGTCAACCACCATGTGAAAAGTTGGGTAGGTACATACAAGTTATATCGTTGTTAATCGGTAGATACTATAATCAAATGCGGGAAACAGAAGCAAAAAATATTAAGAATGAGACAGGTCAAAAAAAAGATGATGCGTCGCAACTTATGGAAGCAGTATTAGATGTTACCTCCGAAATAAAGAAAAGATTAGATTTTAGCTTAGAAGACAACTATACACGATATAGTGATAGAAGTAAAGAGCTGGTTCATGTTGCTATCAGAGGATGGTTGGATGCTAACGATAATAATAGAAAACTCTTTATGAGAATAATAAACAATCGTAATTTAAGCTACAATGAGTTGTCAGATGTTATTATGCAGAATATATGTAGATACTGTGTGAGTAAGCTCAGAGAATTATCAAGTTCAAACTCAATTGTTAAGAATATGTTTAATAAAGCGCAGCGGGGAGAAATAGAGGTCGTGGATATGAAACGTGTCTTTGAAAATGAAAAAGGGATATCGCATCTTAAATTACTTCTAGCTAGTCTGATGGAAGTACGCAGCATACTGAATGGTTCCTCTGGGTCTAGTGCCAAACTTATGCATAGCTACATAGAGAAAGAGGTAGAGAAGAACATATTACCTGCTATAAAGGTCGGGGAAGACGTAGATGCAACTATAGAAGAGGCTATTGAACATGCTATCCATAAACACGGTACGACAGACCAGTACATAGTAGAAGAAGAAAAGGAAACAAGATACCAAATACCGCATTTCATACAATACCACAAAACGTCAAGTATAAAAACAAAAGCTTTCAGCAGTAGAATCTTTAAAGCAGACACAATGATGAAAATAAATAAAAAGTTAAAAAACTTATTTAATGATAATGATATAGATAAAATAACTTTTGAAACGAGTGCTATTAAGATAAATGCGTTTGCCGAAATATCAAAAGAGGAGATAAATATTTTGTTTGAGCAACTACAGAACAATGGTTACGGTATATATAAAAAGATAGGGGAATCACTAAAAGACTTATCTGATGACCTTATCATGCTCTGGGATAAAAGTAATAGAGATATTAATAATTCTGCCAATAGGTTAAAGGAATCATTAATTAATGTGACTAAAGTTTTGAAAAGTAGTCATCTAGAACAATATCCCGTTATAGACGTTGCTAGTGGTGAGTTGATAGATAGCTTGCATAAATTCAAATCTGAAATTCTGAGCAAAATATTTAGCAAATATCTAAGCGGAAAAATATCTGAAGATCTACTTAGAAATACTATAGTTTATATCACGCTTAAGTACTCAAGAGATTTATATCGTGATTTAGTACAAGTATTCAGAACGAAGAGAGAGGAAATGTATTTTGCAAAGACGCGTAGAAAGATATACGATTATGATGAACTTATTGCATTCCCGCCAGAAGAAGAAATGATGGAAGATAAAAACGAAGAAGTAAAGAAATCTCTCAACGCAAACCGTATAGCCGAAATAATAGCCTCTATACTTATCTATTATGTGCTTATGCATTATTTAAAACATTACGAGCGGGACGGATTATACGGTGATGTAAATGAATTTAGAATAACACGCTATCTGGAATTTATGCTAATTAATCTTGAAAATTTTCAGGCTTCTATATACGATATATTTTATAGTACAATACTACAATTTGTTACTAAATCTGGTTCTCTTAGCTTTCTGCTTCATAACTATGTTCGTTTAGATAATATGATGTATTTAGCTAGTATCATAGCTAACTCTTGGCCTTTATTTGCTCCCTTCTTTTCTACCTCTAGTGCTGACGTATGGACTATTTACAGAGAGATTGAGAATGAGACGTTTGCGCAGCACGACGTGGGTCCGGGAATCATAACCGACGACATAGTAAGTATGTATGAAAATAACCCCGAAGAAAAGCCATTCGTATTATTTACTCAAATTCAATCCCTTTGGCCTTGGAATAGAAAAGGGAAAGGGAGAAGGCAAATATCCAGAAAAGAACTTTTAGAGTTAGAAGAGCAATACCGAAAATGGCAAGCAAAACAAAAAGAGACTGAAAATAAAAAAACAGAAGAAAAATCCCTGCCCACTAGAACTACACTAGAAGAAATAAAAAATGATCCAATAACTCAAAATCTATCAAAGGAACTACAAGAAGAAATAGGTATCCTACAAAGTATTGTAAACGGTCATAACGTAGTGACGGATCTGAGATTATTAAGGTTGCATATATTCTATCAGATGAACTTAATTTACGAAAACTACAAGAACTTAAAACAAACTATAAAAAAACATTTACAAGAAGGAACTCCTGAGTACGAAATAGAAGAAGAAGATAAAAAAGTAGAAATGGAACTTAGGAATCCCATATTTGTCAATGATATGCAAAATCAAATTAATGCGTCAAATGATGAAAAAAATTTTGATATGTCTTACGTTAATTATGCTATTGATATTTACGCGCCTATAAACACTATTGTCACACGTTTATTCTTTATTTGTGGATTGAGTATGCAGTCAGAGACTGGATACTATATTGTTGATGAAGGTGTAGTAGAAAGAGAAGAGCCTAAAAGGAATTTCACTAACTGGTCTAAAGCACTACTTTACAACGACGCCGATTACCTAATAGTAGCCTATAGCTTAAATAAAGGGCTAGGTACAGCATCCAATAAATTCGCGAGAAAAATGACTCCTGACTCAGAGATTGTCTCTTGGACCCGCAATAAACTAGATAAAGAAACCCAAAGACTGCAGCCTATAGTTAAAAAAATAACTGAAATCTACGAAAAAATAAGAAGAATAATGGATAATGAAGAAGAAAGTAAATAAAAATGAATATTAGAATAATTTACAACACCATAGACGACCAAAACATAATGCCAGACTATGACTGTGACATGTGTTTCACACAATATCGCAAACTAGTAGCCCACATTCTAACCTTTTTCAACCGTATTCAAATAGGGCTCTTAAATGGTGGCATAGTTAATCTAAGTCATCAGTTCAGCTTTTATCTAAATAGACCTGTCAGATACGAAATCGTGGGTTCCAACTTACAAACTTACGTATTACAGTCTATAACTGCTCAACGATTGGACGTTTTAGAATATAATTTTGATGGCGACACCGACGGCGTTATGCGTGGGGTAAGATTATGGTTGGCTTGCCATATGACTAATCTCAGAGCCTTACAAGCACTAAACGGTCAAATAGGAAGGCAACAACCTGTAATCATATCAGCCGAATGGCTTCCAGTACTAAACATACAAAACATACAAGATACTAGCTCAGAAGTTCCAATAGATATTATAATACCGAAACAAGGCTTATTTGCATTTAGACTACATAAAATTAAATCTAAAAAACCTCTCACAATAATAGAAAACGCATACCTGTATCATAATCCTAACATTTTATATAGTAGTTAAATAGTCGCCTGTAAACTTAAGTGTATCTTCTCGATCGATGTAGCTAAACTAATCTCAACATCCACTTCTATAGAGTTACCTACCAACTTATAATCCTTCATATTTATGCTATCCAATATAAAATCTGTCTTGATACGCATATTGTTCCTAACAAAATCAAATATACCACTAAGAGATTTTTCTAATTCATCTTCATCTTTAATTTGACGCCCCACAAGAGTTTTCATGTTAGCAATTAATGCCATATTAGTGTCCACAATTATACGAGCATTATTTTCATTTTTTAGAATAGCAATATTATCTTCTGTTGTCCGTAAATTTCCTAAGTACCAAATATCACTATCAACATAGGGAACATTTATCTTATATGTATTGGCTAAATCATTGACAGTGTCTATATCTTTCTTTTTTAAACTGATAGCTGTGAGTGGGTTGAAGTATATAGGTTTGTTAGATGCATTATTGTAATATTTTGACATTTTTGACATATTCCCTAAAAGGCTTCCGTACAAAGCACTAACAGGAATATAACCGTGGATAACTTCGTCTAACCTCATGATCGTATGTCCTGTGAATACAATAATGTTGTATCTTCTTTGTACTGGTGAATAAGAAGTATTTATCTTAGAACCAAAAGGTGTATTAATAGCAAAGAACATGGGTGCATATATACCATTACCTGCATGCCCGAAGTTATACGCCACATCAAGCAAAGTAGCATATATGTTACTATTAATGGCTATCCCACTATCTACAAAAATGTTGTATCCTTTTTGACTGGCATCCTCAAAGCAATAGTTTAGAACCTCTGCGGGGGCATGCAAGAAGTCCGCATAATGGCAAGCATAAACATGAGTGGGATTATTTACTAAAACATAGATACCAGCCCAAGTATTATTTATACCACTATCAGCTCTATATTCCATGTAAGCACCACTAAAAGGTACACCTGAACGCTGTTTAGTATATTCTATAAGGATAGTGTCCAATAGCATACCATCTATTTCACCTAGGTTGTATATCCTAATTGCGCGTCCTCCGATACACAAAGTATGAATGTCGCTCACATAACTACTAGATACATCATAGTCACAATCTGCGACATTTCTGGGGAACAAACTATTGTTGGTAGAGTCGGATATGGTTACGTCCGTTATATTGTTACCTTCTTTAAACGTTATTGTATCTCCAAAAAGAAGTATGCTAAATGGCCTGTAATCCGTTAATACACCAAGAGGCTTGTCTAAAGGCAACTGTATGACATCTATGTCCTTAGTGACCTGCATAATCTAACTTCAAGTTCGGTCGAAATTGCCACCGTTATATAGTCTAATCAAATTTCTAAGGCAACTCTTCCTGCTTCTCAGCATAATAACTATTGAACGTCACTTATATAAACCTTTACTTGGTAAGTTTAGAAGAGTCTAAGGAAATCCTGTTGATTATGATCTAACAGAATTATAAATATATCACCTCTCTAAATTATCACTTGTATTATTATTTCGATTTTTATAAAAAGTATGCACACCAATACCGCACTGGAAAATGTTACCTTAAAAGAAAAACTTTTAGACGTACTGAAAAATAATAATCTAAGACCAGTTGTAAAAGAAATTGAATTTAACATGTACATCTATGGCGCTGATAATCATTTAAGCAAATCTAAAAACAAGGGGGGTCTAGCAACAGCTGCTAACTTCTGTACAAATTTGTATATTTATAGCATAGTATAGCTGTGAAGTTTCTAAATGTAAAAGAGTGTAAAAGATTTTCGATGGTTTTAAGATGGGGATAGTTGTAGTAAATAGGCGTGGGTAGAATCTATGAACAAAGAGGTTCTAAAAATGCT
>Ga0308410_1001672_pt1 | contig 12835 bp, 13 predicted proteins | sample HotsprOSTMatCore_FD_203467 | JGI IMG/M metagenome (GOLD analysis project Ga0308410, IMG submission 203467) | Hot spring phototrophic mat microbial communities from Octopus Spring, Yellowstone National Park, Wyoming, United States -... | ecosystem: Environmental > Aquatic > Thermal springs > Hot... | reverse complement strand
GTGGTGGCCGACGGGCCGGCGCGCACGGTGCTGTGCGGGTCGCTGTTCGCCCCGCAGGTGCCCCGGGTGCTGCCCGGCTACCTCACCCCTGAAGAGGTCGCGGCCGCGTTGGTGGCCCGGTGAGCGTGGCGTCACCTGCGGTCGGGCACCGGGCGTCGGGCTTCGCGCCCGCCGGTGCGGCACGCCTGGCCTACCTCCTGGTCAGCGTGCTCGGCGCCGCCGCGTTCCTGTACCCGTTCTGGCTGCCCGCCGAGGGGGCACCGGCGTCGGCTCACAGCGCGGACGCGCCGTTGCTCGCCGCCGCGGTCGGGGCCGTCGTGCTCGTCGCCCTGGCGCTCGAGGTGCGGCGCGGCTCGATGAACGCCGCGACGGTCGCGCTGCTGGGGGTGCTCGGCGCCATGGGCGGGTTGCTGCGGCTCCTCGACCTGCCCGGTGGCGGCAACGGGGTGTTCTTCCTCGTGATCCTGGCCGGGGCCGCGTTCGGTCCCCGGTTCGGGTTGCTGCTCGGCCTCACCGCGATGGCGGTCGGGGCGGTGGTGACCGGAGGGATCGGCCCGTGGCTGCCGTTCCAGATGCTCGGGCTGGCCTGGATGGGGGCCGGGGCCGGGTACGTCGGCCGGCTCGGGGTGCGGCTGACGCCACGGGCGGAGGTCGGCGCGCTGGCGGTGTACGGATGGCTGTGGGGGTTCGGCTACGGGGCGATCCTCAACCTGTGGTTCTGGCCGTTCCAGCGGGACGGCGGACCGCTGTCGTGGGCGCCGGGCATGGGCCTCGGCGAGACCCTGAGCCACTACTGGTCGTTCTACGTGGCCACGTCGTTCGCCTGGGACGCGGCGGGTGCGTTCACGAACGCGCTGCTGATCGCGGCCACCGGGGTCCCGGTGCTCGGCGCGCTGCGCCGGGTGGCCCACCGCCTCGCGCCGGTCGTCGAGTGGTCGACGAGCGCGGGGCGGCTCGGGCCGCTACGACGCGACGGAGCGCCCGGAGTCCCCTGAGGCGGCCGCGGTGGGGCCGGTGCCGGGGTGGGTGGTGACCCACGCCGCGTACAGGCGGGCGTACGCGCCGCCGCGTGCGACGAGCTCGGCGTGGGAACCGAGCTCGGTGATCCCCCCGGCGTCCACCACCGCGATGCGGTCGCAGCGGGCCGCGGTGGAGAGCCGGTGCGCGACGACGATCACCGTGCGCCCGGCCGTGAGCCGTTCCAGGGCCCGTTCCACCCGCAGCTCCGTCCCCGGATCGAGACTCGAGGTCGCCTCGTCGAGCACGAGCACCGCCGGGTCGGCGAGCGCGGCCCGGCACAGCGACACGAGCTGGCGCTCCCCGGCCGACAGGCGCGCCCCGCGCTCACGCACCTCGGTGTCGAGTCCTTCGGGCAGCGCGCCGAACACGTCGGTGAGGCCGAGCGCCTCGACCGCCGCGTCGACCTCGGCGTCGGTGGCCTCGGGACGGCCGAGCCGCACGTTGTCGCGGATCGTGCCCGCGAACAGGAACCCCTCCTGGGGCAGCACCGCGATGCGCTGCCGCAGGCTCGAGAGGGTGGCGTCGCGCAGGTCGACACCTCCGAAGCGGACCGCCCCGGCGCGCGGGTCGTAGAAGCGGACGAGCAGCTTCGCCAGCGTCGACTTGCCCGCCCCGGTCGGTCCCACCAGCGCGAGCCGCTCCCCCGCCTCGATCCGCAGCGACACCCCGCGCAGCACCTCGGGACCGAGCGGGTGCACCACCCCGTCGGTGTCGGGTGGTCCACCCCCGTACGCGAAGTGCAGCGCCTCGACCTCCAACGCGCCCCGTTCGGGCAGGTCGACGGCACCGGGCCGTTCGGCCACCGTCGGTTCGGTGTCGAGCAGCCAGAACACCTTGTGCAGGGCCGCGCCGGCCGACTGCACCGTGTTGTAGAGCTGGCTGAGCTGCTGGATCGGTTCGAACAGGTTGTTGAGGTACAGCACGAAGGCCAGGACGGTGCCGATCGTCACCAGGTCCTGGTCGACGAGCCAGCCGCCGACCCCGATCACCACCGCGATGCCGGCGACCCCGGTGAGCTCCACGAACGGGAAGTAGCGGGCGGAGATCCGTACCGTCTCGAGGTTCGCCTCGTACTGCGCCTCGTTGGTGTCCCGGAACCGTCGGATCCAGGACCGTTCCCGGCCGAACGCCTGCACGACCCGCACACCCTCCAGGCCTTCCTGGAGCGTGGCGAGGTTCTGCCCGATCCGTTCCCGTACCAGCAGGTAGGCCCGGTTCGACTCCCGCCGGAACCAGCGGCTGGCGAGCACCACCGGCGGGACGATCACGAGCGTGGCCAGGGTGAGCTGCCAGCTCATCGAGCTGATGACGACGACCGCCCCGACGAAGAGCAGCATGTTCTGCACGAACATCACGAGCCCCATGGCCACGAGCTCCTGGAGCGCGTCGATGTCGGAGGTCATGCGGGACACCAGCCGACCGGTCTTCTCCCGCTCGAAGAAGTCCATCGACAGCGACAGCAGGTGACGGAACACCCGTTGACGCAGCTCGGCCAGGAACCGTTCTCCGGTGCGGCTCACCAGCCAGATCGCCAGCCGCCCGAGCACGAGCCCCACGACCGCGACCGCGAGGTAGGCGATCGCCACCCGGTTGAGGACGGCGGGGTCGCGGGCGAGGAGCCCGGCGTCGACCCCGTGGCGCACGAGCGCAGGACCGGCCAGCAGGCACGCGGTCTGCGCCACCACCACCACCGCCGCGGTCACCACCATCGGGCGGTACGGGCGCAGCATTCGCCACAGCCGCCGCAGCACCCGTCGGGCGGCGCGCCGGTCGAGGCGGGACTCCTCGTCGACCGGGCTGATCTCGATGTAGCCCGCTCTCACCGGCCCGTCACCCCCCGGTCGGCGCCGAGCACGGGCACCGTGCCGTCGGTGATCGTCGCCGCGTGGTGTTCCGCCTCGGTGGCGGCGGCCTGGGCGAGCACCTCCCGGTAGGCCACGTTCGTGGCGAGCAGCTCGGCGTGGGTGCCCTCGGCGGCGACCCGCCCGTCGGCGAGCAGCACCACCCGGTCGGCGAGGGCGATCGTGGCCGGTCGGTGGGCGATGATGATCGTCGTCCGTCCGGCCATCACCTCGGCGAGCGCGGCGCGGATCTCGTGTTCCTTGGTGGGGTCGACCGCCGAGGTCGCGTCGTCGAGGATGAGGATGCGCGGATCGGCGAGCACCGCCCGGGCGATCGCGATCCGTTGCCGCTGCCCGCCGGAGAGGGAGTAACCGTGCTCCCCGATCATCGTGTCGTAGCCGTCGGGGAGCTCCTCGATGAACCGGTCCGCCCCGGCGAGGGCGGCGGCGCGCCGCACCTCCTCGATGGTCGCCTCCGGATCGGCGAAGGCGATGTTCTCCCGCACCGTGTCGGTGAACAGGAAGGTGTCCTCGAACACGATGCCCACCGCCCGGCGCAGGTCGGCGAGGCGCACGTCGCGCACGTCGACGCCGTCGACGTACACCCGTCCCGCCTCCACGTCGTAGAAGCGGGGGATGAGCCGGGCCACGGTGGTCTTGCCCGAGCCGGTGGCGCCGACGAGCGCCACCCGCTCCCCACCCCGGATGTGGAGGTCGAGCCCGTTCAGCACCGCCCGGCCCGGCCCGTACCCGAACCGCACGCCCTCGAAGCGGACCTCGCCGGGACCGTCGGGGAGGCGTCCGGCACCGGGACGGGTGGCGACGGCCGGCTCGGTGGCGAGGATCTCGTGGACCCGCCCGGCGGCGGCCGACGCCCGGCTCGCCTGGGCGATGAGCATGCCCACCATCCGCAACGGCCATATGAGCATGAGGATGTAGAGGTTGAACGCGAGGATGTCGCCGACCCCGAGCCGACCGGCGAGCACCTCGTGCCCGCCGTACCAGAGGATCGCCACCATCGCCAGGGTGGGCAGGAAGTCGATGAGCGGCAGGAACCCGGCTCGCAGCCGCGCCGCGGCCAACGCCCGCTCCAGCACCTGGTCCGCCTCGCGGGCCAGGCGACGGACCTGCAGCGGCTCGGCGCCGAACCCCTTCACCACCCGGATCCCCGACAGGCTCTCCTCCACCACACCGGAGAGCTCGGCGAGCTCCTGCTGCAACGCGAGGTTCACCGGCGCGATCCGGCGGGAGAACCGGGTGGCGGCCCGGTTGAGCAGCGGCAGCGACCCGAGCGCGAACAGGGCGAGCAGGGGGCTGCGGACGAGCATGATCACCACCACCCCGGCCATGGTGAGCGTGCTCGCCACCGTGAGCGGGATGAGGATCACCACCACGTTGATCTGCTGGATGTCGGTGTTCGCCCGGGCCATGAGCTGGCCGGTCTGGGCCCGGTCGTGGAACGCGAAGTGCAGGCGTTGCAGGTGCGCGAACAGGCGTTGGCGCAGGTCGGTCTCGGTGCGCAGGGCGATGCGGAACGCCGCGTAGCGCCGCAGGCCGGTGCAGACCGCCTGCACGACCCCCACCGCCACCAGCGCCACCGTGAACCGGGCGACGACCCCGCCGTCACCCACCCGCATACCCCGGTCGATGGCGCCGGCGGCGAGCTGCGGCACGGTGAGCTTGGCGCCCGTCCACACCAGCCCGGCCGCGATACCGGTGAGCACCCAGCGCCGCTGCGGTCGGACCGCGTCGGCGATGAGGCGCCACCCGGCGCGGCGCGCCTCGCGTTCGGGCTCCATTTCCCGGGAGGCTACCAGCGGGTCATCTGCACCTCGCCGGGCCGGCCGGGCCCGGCTCAGCGGTCCGGCAGGTGCGCCCCGTTCGCCTCGCGCCCCGCGCCGGCCAGGGTCAACACCTCGACGATCTCGTCGCCGACGAGCTCCTCACGGTCCAGGAGCGCGTCGCGCAGCGCCTCCACCAGGTGCCGGTGCCCGTCGAGCAGACCGCGCACGTCGTGCTTGGCCCGCTCGAGGATCCGTTCGACCTCCCGCCGGCCGGCGTCGTCGGCCAGGACCCGGGCCACGAGCCCGGCATCCAGCGGGCCGGCCGAGGCCGCCTCGAAGCTCACGAGCGTGCCCGCCATCCCGAACGCGCCGACCATCTGACAGGCGAGCCGGGTGGCGGCGACGAGGTCGCTGCCGGGACCGGTGCCGGCCTCCCCGAAGAACAGCTCCTCGGCGGTCATCCCCCCGAAGCAGATCTGGATCGCGGCCAGCAGCTCGGATCGGGTGCGGGTGAACCGCTCCTCGGTGTCGGAATGGGCGAGGAGCCCGAGCGCGTCGCGCCGTTTCACGATGCTCAGCACGTCGAGCTGGCGGGAACCGGCCACCAGCCAGGCGATCACCGCGTGCCCGGCCTCGTGCGTGGCGATGATGCGTCGCTCCTCGGGGGTGTACTCGACCGGCTGGGCGAGCCCGATCTCCTCGGTGAGCTTCGCCTGCTGGATGTCCGCCCAGTCCATGGCGTCGCGCCCGTCGCGCAGGGCCCACACCAGCGCCTCGTCGAGGAGGTGTTCGATCATGACCGGCGAGTACCCCATGGTCATCGTGGCGAGGTGATCGCGCCGCTCCTCCTTGTCGAGTTCGGGCACGTGCGCCTTGCGGGCCAGGTAGTAGTCGATGATCTCCCGCCGGCCGGTCCGGTTGGGCAGGTCGAAGTGGATCGACCGGTCGAAGCGGCCGGGCCGCAGCAGCGCCGGGTCGAGGTCGGCGGCCCGGTTCGTGGCCCCGATGACGAGGATGTTGGCCGGGACGGGGGGCCGTTTGCGCAGCCGGCGATGGGCGGGGAGCAGACGGTTGGCGCGGTCCACCAGCCAGCCGTGGATCCGGCTCCCGAGGGTGGGATCGTCGAACGACTGCATCTGGACGAGCAGTTCGTTGACCACCCCGGGGATCCCGTCCCGCATGTCGGCCCGATGCACACCGGCCCCGGCTTGGGGCTCGGGCAACGGCGATGCCCGCATCCCCCGGCGGGCCCCGGCGATGGCGTCGATCTCCTCGATGAACCCGATCGCACCGCCCTCCCGGCGGGCGACGCGGCGCAACGCCCGGAAGAACGCCCGGATCTTCCGGTTGGTCTGCCCGTAGTACATCGACTGGAACGCGGAGGCGGACACGAACAGGAACGGCACCCCGGCCTCGGCGGCCATCGCCTTGGCCATGTGGGTCTTGCCGGTGCCGGGCGGGCCCTCGAAGAGGATCGCCCGGCGGGGGGTCCCGCCCATCTGCTCCCGGAACGTGCGATAGGCGAGGAAGAGGTTGAGGGTGCGGATGACCTCTTCGCGCACCACCCCGAGCCCCACCACGTCATCGAAGCGGACGGCCAGCTCGGAGGGTTGCAGCTGGGCGTGCGGGGACCGGCCGGCCGCCAGCAGCGGCACCACGAGCACGAGGCCGAGCATGACCACCAGCAGGAGACCCGGGAGGTAGTCGGCGGCACCCGACGGCAGGTCCAGGGACGGCACCCCCAGCCGCACCGGGGCGCCGGAGGCGGCGCGCCAGGCCAGCACCGCCACGATGCCGGCGAGGACGACCGCCAGCCGCCGCAGCCGCCGCAGCCGCCGCTCCTCGCGCACGGTGCCCACGTCGGCGGTCGCCGCCGGCACCAGCCCCGTCGTCTGCAGCGCCCCGGCTTCCATCGGCCCTCACCTCGCCTGCGGCGACCCCGGGCCGTCGGCGCGGCCGGCCCGTGGGTGTCGCCGACCCGAAGTCTGCTCCCCTCAGTGGTCAAAAAACCACCGGGAGCGCGAGGCTACACGGCCGGTCGGGGCCCGATGGCCGCCCCGACGGCGGGGCAGAGGCGCGCGCCGCCTCAGGGACCCGGCTCCTCGGACCCGGCCTCGATCCCTGCCACGATGGCCGCGAACCGCTCGATCGGTTCCAGGTCGTCGACGGCATCGACGACACGGGCCAGGTCGAGCGCGACGTACTCGTGGACGAGGATGTTGCGGAACCCCGGGATCCGCTCCAGGCGCGTGACCACCTCCGGCGGGAACCGCGGATCGGACGCCAGATTGCGGATGGCCTGCGTGTCATCGTCGAACCGTTCGCCGCGGCGGGCCGACAGCTCGCCGGCGATGTCGATCACCGTCTGGCAGACGGACAGCAGCGAGAACAGGACGTCGTTGTGCAACGACAGGTCGCGGGCCAGGACCTCGGGGCCGGTCACCCGCGGCCGGAGCTCGTGGAGGTGATCCAGCTGCCGCCGCAGCACGGAGAGTCGCTCGACGAGGAAGCTCACCGGGTGATGGCCCTCAGCTTCGTCGCCCGGGTGCGTCGAAGGAAGGGGAGGAGATCGGCTGCGGCGAGCTGTACCTGTCGCACGAACCTGCGATCGGCATCGGGATCGGCACAGTGGACGCGTCGCCCGTCGGTGACGATGCGACGCGCGAGCAGCGGCGGTGCCTCGTTGAGCAGCACGAGGTCCACATCGTTGCAGTGCAGCCGACCGATCAGCGCCCCGGTGAGGGCGAGCCGCACCTCGAAGCGCTCGGCGTCGTCAAGGCGCGCCGCCGGGTCAAGGAGGATCGCCACGTCGACGTCGCTCTCGCGGTGGGCCCGCCCCCGGGCCCGGCTGCCGAACAGGTAGGCGGAGACGACCGGGACCCCGAGTTCGGCGGCGATGTCGGCGACCGCGTCGCCGATCGCTGCCGCATCCATCTCCGATGCGGGCCCGGTACGGCACCCACCGCCCGTTGGGGTTCGCGCCTCTTCTTCGGCGTTCACCTCTTCTTCGGCGTTCACCTCGCCGAGGGTATCAACCGCCCTGATCCGGCCCGGTCCGGCCGGGACGGACGGGGGCGGCCGGTGGGCGGACGCCGGTAGCCTCGACCGGTGGTGACCGACGGTGGTGCCGAACGCGCCGAGCAGGCCGCCGCGGCGGTCCTGCTGCTGGCGGCGTTCACCTTCCAGGTGCGCCTCCTCGTGCCGGTGGTCGGCCTCGTCCTCGCCGCCGACGCGCTGGCCGGGTCCCGCGGTCCGGTGCCCTGGCTGTGGGCGAGGATCACCGACCGTTGGCCCCGGTTGTCGCGTCCCGGCGACCCGGACCGGGCCCGGGCGCAGGCCGCGCTGGTGACGGTGGTGGCCGCGGCGGCGACGGTGCTGTTCACGATCGGGCTGGGCGGCCTGGGGTGGTTGGTGACCCTGGCCGGTGCCGCCGCCGCCACGCTGGCGGCCACCGGGGTGGTGTTCCTCGGCCCGGTCCTCACCCGGCGGCTGCGAGGCTGAGGGGACCGCGCCGGCCAGTCCCCGCGCGCCGGTGGCCAGCGGCCCTACCGGCCGGACCGGATACGGCACCGGGACGGGGCGCCCGGTACGGACGGTCGGTCGGGGCGACGTGCAGGTGGAGACGTTCAGGTGGAGGTGTCGGCCGTGCCGAGCAGGCGGGTGTAGCGACCCCGGTAGAAGAGGAGCGGCCCGGCGTCGGGGGCGAGCCCCATCTCGTGGACCCGCCCCACGACGATCACGTGGTCGCCGGCCGGGTACTCGGCCTCGATGGTGCAGTCGAGCCAGGCGTGCACGTCCTCGAGGATCGGGCCCTGGGACCCGACCCGCCACGCCACCTGCGCGAACCGGTCGGCGCCGCGGGTGGCGAAGATCCGGCTGATCTCCTCCTGGTGCTCGTCGAGCACGTTGACGGTGAAGTGCCCGGCCCGCCGGATACGGGGCCAGGTGCTCGAGCTCGTCGCCGCGCAGAACAGCACGAGCGGCGGGTCGAGGGACACCGAGGTGAACGAGTTCGCCGCCAGCCCGACCGGCTCACCGTCGTCGAGCGCGGTGATGACCGTGATCCCGGTGGCGAAATGGCCCAGCACCGCCCGGAACGACGCCCCGTCGGGATGGAGGATCTCCGGTGTGGTTCCCGACCCGGGTGCGGTTCCCGGGTCCGCGCCGGGTTCGGTCACCGGCCGCCGGTGGTGACACCCACACGCGGTGCGAGCTCGAGCACGAGCCCCTCGGCCGCGGCGAGCACGTCGGGACCACCACGGGTTGCGGCGAGATCCTCGGCGTCGCGCAGCAGCCGGTCGACCTGGTCGTCGTCGTGCAACGGGTCGTGGTGGAACAGCGCGAGGCGGCGCACCCCGGCCTCCCGGGCCACCTGGAACGCGTACCCGGTGGTGCAGTGCCCCCAGTGCCGCTTGGCCTCGAACTCCGCCGGGGTGTGCTGCGCGTCGTGGATGAGCAGGTCGGCCCCGTCGCACAGCTCGAGCACCCCGTCGGGCACGAAGTCGTCGGGGTCGTCGGGGCAGCACCCCGGCCCGTGGTCGGACACGTAGGCCACCACGACCCCGTCGTACTCCACCCGGAACCCGAGGGTCGGCCCCACGTGGCGGACCCAGCGCGACCGGACCTTGGCCCGGCCGAGCGCGAAGTCGTCGTCGCCCAGGTCGCAGAAGTCGACGCACCCGGCGAGCTGCTCGGGCCGGATCGGGAAGTACGGCGGACGCATGAGCCCGCCGAACACCTGCCCGAGGCTGCCGTCGGCCTGGCGCGGCCCGTGCACGGTGAGCGTTGCGTCGCCGCAGGCCAGCGGGGCGAAGAACGGCAGGCCCTGCACGTGGTCCCAGTGCAGGTGGCTGAGCAGCACCGATCCCCGGAACCCGAACGCCCGGCCCGCCTGGGCCAGATCACGCCCGTAGGGGCGCAGGCCGGTACCGAGATCGAAGATGATCGGATCCGACCCGTCGGCCTCCCACACCACGCACGACGTGTTGCCGCCGTAGCGGGCCAGCTCCGGGCCGTCGCACGGCGTCGATCCCCGCACCCCGTAGAACGAGACCCGGACACCCCCCGTCACAGGCCGGGAAGGATACCGAAACCCGCCGTCGCCGACCAGGGTGCCCGGGCGGCGAGGAAGCCTGATGCCCTGCCCCCCAACCGGGCGACCACCCCTGGGACGGGCGGTACACGGGCGGTCCTCGGTACGATCCGCCGGTGGCCGAGCCCTCCCGCATCCGGACCGGCGACGTCGAGCTCGCGTACCTCGAAGCCGGCCCACCCGACGGGCCCCTGGCACTGCTGCTGCACGGCTTCCCCGATCACGCACCCACCTGGCAGGGCCTCCTCGACGAGCTCGGCGCGGCCGGGTACCACGCGGTGGCGCCGTGGCTGCGGGGCTACGCCCCCTCCGGCCTCGCCCCCGACGGGAACTACCAGGTGGGCGCGCTGGCCGCCGACGCGCTCGGCCTCGTCGAGGCCCTCGGCGGCGACCGGCAGGCGGTGCTCATCGGTCACGACTGGGGGGCGATGGCCGCCTACGCCGCCGCCGGACACGCCCCCGACCGTTTCCGCCGCCTCGTCACCATGGCGGTGCCCCACCTCGCCGGGCTCATGGGCGCGTTCCTGGGCTCGCCCGCCCAGCTCCAGCGGTCCTTCTACATCTTCCTGTTCCAGACCCCGCTGGCGGAGACCGTGGTCCCGATGCACGACTTCGCGTTCATCGACTACCTCTGGCGCACCTGGTCACCGGGGCTGGTGCCCGACCCGGCGTTCATGCGGGCGTTGAAGGAGACCCTGGCCGCGCCCGGGTGCACCGAGGCCGCGATCACCTACTACCGCTACATGCTGGGGGGCCGGGAGGGACGCGCCGACTACGACGCGATCCAGGCCGCGGCGTCGGGACCGATCCGGGTGCCGACCCTGTACCTGCACGGCACCGACGACGGATGCATGGGGGTCGAGCTCATCGACGAGCCGGGCCTGCGGTCGTTCTTCCCCGCCGGGTTCGAGCTCGACGTCGTGCCCGCCGCCGGGCACTTCGTCCACCTCGACCAGCCGGAGCACACCCACCGCCGGGTGCTTGGGTTCCTCGGCCCGGCCTGAGACCGACGCTCAAGTCGGCCACCGGCCGGGCCGATCCCTCCGGAGATGCGTGCCCCGACCCGGAACCGGATCCCGCAGCCCACCTACGGGGTCATCGCCCTGGTGATGGCCGCCGCCGTCGCGATCGCGGCGTTGCTGCTCACGACCCGCTGAGCTCGGCGGCGAGCGCGCCGGCCAGCCGGGCCGCCACCGCCGCGGCTTCGGCCTCGCCGGCGTAGGGGTGGCGGGGCCAGAAGAACCCCCGCAGCCCGTCGCCGCGCCGTCGGGGCACCACGTGGACGTGCAGGTGGGGCACGCTCTGGCTCACCACGGTGTTGGTGGCGGTGAACGTGCCCTCGGCCCCCAGGCCGCCCATCAGGGCCCGGGACACGGCCCGCACCACCCGCCACAGCGGCTCCAGCAGCTCGTCGGGCAGGTCGTTGAGGGTCGGGACGTGGGTTGCGGGCACGACGAGGGTGTGGCCGGGGAACAGGGGCCGGTGGTCGAGGAACGCCCGGACCGGGCCCTGGGTGAGCACGTGATGGGCCGCGCGGGTCCCGGCGACGATCTCGCAGAACCCGCAGCCCGGCGCCCGGGCCGGACCCCGCTCCACGTGACTCAGCCGCCCGGCGCCTCCGGGACCCCCCGGCCGGGGGTTGCGGCGGTGTCGTAGGGCCGCCGGCGGGGCGGTGCGGCGTCACGCTTGAGCACCATCACCTTGCGGCGGAAGTAGCACACCTCCTCGCCGCGCTGGTTGTACCCGAACGTCTCCACCGTCACCACACCCCGGTCGGGCTTGGAGGACGACTCCTTCTTGTCGAGCACCCGGGTCTCGGCGTAGATCGTGTCGCCGTGGAAGGTCGGGCGGCGGTGCTGGAGGGTCTCCACCTCCAGGTTCGCGACCGCGGCGCCGCTCACGTCGGGCACGCTCATCCCCAGCACCACCGAGTACACGAGGTTGCCGACCACCACGTTGCGCCCGAACTGCGTCTGGGTCTCGGCGTACCAGGCGTCGGTGTGCAGCGGATGGTGGTTCATCGTGATCATGCAGAAGAGGTGGTCGTCGTACTCGGTGATGGTCTTGCCGGGCCAGTGCCGGTAGATGTCGCCCACCTCGAAGTCCTCGAAGTGGCGGCCGAACGGACGCTCGTGGACGGTCATGGGGGTGCTCCTGCGTCGGGACGGACGGTGCGCGAGGCTAGCGACGCGTGCCGCCGAGGGACCGATCCGACCCGCGCCGTCGCTCTTTCGAAAGCACCCGGCGATACGCCTGTTCCTGGTATCCCTCCTCTGACCACCTTCTATGCCCAGGGGTCTTCCGCACACCATGACATCCAGTCGGGCGGGATGACAATGAGACGAGATCTATCGACCCACGCCCATGCAAGAGAAGCACAAACACAAGCGGACCAGGAGCGCGTATCGCGTCGCCCCGGCCTGGCCGGCGCCGCGCTCGCCGTGGCGGTGCTCGTCGCCACACTCGCGGCGTGCGGATCACCGGACGGTTCACGCGTCGATGATCGTGGGCCGGCGGGTCCGATCCGGGTCGACGAGATCGACCTCTCCTCCGGCGCCGCCGTGTTGCGGGCGCCGCTGAGCCCGCGTACCCGCCCGCTCGTCGTCGCCGCCGGCACGCGGCTGCTCGTCATGGGTGGTGAGCTGGGGCTCGAACGCTCGGCGGCACCCGATGCGCAGGGTGGTGGGGAGCTCCGGGCCCCCAACGCAACCGACGGTGCGTGGTTCGATCCGGCCGACGGGGCCTGGCACGCCGTCGCGCCGATGCCCGACGGGCTGGGGCTGTTCGCGCCGGCGGGGGTGTGGACCGGGCGGGAGGTGGTGGTGGCAGGCACAGGGTGCCGCCTGGGCACCTACGACGGGGACGACCCGGAAGGCCCCGACTGCGACCCGGGCGGGTTCCGGGTGCTGCGCTACACCCCCGATGGGGCGGCCGGGAGCTGGACGGTGCTGCCCACCGGAGCGCTCCCCGACGCGCTGGCTGGCGCCGTGCGGCAAGCCTTCGCTCTGGCCGGGTTGGGGTGGACCGGGCGGTACGCAGCGTTCGCCGGGCACCTGCCCGGGGCCAGGTACGGCACCTGGACGGTGCTGCTCGTCGAC
>Ga0308410_1001671_pt1 | contig 12846 bp, 7 predicted proteins | sample HotsprOSTMatCore_FD_203467 | JGI IMG/M metagenome (GOLD analysis project Ga0308410, IMG submission 203467) | Hot spring phototrophic mat microbial communities from Octopus Spring, Yellowstone National Park, Wyoming, United States -... | ecosystem: Environmental > Aquatic > Thermal springs > Hot... | reverse complement strand
GCCGATTCGTGTACGAAGTCGCGGTGAAGGATTATCGGCAGTTTGATTATCTGTTTGCCGATCGCACGCGCGGGTGGTACGCGGTCCACGAAAATTTTTGGGAGCCCTACCTGAATTCGGGATACTTTGAAATTCTCGCTGATGAGGATGATTGGGTGGTCGCGCGGCGACGCAGTGCCGAGACGCCGATGCACATTTCTTTTGGCAATCAAATGACCCTGCTTGCCTACACGCTCGTCCCCGGCGATGCCTTGCAGGGTGGTCAAACGGTTCGCCCGATTGTCGCGTGGCGCGCCGATGCACCGATAGACACGCGCTATGTGATTCAAGCGCATCTGGTTGATCGCGATGGACATCTCTGGAAAAGTGACGCGCGCGAACCGCAAGACGGCGCGCTGCCGACACATCGTTGGCAGGTGGGGCAAATCGTGCCCGATCAGTATTGGTTGCATATTGATCACATAGCACCTAGCGGGGAGTACTGGATTACCCTACAGGTGTACGACCCAAACCGAAAAGTATATCTGGAGGCGCGCGACGACAAGGACAATCCTCTAGGTACAGAGGTGACTCTGACCACCATCAAGGTTCAGAAGAGCAAAGCCAGCATAACCGCCAGTCAAATCGAGATTGAACATCGCTTGCGTGTGGATATGGGCGAGTTGCGCTTGTTGGGTTTTGTTCCGCCGCGCCGCACGATTCGCGCGGGTGAGTTGTTTCAGATGGGACTGTACTGGCGCGCGCGCGCGCAACCGCGCGGAGATTATTTCGTCGTCATAGAATTGCGCGAGGTGAATGGACGCGCTGTGTTCGAGCATTCCGCGCGTCCAGCCAAAGGGACGTATCCAACAACGCAGTGGGACGCGGGCGAAGTTCTGCTCGATTGGCACGATTTTGAATTGCCGCCAGACCTCGCGGCAGGCGAATACCACGTCATCGTCAAACTGCGCGAGGCAACCGACGCGCGCGCGCTGGGCGAGTTCAATCTCGCGACCATCACAGTGCTGCCATAGCGCGGCAAACGCGCCAAACGTGCCAAAACTGCCAAATTTGCCAAACGTGCCAAATGTGCCAAACGTACCAAACGACTCCCGCCTCCCGCCACCTGCCACCTGCCTCCCGCCACCTGCCTCCCGCCTCCCGCCACCTGCCTCCCGCCACCTGATTTTTCAACTAGCGCGCCGTCCCAACTTGTGCTACAATGTGCTCACGCAATACGAAACACGCAATACGCAGTACGCAATACGCAACACGAAAGGAGTAGTCAATGAACCAACGCGTCACCGCGCTACGCGCCAAAATGGCAGCGCAAGGACTGGATGCCTTGTTGATTACACAACCAGAGAATCAATATTACCTCTCTGGTTTTTCCGCCGGCGCGTATCTGGATGCCACGCTCTTGCTTTCGGCGGAGCAGGCCTGGATTGCGACCGATTCGCGTTACTATGAGGACGTGAAACAGCGCGCGCCCGATTTCAAGTTGCTGGAATCCGGTTATGATCGCAACAAACCCCTCGCCGATTTTGCGGCAGAGGTCAAGCCCAAAACGATGGGCTTTGAAGTGTCACATCTCACTGTCGCGACGTTCAAAGATTGGAGCAAGGTCGCGCGCAAGGCTGGCTTCAAACTCGTGCCCACCAGAGGTCTGGTCGAAGAACTGCGCATCATCAAAGAGCCGGCGGAACTTGAACTGATTCGCCGCGCCGTCGAGTTGACGGATCGCGCGTTCGCGCATTTCTGTACGGTCGTTCAGCCGGGAATGACCGAAAAGCAAGCCGCGTGGCTCATCGAAAAATTTATGCGCGAGAACGGTGCAGACAAAGTCGCGTTCGATCTCATCGTCGCTTCGGGACCCAACGGCGCGCTGCCGCACGCGATTCCGGGCGAGCGCGTGATTCAGCGCGGCGAGCCGATTGTCGTGGACATTGGTTGCCGCGTCCAACACTATCATTCCGATTTGACGCGCACGATTTGTCTGGGTGAGCCAGCGGATAGTCAGTTCTTGAAAGTGTACAACACCGTGCTCAAGGCACAGGCGTATGCCGAGAAAAAAATCCGCGCGGGCGTCAAAGGCAAGCGCGCCGATGCGTTCGCGCGCAACGTCATCGCCAAAAGCGAGTTCGAGCCGTTCGGTCACGGTTTGGGTCACGGCGTTGGGTTGGCAGTGCACGAGGGTCCGCGCGCGAGTAAACTGAGCAAGGATGTGTATCGCGCGGGGATGACGCTGACGATCGAACCGGGGATTTACATTCCGGGCTGGGGCGGTGTCCGCATCGAAGACCTGGTGGTGATTCGTGAAGACGGCGTGGAGGTGTTGAGCCAGGCGAGCAAAGAACCGATCATCAAGGTCTAGTACAAAAATTGTAGCACAGGCATCCAGCCTGTGCTACTTTTTAGCGCTTGTCTATCGTTGCCACAACGCCCAGATGATCCGAGGCGGTACTGCGTAGAGTCACCACGTTCCGCACGCTCAGGTCGGACGAGACCCAGATGTAATCAATCCGCCGGACGGGTCTATCGGAAGGAAAGGTCAAGCCACTTCCTGAACCCGCTAGCGCAAAAGCATCTTGCAAGCCCGCCGCGCGCAGCAGTGCCATCTCGGGCGCGTCGGGCGTTGCGTTCAGATCGCCAAGCAGAATCGTGCGCGGGTGCTGATTCCAAAAGCGCAGGATTTCGGAGATTTGCTGTTGACGGATCGCGCTGTCTTTTTGGATGTGATGCAGGTGTGTTGCAATCACGAATATCTCTTCGCCTCCGCCAACGTCAATGCGCGCCCACAGAAAACCGCGCTTGATGGGCAAGTCACGCGGCGCGATGGGCACATTCTTCCACTCTTTGATGGAATAGCGCGACAGAAGGGCGTTCCCCCACACCCGATCCGCGGTGGGACCAAAGACGTACGGCATTTGCAAGCGTCGCGACAGCCACATCGCCAGATCCACCGAACCGTTAATATACCAGCCGCGCGCCACTTCTTGCAACGCTACAATATCCGGTCGTGCATTCTCGATGACGCGCGCGATCGCTTCGGGATCGAGCCTGCCGGCGGTGTTAAAGCCATTGTGAATGTTGTACGTCATCACACGCACCGGCAAACCGCGCCCTGCCATGGGTTGAGGTTCATCCCAGTTCACCCAAATGATAAGAGGGATGAGCAACAAGGTGAACGCGACCGTCGCCGAGGTGGTCGAGTGCGCCATTGGAAAATCGGGCATCACGCGCAGGGCGCTCAGCACCGCCACACCAATCAAAATGATTGCTAGCGGTGGCAACCAGGTGTTCGGCAAAGCCAGGCGGATGTCGTAACTGATATAGTAGAGCAAGGTAAAGAGTGCAAACAACAACCAACCGATTCCATTCGCCACGGCTGTCCGCGTGACACCTTTGTTGATTTCTTCGCGCGCGCCCAGACTGGCAAAGATGACCGTGATGAAGGGAAAGAGCAACAGGTTGCCGAAGAAGAACATTATATCGGCAGTGCCCGGTTGCGGATCGGGACGTGAAGCAAGAAAGGCGAGGAACACTGTGGCAAGCGCGATGGCAAACGCGGTGGAACGTTCGGCAGCGATGGGCAAGAGCGCGGCAGCAATCCCAATCACATTGACCAGCACGATGAACGCATAAGCCAGAGGCATCGAAAAGCCGGTGAGTTCGGTGGCACGCGCAACATTTTGAAAAATCACCTGCGTCACGAAAAAGAACAGTCCAAGTGCGGCGAGTGGCAGCGTGCCACTCAGATTCGTTTCGGTGGCTTGACCATCCGTGCGAATCAGGTACAGCGTCAATGCCAGTTGCGCGAGGACGATCAACACGGCGATAAGCGGCGCAAACGAATGTTGTTGCCAACTGAGATCGAGGGTGTGAAACGAGCCGTGCACGGTCATATCGAACACAAGTCCCAGAAGCATCCCGCGACCGAATTTACGCGGCGCCGCGCCTTTTTCCAGTCGCACGTACGCCAGATACAGAGGGATGAAAAAGGTGAATAAGACTGTGCCGATAACCGCAAAGAGGAGATCGAGCGCGGGAAGAATGAGCACTTGCTCTAACAAGCGCGCGATGCCCAGTCCGAGCAACGTCGTCCAGAGCGCGCGTTGCAAACCCAGCGCGCGATACAACGGGATGACCAGAAAGGACAAGGCAAACGTCCCCAGAGCCATCACGCCAAGAAGGATACTCGGCAATGCCCGTGTATCTCCCAGATACCACACAAGCGTGGGAATGAGGACGCGCAACGTTTGCAAGCCCAACATCGTGGTCAAGCCGGGCAATGCCAGGTCCAGAAATGAACGCGTGTTCCAGAGTGTCGGTAGCGTCATTGTGCCTCCGTAGAATCAGCCGGTTGGTTGGCGGTCTCACCGTCCTGTGGCGCTGTTGAACTGGGTATGATACAAGCGCGCGTATAGCCCATTGCGCGCGAGGAGTTCCGCATGTGTTCCCTGTTCTACGACCTGCCCATCATCCAGCACCAAAATCACATCGGCAGCGAGGATGGTGGAGAGCCGATGCGCGATGACGACACTCGTGCGCCCACGCATCAGCGGTTCGAGCGCGGCTTGAATCAACGCCTCCGATTCGGAATCGAGATGTGAAGTGGCTTCATCGAGAATCAAAATGCGCGGGTCTTTGAGAATCACGCGCGCAATCGCGACACGCTGTTTTTCGCCGCCGCTCAGGCGGTAACCGCGTTCGCCTACGATTGTATCATAGCCCTGGGGTAGGCGCATGATGAAATCGTGTATGTGGGCTGCGCGCGCCGCGCGTTCGATCTCGTCTGCTGTCGCGTCCGGTTTGGCATAGAGCAGGTTGGCGCGTAGGGTGTCGTGAAACAAGTATGTTTCCTGCGTCACCATTCCGATTTGTCGGGTCAGCGCCTCGAGTGACCAGTCGCGCACATCGTAATCGTCAATCAACACGCGTCCTGCAGTGGGCTCATACAAGCGTGGAATCAGATAGGTGATGGTCGTTTTACCTGCGCCGCTGGGACCCACCAGCGCTGCCAGTTGCCCCGGCGCGATCTCAAAAGTCACATTGCGGAGCGCATAGCGGCGCGTCGGCACGGTGGCAGGACGAAAGAGGAAGGATGACGGCTCTGACTCTTTGGGTGTTTGTCCTCCGTCTGGTGTCTCCAGATACGAGAACGAGACGTTCTCGAATCGAATCGCGCCGCGCGCGCGCGTCAGGTAGAGCGGTCGAGCACCATCGGCAATTTCGACCGGCAAATCGAGTACCTGGAACACGCGCTCGAACGAGACCATCGAGGTCGCAAAATCGACGCGCGCGTTGGTCAGCGCGCTGAGAGGCGCGTAGAGTTGAGTCAGGTAGGCGGCAAATGCCACAATCGTGCCGATGGTGAACGTCTCCTGCAAAACGAGCATCCCGCCGACCCACCACACAATCGCTGTGCCGAGCGCGCTCGCCAGTCCCAGCATCATAAAAAACCACCGCCCGACCATCGCCTGGCGCACACCGATTTCGCTCACGCGCTCGACACGTTCGCCGAAACGTTTGATTTCGTCCCGCTGCCGACCAAACAATTTCACCAGGAGCGCGCCGCTGACGTTGAGCGTCTCGTTCATCAACGCGTTCATTTGCGCGTTCAGGTCAAGTTGCTGGTGCACCAGTTGGCGCAAGATGCGTCCCACGCGCCGCGCGGGTAAGATGAACAGGGGTAAGATGACCAGAGCGAGCAACGTCAGTCGCCAATCGAGCGACAGCATAATCGCCAGGGTGGCTATGACCTGAATGACGCTGGTCACAATCGAGATGAGGGTGTTGGTGACCGCGCGCTGCGCGCCGACCACATCGTTGTTGAGTCGCGACATCAGTTCACCCGTTTTGGTGTTGGTGAAAAAACGGAGCGACATTTTTTGAAGGTGCGCGTACAACGCTTTACGCAAATCGGCAATGATCCCTTCGCCGATGCTCGCGGTGAGCCAGCGCTGCCCCACGCCAATCAACCCGTCGAGCAGAGGGACGGCCATCATCGCCAGCGCGATCAGATGCAGGCGCGCAAAATCTTTTTGTGGCAATGTGTGATCAATCAGATCGCGATACAACAGCGGGGGAACGAGGCTCAACAACGACGAAACGAAAATTGCCCCTAAAGTGAGGATAATCTTGAAGAGATACGGTCGCGCATACGACGCGACGCGCCAGAGCAACTCTCTGGTCAGATGCGGTCGGGCTTGATCGTCTGCCCGAAGCATCCCCCACCAGCCACCGCCCGGTCCGTGAAACATTCTACCTCGCTGTAGGTGTTGGAATCGTGCTGGAGTTTAGCACTAAAGCGGAGATGGGTCAAGGTGTCGGTTCAGGGCACGTTGCCGTTCCGATGGTCAAGGGGAGATGAGCAGTGCCGCACCGCGTTTTTTCCTTCTCCACCACTGCGCGCAACGCCTCGTCGCAGCGTGCCACCTCACGCGGCTCGCCGATTTTTGCCCATTCCGCGCGCGCGTGCAAGAGGTGCGCCCGCGCGGTGGCGTACTCGCCGGCGAGTGTTTCCACCAACCCCAGATGCCGATACCAGTCCGCCAGCCCAGCTGGGTCTTGCAGTTCACGCCAGAGCGCGTATGCGCGCGCCAGCGCCTCCCGCGCGCGCACCACATCGTTCCGCAAACGATACACATCACTCACATCCGACCAAACGTACGCCAAGCCCTCGCGATCCGCGCACGCCTCGAACAACGCGCGCGCTTGCGCCGCGTGTTCCAGTGCGGCCTCCGCATCACCCAGCGCGGTGTACACCAGCATCAAGTGATGATGCACATGCCCCACACCACGCTGATCCTCTGGCGCGCGCAAGGCGAGGGCGCGTTGCAGATAGCGTAACGCGCGCCGCGGCGTCTCCATTCGCCATAATGCCAGTCCGATGAGATCGAGCGCGCGCGAGTACAGTTGGCGCGCCGCCGCGTCGCGAGTCGCTTGCCGAACGATGCGACGAATCGCCGTACGCGCCAGCCACACACTCCGCCGCCATTCCCCGCGATTCCATGCCAGCGTTGCCAGATCGTACTCGGCTTGCGCTACCTTCAGCCAATTCCCGTGCTGCCGATACGCGCGCTGCACCTGCGTCAGATGCTCGCGTGCTTCCTCCCACTGCGCGCCCGCGATGAGCGTTGCACCGAGTGCAGCGCGCACTTCCAACGCGAGGGCTTGATCGGACGGCGGGTGCGCGAGTACGCTTGACAAATCGCGCGCCCACATCGCATACAAGCCGGCGCGCATCATCACGGGATGCAAACGCAACGCCAACCGCGCGGCAAGTGTCCAGGTCGCGGGCGACTGCGCGGCAAGACGCATCGTTTGCGCGATGTGATCGCGCGCAAGCCAACCTTGCGACGAATCGAGCACGCGCAACCAGTGCGTCCCCATCCGCACAATCGCCGCCGCAGCCATCATTGCGGCACCTCCATCGTCATACTCAACAAAAACGTGTGCGTGAGCCGATGCATCGTGTAGCGTGCGCCATCGAAAAAGACAAGCGAGTGCGCGATGAGTTGTTGCAGCGCCGCCTCCTGTTGCGCGGCGGGTAACGTGGTGGCAATCCCCAGTTCCGCGTACGTCGCGCCGCGCGGCGAAAAGGTGAGGAGCGCGACGAGCGTCTGGCGCGCCGCGTCGCTCAGCAAATCCCACGAACGTTGATAGATGCTGTGCCAGAGTGTTTCGGCGGGTGCGCCGCGCGCGGTGCGCAAATTCTCGACGATGTGCTCCAACGGCAAACTGACCGCTTGCCCTGCGACCAGTTTGAGCGCGAGCGGATTGCCACCCACCAAATCGTACACGCGCCCTAACCATTTCTCGCTGGGGGCGGGCAGGTGATGTCGCGCCATCTCATCGCGCAACAAATCGTACGCCGGCGCGCGTTCGAGTTCGCGCAAAGGCAAATGGACGCCCAAAGGCAACTCGGTCAGACGGTGCCGCGTCGTTACAATCAAACGCGTCGGTTGCAGGAGCGGGACGAGGGCTTGCATCAAGCGTTCTGGTTCATACGCCGGTTCCACATCGTCAATCACGATGAGGTACGGCGCGCGCGTGAGTTGCTGCTGCAAAGCCGCGCGCCGCAACGGCGGCGCCATCCGCGCGATCTCTTCCCAGCCGAGTTGCCACGCGACCTGTTCCAGGACACCTTCCGCATCGAGCGCGGTCGCTGGCTCGCTCCACGTCGGATACGGTGGCGCTGCAATGCCGATCCACGCGAGGTCGTTCCACGTGTCTGTCACCAAGAGCGATTGAACGATCGCGTGAGCAAGCGAGGTCTTGCCGATGCCGCCCAGCCCTTCGATGCTGATCAAGCGCGGTCCGCGCGGATCGCGCAGCCACGCCTGCGCGCGTTCCAGCGGCTCCGCCACACCAAAGAGTCGTGTCCAGGTCGCAGCGGGCAGGTTGCGGCGTTGCCGCGCCAGAGTGGCTTGCTGCGCTGCGGCTTGACACTGTTCCAACTCCCACAATGTTTGCGCCAGCGCGCACACCGCCTCGGCTTGACGCGCGTAGAGACTGCTCACAGAACGATGCTGCGCCAGCGCGAGTTGCTGGACACTGCGGCGTTCCCAAAAGCGCGCGCGCAACAGCGCGGCGTATTCCGCCGAGCGCGTTGCCAGATGCGCGAGCGCGCGTTCAAGCACGGCGCGCGTCGCGTCTTCTGGCGAAGGTGGCATCATCGCAAAGAGATGGGGCAGGGCTTGGTGCAGCGCGGCAAAGTGTGGCGATGCGTGAGGATGCGCCAGCGCGCGCAACGCGCGATGCGTGAGGGCAATCAAATCGCGCTGGAGATTTTCTGGAGGTTTTGTGGAGTTATCCATCCCGTTCCTGCCTTAAACTAGAACGGGGATAGGCGCGAGCAGAGAAGGCAGGGTTGCCAGCCACGCCTTTTACCTCGCTCTATCCCCATTATACCCGAATCAAATGAGTTGGCAAGGCGGGACCAGGGCTTGTGCAAAGTCAGCCCCCCTGTCATTGCGAGCCGCGCAGCGGCGAAGCAATCTCCACACCGCAATAGGGGATTGCTTCGTCGCAAAGACCGCTCCTCGCAATGACAAGCAGAGGCGCGGCTTTGTCAGGCGACTTGGCACACACCCTGAAGGTGGGACGAAGGACGGAGGACGAAGGATGGCAAGAGCATACCTCCCGATAGTCATCTTTGCGATGGTGATGCTCTTTGGTTTGCAATGCTCCTCACCAGCAAGGTCCGTTTCGATGACGCCGGCAGCTCCGCCATCTCCAGCGTGGGCGCCGCGTGTGCCCGGCGCCGGCAAAACCTACTATGTCGCGCCGAACGGCAACAATGCAAATCCCGGCACGCGCGAGCAACCCTGGGCGACGCCGGGCTACGCGTCGCGCCAACTGCAGCCCGGCGATACGCTCATCCTCCTGGGCGGACGTTACGTTTTGCGCGAGTACGATGCGGACATCATCACGCCATCCGCCGGCACCGCGAATGCCTGGATTACCATCAAAGGCGAAGAAGGCAATCGCCCGATTCTCGCCGGGCGCGATAACTTGCTCACCGCTATCAATCTTGCCGGCGCGAGTTACGTTCGCATCGAGAATCTGGAAATCACGCACGACGATCAGGCGCGCGGTCGCGCCGCGTGGTTTCGCGATGGGGTGCAAATCCTCGGCGCGCCAGCCAGCCACATCGTTTTGCAAGACCTCTACATTCACCACCTCGACGAGTTTGGGATGAACATTCAGGACGTGGACGACCTGCACATCCTGAACACACGCATCGAGTACGCCGGCTTTGGTGCGCTGGGGGGACCCGCCGGCGAACAGGGGGGTTGGCGCAATGTGCACATTCAAGGCAGTCGTCTATCGTACAGTGGTCATTATTATCAAGACGGCGACGGCTCGAATCGGCCCTACGATCGCCCGGATGGATTCGGCATCGAGCCATCGCAGGGTCCGATCGAAATCGTGGACACGATTGCCGAACACAACTACGGCGATGGCTTGGACTCGAAAGCCGCTAACACGACGATTCGCCGAACGATTGTCGCGAACAACGCGTGCGATGGCGTCAAACTGTGGGGCAACAACAGTCGCATCGAGAACACGCTGATTTATGGGCGCGGCGATGGCGACAGCACCACCACCCCTTGGTCGCCCATCGTCATCTCGACCGAGACCACCAACGCGCGTTTTGAGATCGTCAACGTGACGGTGGACGATACGCTGGGCAACAACTATGTGATGCACGTGCAGTACGATGCACCAGACGTGCCGGTGCAACTCCTTGTTCGCAACACGATTTTTCGCGGTATTGGACCCGATTCCCCAATCTTTATCGGGCGCGCCACATCCCTCACCGCCGATCACAACTTGTTTCACCTGACGCAGAGCGCGATGCTGTTGACGCACGGCAATCAAACTTACACCTGCGCTAACATCGCGTCGCTGGGGGAGGGGAATCTCTGCGGCGATCCGCGCCTGGTGCGCCCGGCGTGGGGAACGGTGGGCGATTATCACTTGCAAGTGGACAGTCCGGCGATCAACGCTGGCACGTCCAGCGGAGCGCCGACGGTGGACCTGGAGAATCGTCCCCGCGATGCTCAACCGGACATGGGCGCGTACGAGTTCCGCTCGTCAACCGCGTGGGTCTATTTGCCGCTGGTCGCGAGGGATTGAATCGCAAAGAAATTGCTTATGGATGTACTTGCCGATTGAAATCGGCGCTGGCGAGCGTTTCCGCTGAGCGTCCGCCTGCGCGGACTAGTCACCTAGTCGCATAGTCACCTAGTCGAATAGTCACTCGACTATCCGACTACTCGACTCTTTGATTATCCGACTAATCCAAGCCAACGGCTTGCACGCAGCGATTTCAATCGCGGGGATTTTCGGAGGAGAGGAAAATGAGCCACAAAATCGTATCTACTCAGTCACGGTGTCATTGCGAGCGTTTTTCGCGAAGCAATCCCCAAATTTGCAATGTGGAGATTGCTTCGTCGGCACAAAACGCCTCCTCGCAATGACAGGGTGAGTAGTTACACAAAATCTTAACTGGACTACTTGTTGGTTTAGTGATGCTGTCCGCCTGCGCGAACGCTAAACCCAATGTGGTGATTCTCTCGCCGGCACACGGCAGCCAGTTCAGCGAAGGTGAAGCGGTCGCTGTGCAGTCCACTGCCACCGATGCGACCGGCATCGCGCGCGTCGAACTGCTGGTGGATGGCGCGGTCGTGCGACTCGATGCGGCGCCCACGCCGCAAACGACCTTCACGCTGATTCAAACGTGGCAAGCGACGGGCGGCGCGCATACCTTGATGGTGCGCGCGTACAACACGGCGGGTGTCGTGAGCGAGCCAGCCGCCGTCTCGATTACCGTGATACCGCGCGGCGCAAGCATCGGTACGCCGGGAATAGCGACGCCGCTGCCAGGTATCGCAACGCCACTGCTGCCGAGTACCGCATCGGCATTGGGCGGCTGCGAGCGTCCGCTCGTCAAGTTCCAGGTTCAACCGACGAGCATCACAGCGGGCGGGACGGCGCGACTCGGCTGGTACGTGGCAGAGGCAACGCGCATCACGTTGAGCGGCGGCGCGTTTGCCAATCAGCCCGAACCGCTTGAAGGCGCGGAGCAAGTCAACCCGCTGACCACCACCACCTACACACTGCACGTCGAATCGAACGTGGGCGTTTGCGATGCGCGCGTGACACTTGTCGTCCTGCCAGGTGGCACGCCGCCGCCAACCATTGGACCTGGCACGCCACCACCGACCACGCCGGCGCCTTTGCCCACCACGCCTGCCGCGCAAACCGGGTGCGTCGGTAGACCCAACATCGAATCATTCACCGCATCGCCCACCACCATTTCGCCGGGTGGCTCAGCCACGTTGAGTTGGAGCGCGGTGACAAACGCCGACGCCGTCGAGATTGATCAGGGCATCGGCGGCGTGGAGACACCGGGTACCAGAACCGTGTCGCCGCCTTCCACGACGACGTACACGCTCACGGCGCGCTGCGGCGCGAACATCGCGACGCGTCAGGTGACGATTGTCGTTGGCGAGGCGTTCGCGGTAACGAGCGCGGCGATGACGGTTTCGTCACGCACGCACGATGGTCCTTGCCCCGTCAGTTTTGACATCGAGGCGGAGATTCGGACGAACGGCGCGGGAACAGTGACGTATCGGTGGGAACGCTCGATGATCGTCGAGGGGGTTGGGTCCACCACGTTCAGTCCGATTCAGAGCGCGAACTTTATCGGCAGCGCGCGTTTGCGAACGGTGGAGGATGCGGATTGGCGTGTGACCGCTTCGGGCACCTACCACGTGCGCCTGGTGGTTGTCACTCCCAACGCGCTCTCGACGAATCAAGTGACGTTCACCGTCAACTGTCGTCCCACGCCCACGCCCAGTCACACGCCCACGCCCAGTCGCACGCCCACGCCGTTGCCGCACATAACGTCCGTGAGAATACGTGTGCCGCCCGACAATTACTCGGGCGCGTGTCCGTACCTCTTCAAGTTCTGGGCAGACGTCACGGTAGATCGCGCCGGCACCATCAAGTATCGCTGGCATCGCAGCGATGGGTTTGTAGGACCTGAACACGAACTCACGTTCAGCGCCGCCGGCACGCGCACGATCGAAGGCGAGTGGCGCATCACCAGAGACGGCAATTACAGTGTGCGTATCGAGTTCACCCAGCCGAGTGGTATTTCGATAACAAGCCAGATGCACAGAGTGGATTGCCGCTAAACTCACAGGGGTCACGGAGGCAACTTCGTGACCCTTGTGTTTTTGTAATCGTTCAGCCCACTCTGTCATTGCGAGCGATTTTTGCGAAGCAATCCCCAACGTTGTCCACCGAAGATCGTAACGCGGAGATTGCTTCGTCGCAAAAAACGCTCCT
>Ga0308410_1001669_pt1 | contig 12852 bp, 10 predicted proteins | sample HotsprOSTMatCore_FD_203467 | JGI IMG/M metagenome (GOLD analysis project Ga0308410, IMG submission 203467) | Hot spring phototrophic mat microbial communities from Octopus Spring, Yellowstone National Park, Wyoming, United States -... | ecosystem: Environmental > Aquatic > Thermal springs > Hot... | reverse complement strand
TGCGATAAATTCTGCACATTTTGTGTTGTCCCATTTACAAGAGGAAGAGAAAGAAGTCGCCCACTTCAAAGCATTGTTAATGAAGTGAAGTTATTGAGTGAAAGAGGTTTCAAAGAAGTTAATTTGCTTGGGCAAAATGTTAATTCATACCGTGATGGTGATTACGATTTTGCTGATTTACTTTCTGCTGTTGCGAAAGTTGATTCTACTATGAGGGTTAGATTTGTTACTTCACATCCACAGGATTTCTCTGATAAATTAATTTATACAATTGCAGAATATGAAAACATTTGCAATTATATTCACCTGCCAATTCAATCTGGTTCGAATAGAATTTTAAAACTAATGAATAGAACATACACGGTTGAACATTACCTAGAACGAATAGAAAAAGCTCGTCAGATAATTCATGGTGTAAGTTTGTCTACGGATATTATTGCTGGATTTCCCACTGAAACAGAAGAAGACCATAAAATGACTTTAGATGTTTTACGCGAAGTTCGTTACGATGGTGCTTTTATGTTTAAGTATTCTGCAAGAGAAAGAACTAAAGCATACGAAATGGGAGATGATGTTCCAGATGAAGTAAAAACTCGTCGTTTGAATGAGATAATCGAACTTCAGCAAAAAATTTCCTATGAAATTAATCAGACTTTAATTGGCAAAAAATTTGAAGTCTTGATTGAAGATTACAGCAAAAAGTCAAATGATTTCTATATGGGAAGAACTGACACAAATAAAATAGTCATTCTTCCTAAAGATGGCTTGAAAATTGGAGATTACTGCCTTGCAACAATCACAAGAGCAAACTCAGCAACACTCTTTGCCGATAAAGCCACAAAGATTGAGAAACAATTCTCTAATATTTCCTCTTATGCGAAAAATTAATTTCAACACTTTTTTCGTTTTAATTTTCTTTCTTCTTTCAAATTTTTCTTTTACTCAATCAATTGATTTAAAAAAAGTTATCCAAGAAATTGAAAAAGGGGAAACTGAAAAAGCTCGAATAATTTTAGTTAGTCTTGAAAAGGATAATCCAAATTCATCAGAAGTAAAATATCTTAAAGCACTTTTAACTGAAGATGGCGTAGAAGCTGCCCGACTTTACAAGGAAATTGTCTTCTCTTCTGATAATTCTGATTTGAAAGATGATGCATTATTTAAACTCTATCAATTTCACTATTCGAGAGCTGAATTCAATGAATCTGATAAATATGCACGAATGTTAAGAGAGACTTTTCCACAATCTGAATACGTAAATTATCTTCAGAGGAAGAATTTATCCCAATCAAGACTTCAAGCTCAACAGAATTTTCAGCAGAAGATATTAATCGATACATCACAGAATATTACTCAGACTACGCAACAACAAGTTCAATCGAGTTCAACTTTAAACTTTTCAATTCAAGTTGGTGCATTTTCAACTTATTCGAATGCGATAAGATTTGCTTCCCAATTTCAGAATTTTACGACAAAAATTTCTGAGAAGAATTCAGGCGGGAAGCGACTTTTTGTTGTTCTCGTTGGAAATTATAAATCTGAATCAGAAGCAAAGAATGCACTTCAACTTTTGAAAAATCAATACAAAGTTGATGGGATTATTGTTGCCTCTCACTGAAAACAACACTTGAAATTAACCATACTCCAATATCAAAAGTACACTTATTTGTTGATTATATTTATACAAATATTGAATAATAAAAAATCACAGCAATCAAAATATTATGGTTGAGTTAATTGTGTAAGAAATGAAAAAAACTACTCAAAAAGAAAACGCTGAAAGAAATGTCTGATAGAAAGACAACTAAATCATTTCAGAAACACAAATGCAATGATTGTAAGGAAGCTTTGGTTAGTGAGTCATTTTAATTTTAGCAATAGGAGAAATCAAGATAATCATTAAAGTAATGGATTTGCGAAAGGTAATCAAAAAAATTTATGTTTTTAATTTCTGAATCTTGATATGAAATCTAATTTGGTTTTGAATATTAGAAATTTCCCTCACAAAGCATTATGACTTAAATCCAAATTCAATTATAGTATAATTCGAGTTCTACAAGTTCACAAATTATATGTTCAACTGTTAGATGCCCCTCTTGAATTCTCTGTGTATTTTCAGATGGAACTTTGATTAAAACATCACAAAGATTATTCATCTTGCCGCCAGTTAATCCACTTAATCCTAAGACATACATCTTTTTACTTCTAGCCATCTCGATTGCTTTAATAATATTTGGTGAGTTCCCACTTGTTGAAATTGCCCATAAAACATCTCCTTCATTACCAAGACCTTCAACATTTCGAGCAAACACATTTTCATAACCGATATCATTTCCACCTGCAGTCAAATTCGATGTATCTGTCGTCAGAGCAATAGCAGGCAATGCTGGTCTTTTAATGTGATGACTTAATCTAATCATTAACTCAGTTGCAATATGTTGACAATCAGCTGCACTTCCACCATTTCCAACGAGTAGAAGTTTCTTCCCATTCTTAAAAGCACTAACTAGCAACTCAATAGCTCGCAAAATATCCTGCTCACATTTTTCTAAAATTTGTTTCTTAAGATTTGCGCTTTCTTGTAATGATTCTTTGATGAATTTAGATTTATCCATTCAAACCTCAGTAGAATTTTTAACTTTATAATGAACTGCTGAAGTAAATTCTCTTAACTGACTAAAATTTTCTGGCTTATCGAAATGATTTCCAACTACGATAATTTTTGCACCAGCTTGGACTTTTCTTCTCGCTTCTTCAGGAGAACGAATTCCACCGCCAACAATCAAAGGAACTGAAATTGTTTTACTTACAAAAGAAATCATTTCTTCTGGGACGGAAAGGTCAGCACCACTACCAGCTTCTAAATACACTAATTTCATTCCAAGATATTCTGCTGCAAGTGCGTGTGCTGCAGCAAGGTCAGGTTTATGTCTTGGAATTGGTTTACTATTACTTAAAAATTCTGCAGTTGTCGTTTTGCCCGATTCAACTAATATGTAAGCTGTCGAGATTGGCTCCAAATTTATCCTTTTGATTAAAGGTGCAGCAATTACATGCTTTCCAATCAAGTTTTCAGGATTTCTACCGCTTACAATTGAAAGAAATAAAATCGCATCTGCATAAGGACTAACCTGTTCAATACCGCCAGGGAAAATCACCACTGGAAGCTTTGTTTTATTCTTAATGGACTTCACATATTCATTAAAATCAGAATCTAAAATCAAGCTTCCACCAAGAAGTAAGATATCAACATCAGCATCTTCAAAAAGTGGAATTAATTCATCAAGTTTTTCAACTTTAGTTTTATCAGGGTCAATTAAAAGAAAAAACAAGGCCCCTTTTCTGTCCAAATTTTCTATAATGTAATCGTAGACTTTAGAGTTCAATTTCCCACTACTTTTAATTTTGAATAAACTTCTGAACTATTTTGACAAATTGATTTAATGCTTCATTAAGCTTTGATATTTCTTTTCCACCGGCAGTTGCTAAGTGAGAACGACCACCACCGCCACCGCCTACAATTTTAGCGACTTCACCAACAATCTTCCCAGCGCTCAGTTTTTTATCTTTAATCAAATTATCAGTTACAACACAAACAAATTGTATCTTATCTTCTAACTTAGATGCAAGAAGTCCGACTCCACTTTTCAATTTTTCTCTCAATACATCACCTAATTCTTTCAATTGTTCTAGATTATCAACATCGACTATACCAGAAACTACTGCAAAACCATCAATTTGTTTTTTATTGGAGACAAACTTTTCAACTTCTCGAATTTTCTCCTGAAGTTTAAGTTTTGAAAGCTCTTTTTCAAGTTGAAGTTTTTCTTCTAAGAGTTTTTCATATTTCTCTGAGAGTTCACTCAGTTTTTGTAATTGTTCATCAATATATTTTTCTACGCCTTCACCAGTCACAGCTTCAATTCTTCTAATTCCACTGCTTATACTTCCCTCGAAAATAATTTTTAACAAACCAATCTCTGAAGTATTTGAAACATGAGTCCCACCACAAAATTCCATTGAATAATCACCAAATTGAACAACATTAACTCTATCGCCATATTTATCGCCAAAAAACATTAAAGCTCCCATTTTCTTTGCTTCTTCAAAAGGAATATCTCTGTGGTGAATTAATGGAAGTGATTCTCTAATTTTTTCATTTATTAATTGTTCAATTGCTTCAAGTTCTTCTTTTGAAAGCTTCTTATAATGAGTAAAATCAAATCTCAATCTTAATGGTTCGACGAGTGAACCAGCTTGTTTAACATGATTTCCTAAAATTTCTCTCAATGCTTTGTGAAGTAAATGAGTTGCAGAGTGATTCCGCATTATCGCTTTTCTACGAAGTTTATCAACCACAGCTTTAACCGTTTTATCCATCAATTCGAACTCAATTTCACTGACTTTATGAATTATTAAATCTCCCTCTCTTTGAGTGTCAATTACATCAATTAAATAATTATCATAGATAATTTTACCTGTGTCTCCAACCTGACCTCCAGCTTCACCATAAAAAGGTGTCTGGTCTAAAACTACTAAATCTTTCTCCTGAGCAATAACAATACTTTCAGAATCAAGTCTATCGTAACCAACGAATTCAACTTTTTGCAAATTGTTTGTATCAATTTTGCCAATAATGGCTGGTGCACCAAAAAATTTCTTCGTCTCTCGTGACCTTGTTCTTTGTTCTTCCATCAATTCTTCAAATTTCTGGCGGTCAACAACAAAATCAATTTCTCTTGCCATCAGTTCGGTTAAATCAATCGGAAATCCGTAAGTATCATAAAGTTTGAAAGCATCTTCACCTGAAATCACTCTCGAATTTTCTTTTTTAAGTCTTTTCACTATTGAATCAAATATTTCAAGTCCACGATCGAGCGTTTCCCCAAAAGTTTCTTCTTCTGCTTTAATTACTTCTTCAACTTGTTTTTGATTTTGCTTAATTTCAGGGAACACATCGCCCATTGTTTCAACTAATTTCGGGACAATTTTATAAATAATTGGTTCATACATCTCGAGTTTTCGTGCAAATCTCGACGCACGCCTCAAAATTCTTCTCAAAACATATCCACGACCTTCGTTTGATGGCAATGCACCATCAGCAATTGCAAAAGTGAGAGTTCTTATGTGATCAGCTATAACTCTCATTGCAATTTGATTTTCAGTTGAGTCGTATTTTTTGCCCGTTATTTCTTCAATTTTTTTAATCAGTGGAGAAAAGATATCTGTATCGTAATTCGAATTTTTATTCTGAAGAACTGCACATATTCTTTCGAACCCCATTCCGGTATCAACAAATTTATCCCTCAAAGGCTCTAATGAACCATCGGACAAACGATTGTATTGAATGAAAACTAAATTCCAGATTTCAATGCAATCGGGAGTTCCTGCATTAACAAGCGAAGTATTATCCGGGTTATCAGAAAGATTAATATGAATCTCCGAGCAAGGTCCACAAGGACCCGTATCTCCCATTTCCCAGAAATTATCTTTTTCCCCAAATCTCAGTATATGCTCAGGGTTTATATCAGTTAAAGTCCTCCAGCAATTAAAAGCTTCATCATCTATGTTGTATACTGTTGCATAAAGTCTGTCTTTCGGGAGCTTCCACACTTCAGTTAATAATTCCCAAGCCCAGAGAATTGCTTCTTTTTTATAATAATCACCAAAAGACCAATTACCAAGCATTTCGAAAAATGTGTGATGATAAGTATCAAAACCTACTTCCTCTAAATCATTATGCTTCCCAGAAACACGAATACATTTTTGAGTATTCGTAACTCGCTTGTATTCTCTTGTCCCAATTCCTAAGAATACATCTTTAAATTGATTCATTCCCGCATTGGTGAAAAGAAGCGTTGGGTCATCAAATGGAATTACAGGTGAACTTGGTACGATTATGTGACCTTTTCCTTTGAAAAAGTCTAAAAATTGTTGTCGTATTTCTCTTGATGTTAACATAGTATCAAATTTATTTCTTGATTGATGAGAATTATTAATCAAATATAAGTTTATGAAGAGTTTTATTCAATTTAAGGTTAGCTTACTTAATCCAGTGAAATCTTCAAATAAAAACTGCCAGATAGATTCACATCCATCTGGCAGTTAATCATTTTAGAAAAAATCTAAAACAGAAAAAATTTTCAGAAACAAAACTTGAGAGTTAGATTTTCACTCAAACAATTCCTGTAGAGCTACATATTTTTCGTGCATATCCTCAACAGCTTCTTTCATTATCTCGTCTTTTGCATTACACAGATTATTTACCGATGTAATCAACTCTTGAGCGAGTTTTTTAAATTCATCTGTTTTGCTCTCAAGTCTTTTAGGAAGTTTTGCAGATAGAACTTTCTGTGATTTTTCTTTTAATGAATTACATTCTTTTCTAATTTCAGCCCATCTTGCCTCAGGCAGATAACGATGATAAATTACATATAAAACTTTATGGAACTCATCAAGCTCTTTTACTATTGGACGAATAATCCGGACAAGGTTTTCGTATTTTGTGTGTAAAATTTCTGCCGCATCTAATAAAGCCTGGTCATCTGAACCCTGGACTGCTTCGTTATAATTTTCAACTGCTTTTTTGAATTCTTCAACTCCTTTTTTCCATTTTGCTTCCTTCTCGCGAAGGATACCGGGAAGCTTTACCATATAGATTTTTTCTGCTTTTTGATTCACATCTTCAACAAACTTTTTCAACATATCAATATCTTTAGATGGATATGCAGTATGCCAGATTGGATGCATCACTTCGTGAAATTCAACAAGGGCGGGAATGTTGGTATCAGTTTCATCTGCACATTCTTCTTCTTGAGAGAAAAGATTTACTGAAAAGAACAAAAAAAATATAATTAATGAGATAAGAATTTTTTTATACATTTTAACCTCCGAATTTTTTAATGGATATTTGTTTATTTCAATGTTTATGGTCCTAACCGTGATGCAATATAAAAAAAAATGCGAACTTAAATTGTATTTAATTTCAAGCTCTTTGACCAAACTTTTATAAACAAAGTTTAATAAACAGACCTTAATGATAATCCACGAAGATTATTTTCTATTTCTAAATTAAAATTGCTTAAATAAAAACTATACTAAACTTATGAAATGCACAATTAAAAAATTTAAGGAAATCTTTAAACAAAAATCCCCGACTTTCATCGGGGAATTTTTTAGAAATTAAATTCTATTTACTTCAATTCAGCTAACTTCTTAACAAGGTCAACTACTCGACAGCTATAACCCCATTCATTATCATACCAACCAAATACTTTAACCATATTTCCTTCCATGACCATTGTTGACTTTGCATCAAAAATACAAGAAGCTGGATGATGAACAATATCTGCCGATACAATTTCATCCTCAGTGTATTCGAGAATTCCATTTAGATAAGTTTCTGCTGCTTGTTTGAATGCAGAATTTACTTCTTCAACGGTTACTGATTTCTCAACTTCGCAAACAAAATCAGTAATTGAGCCGTCTGGAGTTGGGACTCTCAAAGCAATGCCATCCAATTTTCCTTTTAGTTCGGGAATAATCTTTCCAATTGTTCTTGCAGCACCAGTTGTTGTTGGAATGATTGACATTGCAGCTGCTCTTGCTCTTCTCAAATCTTTATGCGGTAAATCAAGTAAGTTTTGGTCATTTGTATATGAATGCACTGTAGTCATCAAACCATACTTGACTTTAAAATTATCGTGAATAACTTTCACCATTGGAGCAAGGCAGTTGGTTGTACAAGATGCATTAGAAATTAATTTCATATCGGGAGTGAGTACATCATCGTTTACGCCTAAAACAACCGTTGCGTCCATTTTACTATCTTTTTCATCAGCAGGAACTGTGAGAATTACTTTCTTTGCACCATTTTGTATATGAACTTTTAGTTGTTCTGGTTTTCTAAATTTTCCCGTTGATTCAATCAAAATATCAACATCATCCCACTTTAAGTTTGCGGGGTCTTTCTCAGCAAAGACTTTAAGTCTATCGCCATTAACGATTAAATCATTCCCATCAACTTCAACAGTTCCGTTGAATCTGCCGTGAATTGAATCATATTTTAAGAGATGAGCAAGTGTTTTAGCATCTGTTAAATCATTAACTGCAACGAAGTCGAATCCGCCGACTTCAAGAGCTCTTCGGAAAACTAATCGTCCAATTCTTCCGAAGCCATTTATTGCTACTTTTATTGACATAAATTTTCCTCCAGTTACATTTGTTTGAGATTACTTTGCAGCGTATTTCCACCAGTAAAAAAACTTAGTTTCTAACTCTTCTATTGTTGGCATTGGATAAAATACCATCTCATCACCATCAACAAACCAAAAACCATGACGAATTAAAGAGAACGAAATGTCTTTCAATACTGAACCGAGACTTATTGTCTTTGTAAGTTTTTCTGGATTTGCTCTTAATTCTTCAATGCATTCTTTGACTCTATATGGATTAACATTTGGAATTGCACAAGTAATTATAGCCTTTCCCTGGTTTTCTTCAAAAAATTTATCAATATTAAAATCAATTTGAGTGAATAAAATTTTCGGAGCTCCTTTTGATTTTGTTCCTCGTGTTATCCATTGACCAAATTCTCTCTGGTCTAATGTTGATGCAACTAAAGTTTCCAAAGGACAAATCTCTTGATAAATTCTAATTAATCCCGGTTGGTTAATTGCAGTGTATTCACCTTTTTCTAATGGAAGAACTTTACCATTTGGATGAACAAGATATAAGTTTTGTAATACATTTAGAGGAACATGTTCAAGGACGGCATAAGAGCTTATAAATTTCGTCCTTTTTGGTCTACCAGTTACAGGATGAGCTTTTGTTTCTTCAAGATATTTATCAATTTCAAAATAAGGTTCACGAAAATTGACATCTAACTCAACAAAGATTACTTTTCCACTATAATGTTTTGTACTTCCAACTGCATAGTGCATCCCAAAATCTTCTGGCTCAAGTTGAGATGCAACCAGAGCATTAATAGGAAATACAATCATATATAAATGTTTTGGATAATCAACCATAAAAAACCTCTTTCTAAATATTAATAAATCATTAATTTACTTTCACAAAATTACTGATATTGAAATCTTATATCAATTAATAAATCGCACTTATTCATCAGTAATTCACATGTTTTTTTATCTGTATTAATTGCTTTAATAAGAGTTTAAATTTAATTAGTAAAAATAAGTCTGTGAATTTGTAGAATACTTTAAAATCTTTTAATTAATAATGATTTTTTTATAAAATTTATCCACACTTTGATATGGAAAAGTTCTTTTAATTAACAATAAAATCTTTTTGATAAACATTAAACCAACAATCAACAACATATCAACAGCATTAGACATTTTATCAACATTGTTCTTAGTAAATTTCATTCCAAAAAATGAATTAAATTTGTAGTGAAATATTAATTCGATTATGAAAGATTCATCATTTAATTCACAGGGGATAATAAAAAACAAAATTAGGGAGAGGAAAAATGGAATACAGAATTGAAACCGACAGCATGGGCGAAATGAAAGTCCCAGTTGATAAGTATTATGGTGCCCAAACTGCTCGTTCTCTAATGAACTTCAAAATCGGCGGTGAAAAGTTTCCACCAGAGTTTATTCGTGCATTAGCAATTGTAAAAAAAGCTTCTGCATTGACAAATAAAGAGCTTGGAATTTTGGCTCAAGAAAAAGCAGAATTAATCGTCAAAGCAGCTGATGAAATAATTGAAGGAAAATTGAATGATCACTTTCCACTGGTTATCTGGCAGACTGGAAGTGGAACTCAAACAAATATGAATGTAAATGAAGTAATCGCCAATCGTGCGATTGAGATGGCTGGTGGTGTGATGGGAAGTAAAAAACCAATCCATCCAAATGATGATGTAAATAAATCTCAGTCAACAAACGATGCATTTCCAACGGCAATGCACATCTCGGCGGTTGAGGAAATTCATAGAAAATTAATTCCAATGGTAAAAAAACTTAGAGATGCATTGCAACAAAAAGCGGGAGAATTTAACGACATCATCAAAATTGGAAGAACTCATTTAATGGATGCAACTCCATTAACACTTGGACAAGAATTTTCCGGTTATGCTCAACAATTAACAAATGGTCTTGAAAGAATTGAAGCTTGTCTACCAAGACTATATGAAATTCCACTTGGAGGAACTGCTGTTGGAACCGGATTAAACTCACATCCGGAATATGCTGAAAAAGTTGCTCAGAAAATTTCTGAAATTACTGGAAAGCCATTTAAAACTGCACGGAATAAATTTGAATCAATGGCTGGAAAAGATGCAATGGTTGAACTTCACGGAGTATTAAAAACAATTGCTGCTTCATTGATGAAAATAGCAAACGACATCCGCTGGCTTGCTTCTGGTCCGAGATGTGGAATAGGTGAAATAAATATTCCAGAAAACGAGCCAGGCAGTTCTATTATGCCAGGAAAAGTAAATCCCACTCAATCTGAAGCAATGACAATGGTTTGTGCTCAAGTTTTTGGAAACGATGTAACGGTGAATTTTGCAGGAGCAAGTGGAAATTTTGAATTGAATGTTTTTATGCCTGTAATAATTTTCAATGTTTTGCAATCAATTAAACTTTTAGCTGATGCTTGTGAGAGTTTTGCTGATAATTGCGTGGTTGGAATTACTCCAAATTATGAAAGAATAAAAATGCATTTAGATAACTCATTAATGCTTGTGACAGCATTGAATCCAGTTATTGGTTATGATAATGCTGCAAAAGTCGCTAAGAAAGCTCACAAAGAAGGAAAAACATTAAAAGAAGCAGCTGTTGAGCTTGGCTTATTAACACCTGAAAAATTTGATGAAGTTGTAAATCCAGAAAAGATGATTGGACCTAATTTGTAAAAATTAAAAACTTGATTGAAGATTACGGAAATTTCAATTAGGTTTTAAAACAAGAATCCCGACGAAGGTCGGGATTTTTTTGTGCACCCTGCGAGACTCGAACTCGCGACCCACTGATTAAGAGTCAGTTGCTCTACCAACTGAGCTAAGGGTGCAATACAATTTAAAAATTTTTGATGTCTTGAAAAAATTAAGACAAAGAAAAAAATTCAAATCATCTTTAGTTCTTGTTCTTTTAACAAGATTTCAATTTTATTAATCATTTTTTCTTCCATTTGTATCAATAGTAACGACTGATAAGAGTAACATTTGTACTAATTAAAAAATTAATTACACAAAGTACTTTTATTGAATCGATTTAACGAAGAATTAATTTCAGTACATCAGTGCAAATTGAAAATGATTTAATGAAATCAAGAAATATGGCGAAACAACTCTAACTATTGTAAGCGAGACTAAACGAAATTTTTTGGTTAATTTTTTTGAATTTCAGGATAAGAGTGAGTTTGAATTTATAAATGCATTTCATCGAATAAAGTTTTTGATTTTAATTTGTTTTTAATAAATTATCGTTAATTGATAAATATAAAATAGGAGTTACTATGAGAGCGATAAATTTTAATAAATTAAAAATCACAGTATCTATATTAAGTGCTTTTATTGTAATTTCCTGTGCAGGCAGAAAAGCAGTATTTTTAGAAGAACAAGTCGTTCCACCATCAGAGGAGAAAATTCCTGTAAATGAGGCTACTATAAAAACTCCGCGTATGATTGCAGATTCTTTGTGGAATTTGAGAGGCGAGCCAGATAAAGCTAGAGAGATGCTATCAGCTTACATCGAGGCTTACAATTTAGAACCTAATGACCTTAAACTAGCCGCCCGATTAGCTAGAGCTTATTATCTTGTAGCTAATTATGTTGAAACTGACCCTGAGAAAAAAGATGAGTTATTTACAAAAGGACTTGAGGTTGGTGAACGAGGTTTGGGACAAATCCCTGAATTTCGTAAAGTATACCAAGAAACAAACAATCTAAAAAAAGCTTTAGCCACAGTTGGAATTGAAAATATTGATTTGATTTACTGGACAGGGGCAAATCTAGGCAAATGGGCTGCAGATAAAAATTTATTGGTCAGATTAGGAAATAAATCTAAAATCGAAGCCTATAACCAAAGAGTTTTTGACCTTGATAGAAATTTCTTTTATGGTGCTGCTGATAGATTTTTCGGTGCCTTGCCAACTCGAGTTCCTGGCGGTGACTTAAATCTTTCTAAATATCATTTTGAAAAGTCATTGGAAATTGAGCCTAATTATTTTGGAACTCGAACTTTATATGCTGAATACTATGCAACAAAAGCTCAGGATATTGAAACTTTTCGAAAGCAGCTTGAATATGTAATTAACACCCCATACGATATCATCCCTGAAATTGCTCCTGAAAATAAGTATGAACAAGAATACGCAAAAAAGCTTCTGCGGAGGATAGATGAATTCTTTAAATAAAATTAAAATTATTGCCTGCTTAATTTTATTAACTTTTACTTTTTATGGCAACTCCCCAAATCCACAGGATAAGGTTATTGAAATAAGGTTTGCTACTATAGCACCAGATGGAACACCTTGGACAGAACAACTAAAAGCATTAAAGAAAAGGATTGAAACAGAGAGTAATGGAAGAATTAAATTTACCACTTATACTGGTGGTCAGCTTGGCGGTGAAATAGAAACTCTGCGTTCATTACAAAGAGGAAGAATTCAAGGATGGGGCGGAAGTAATGGAGCTGTGGCTGCGCTTGTGCCTGAATTACAGTTACTTGAATTTCCATATTTATTTCTAAATGAAAAAGAAGTCGACTACATTCTTGACGAAGTGCTTTTTAAGCCTTATTCTGATATACTAGCTTCGAAAGGATTTGTTTTGCACAGCTGGAATGAAAATGGATGGAGACATTTTGCTTCAAAGAAAAA
>Ga0308410_1001657_pt1 | contig 12886 bp, 6 predicted proteins | sample HotsprOSTMatCore_FD_203467 | JGI IMG/M metagenome (GOLD analysis project Ga0308410, IMG submission 203467) | Hot spring phototrophic mat microbial communities from Octopus Spring, Yellowstone National Park, Wyoming, United States -... | ecosystem: Environmental > Aquatic > Thermal springs > Hot... | reverse complement strand
TCACCGAGTGGCCTTGGTCTCCCCAACAGAACCGGACTTTAACGTTTAGGTTCCCCCTTTGGCTTAGCCCTACCGAAGCCGTGCATTTCCCTCGGCCTTTGGAACGGGAATCACAAGGAATGGGGGCTGAGCCTAGCTGTATCATCGCTCCGTGGCTGCCGGGAAAGAGGCATGGACTAGTATGAGTGATGCATGATGTCACCATTTCCTCCCCCGCCCCGGTGAACGAAGAATGAAATTGTGCGATTGATGACCAAGGAGGTCCATCCTTCCCTGGTCCCGGAGAGAAAGCATCAGGACATCTTCCTTCTCAAAGAGGTGACACCGCCCTAAGGTACACTATTCCTCCCCGATACCAGGGAAAAAGCGATTGGGAGAGGATATTCCTAAGATATTTCTAAGATATTTCTAAGATATTCCTGGGATACTACTACGATATTCCTAGGATGGTACTAATCCTCCCCCGTCCCAGGGGAAAAGCAATCTCCTTCAACTAGTTGTTTACCTAAGTAGCTGATCCTCCCCGGCGCTCAGGGAAAAAGCATCCGGAATGGGTCTATCCTGGAGGGCAACCCCTAATGCTCCCCGCTCTCAGGGAAAAAGCCGTCCACGTGAGTAAAAATCCTCCTTGTCCGCAACCCACCCCACTCCTGGGGAAAAAGTAGTTTTACATTCCAACTTCTATGCCTCGCCAATCAATCCTCACCGCTCCTGCGGGAAAAGTTTCTCCCGCGTGGTTAGGGTGGATGGTGCCACGCAATCCTCCCTGCTCCAAAGAAAAACTCCTCGGCAATGTTTTCACCCCCCTCACTCCCGGAGACAAAGGACTCGTGGGGATCTTCCCCGGAAGAAAGCGAGAAGTAGCCCGGCCAGCTGAGAGATGAGGGTTTTCTCCGGCCGTCGTGGAGGGGAGGAGCCCGATTCGATGGGATTTTGGACGACAATCCGGCTGTTTTCCGCCTGCTGATCTGGAGCACCCCCAGGTGCTCTTCTACTGGAGACCTCTTGGGGGGCCAAGCTTAGCAGGGGCAGAGCTTAAGTGGGTGAGGCGGCGGTAGCACTTGGCCGGCCCAGCTCCAAATGCTTCAGATGTTGAAGGATATACTTTTCCCCTTCCAACACTGCTGCCAGTTTGCGGAGGGCCTCGGTTTCGATCTGCCGGACCCGTTCCCGTGTCAGCCCGAGGGCCTCCCCAATCTCTTTGAGAGTTTTCGGTTGGTTGTCATCCAATCCAAACCGCATCCGAAGTACGGTGGCTTCGCGAGGATCCATAGTCTCCAGCTTGGCCAGGACGTGTTTGAGACTGTCGTGCTGCTGGAGTTCTTCGTCCGGAGTTGGGGTTTGATCGTCCATGAGGACCTCGCCCAGCGACCAGCCGGATTCCGTTTGGTCAGTTTGGGCGGTCATGTTGTGAATCCGAATTGCCTTTTTGATGATCGGAAGTTTTTTCCGGGGAATGCCGAGGACCCTTGCGACTTCCTCCGGGGTGGGGTTGCGGCCGAGTTCTTCACTCAAGCGCGCGGTGGCCCGTCGCCACTTGGAGAGAAGCTCTACCATGTAGGCCGGAATGCGAATCGTTTTGCCACAGTTGATAAGGGCCCGTTTGATCGATTGCTTTATCCAGTAACTGGCATAGGTGGAGAAGCGAGTTCCCATGGCGGGATCGTAACCCTCCACCGCCCGCAATAATCCCAGGTTACCCTCCTCGATGAGGTCCTGGAGGCTCAGGCCTTTGCCCGTATAGTTGCGAGCGATGTTGACCACCAATCGCAAGTTCGCGCGCACCATCCGGTCGCGCGCCTGCGGATCTCCGCGAGCAATTGCCTCTGCTAACTCTTGTTCTTCCTCCGGAGTCAACAGAGGGGTCTCGTTGATCTCCCGGAGATAGGTCTCCAAGGGAGACTGCGTGGAAGTGGAAACTTGCCGCTGGCGAGTTCGCTTCATCGATCCTCTGTAATAACTTAACCAAGGTACCACATGTTGCCATCCTCAAGTTGCCTGGTTCACTTTCCACTATCGACACGTTCCCGTCCGAGTCTGGATTTCCTCCCCCATCGGCCCAGCTGAGCGGGATGTTCCTCGCTTAGGGAAGATGTCGACAAATTCAATCAAATCAAAGGAGGCACCACTCCGAACAAACCCGATTTTCGGAACCTGTGGAACAAACCGAAGACCAGAGCCGAGAAACAGCTCTTCTGGTGGACGGATTGCCAATTGGGTGGATTAGTTTTGGGATATCAGAATTAAGGGAAAGATGGATTAGGCCGAACCTTTTGGGGCCGTAAACCCGCTGCAGAACACTTGTAAACGGCCCAGAATCTCGTAACCAGTGGCCGTGGCCTGAGGTGGAACGCTCGCCAGTTCTTTGCCTCAGGACGACTTTGTGGCAAGGCCGATTGCCTCAGCAGATTTTTGCAGCAAAGTCGGTTTGTCCGGGAATTTCCCCTCTAAAAGTCCCGCTCAGGATCACGAGCGGTTTCGTCAGGATCCAATGCATTCATTGGGTTGATGGGATTTTCGGGGCCGGTACCACCTGGCTCCAGGACCGGGAATTCCGAGGCACTTGGTTCCTCCTGCGGCGATTACCTTCACAAAGCAGTACCCCTGGAGAATCTTAGCTGTCTGCTTTGCAAGAGGTTTAGCCTCGTTTTTAAAGGGGGTTCTGGCTTGGAAATTCCGAAAGCCTTTTCTATGACACTCTGTGTTTCACACTTTTAACACTTTGTCTTTCAGACCTTGTCTTAACACTTTGTCTTTGTCTGAATACTTTGTCTTTCACACCTGGTCTTTTTCCGTGATTAGACTGGTCCGGAAAGAAATGCCGGACGAGACAGGTGCCCGGGGGAGAGTAATAGCTCCTATCTTAGCCGAATACAGGCCACTCCATCGAAGGGCAAACTGGGGACAGTGCAGTCCCGGAATAGTGAATCTAAGAAAAATCACCGGCTAAGAAAAATCACCGGGTTTCCTTTGTTGATTCCCCTATCTTCCCTGTGCCTGCACGTTGTGTTTTGGACTAGTTGTTGTGACGTTCCAGGCGATTCTTCAGAGATTCCAGGGGTATACTCTCCTTGCCGGCCGGCAAAGGAGTAATTCCCCTCTCCGGAAACCCTACCGGAGGGCTTTTGAACCGAACAAGCGACCCGGTGCCTTGTTAGGGAGCACTTGTTACCGAACGCCGGTGGGGGCTCTCATTCTTCGGGAGGAAAACGGGGTTGGCACCGGCCGGCTACACAGGAGGAGCCCCACCCGCCGATGGACTCTCTTGGCCGGCGGTAGGATGCTTTGGAGGAGTTCCCTCGAACTCTGACCGGGCTGAGGTCTCGGCAACTCCCGGGGAAGCCGCCGGACCTCCACCCGTCGCCACTCCCCCGGTCTCTCCATCAGCAGGAGATCCGTGCTCCGAAGGAGTTTCCAAGGGAGTCGAAGTCCGGGGATGACCGGGGGGTTTACCGCGAGGCCCTTTCCGGAATTTCCGGGGCCCGGTGGAAATCAACGGTCCACCGGAACCCACGCCCCCTTTCAGTTCCCGTTCTCGCTCTCGCGGGGGGTATGCTGAGGCCGCCTCGGTCTCCGGAGACCATTCCAGCCGCTTTCGCGAAAGTCCAATCTTCCGCTCATGGGGGTCCACGCGGAGGACCTTTACTTCGATCTCCTCTCCGACCTTCAAAATACTATCCGGGCTCTCGATCTTATGGTCGGCCAGCTCCGAGATATGAAGCAGGCCTTCTAATCCTTCCTCCAGTTGCACGAAAGCACCAAAGTTCGTAATCTTAGTGACCACTCCCTTGACCACCATCCCCGGCTGGTACCGAGTGGGAATATCCCGCTCCCAAGGATCCTCCGTGCGTTGCTTAAGGCCCAAAGCAATTCGGCGTTTTACCGAGTCGATAGAGAGGACGCGGCAAACCACCTCCTGGCCCTTTTGGAGGACCTCGCCGGGGTGGGTAATTTTTCGAGTCCAAGAGATATCGGAAATGTGGAGGAGACCATCGACCCCTTCCTCCAACTCGATGAATGCCCCAAAATTCGTGATATTTCTCACAATTCCACGGACATCCGACCCTACCGGATACTTTTCTTCGATACGATCCCAGGGGTTTTCCTGGGTCTGTTTTAGTCCAAGAGAGATTTCCTGCTTTTCCTTGTTAATGGCGAGGACTACCACCTCGATTTCATCGCCTACCTGCACCACCTCACTGGGGTGATTGATCCGCTTGGTCCAAGACATTTCGCTCACATGGACCAAGCCCTCAACGCCCTCCTCCAGCCGGACGAATGCACCGAAGTTGGTGATGTTAACCACTGTTCCCCGGACCCGGCTACCAACGGGGTACCTTTCTTCGATATTCTCCCACGGACTCGGGGTCTTTTGCTTCAAACCGAGGGCGACCTTTTCCCTTTCGTGGTCCACATGGAGCACGACCACTTCGATTTCCTGATCCAGCGAGAGGATCTCGCTAGGGTGATTAATCCGGCCCCAGCTCATATCGGTGATGTGGAGGAGACCATCAATCCCTCCCAGATCGATAAAGGCACCGAAGTCCGCGATGTTCTTAACGATGCCCTTGCGAAGTTGCCCCACCTGGAGCTCCCGCAGAAGGAGATTTTTCCTTTCGATCCGCTGTTGCTCAATCAGGGCCCGGCGGCTGACGACAATGTTTCGCCGCGACTCGTCAATTTTCAAAACAAGACACTGGACGACTCGGCCCAAGTATTCAGCAAGATCTCCTGGTCTACGGATGTCTACCTGGCTTCCGGGTAAGAAGACGTTCACACCGATGTCAACCAAAAGCCCCCCTTTGATCTTCCTCGATACCAAACCGGTTACCACATCCCCCTCGCGGACCTGCTGCATTATCCGCGACCAGGCTTGGATCTTCTCGGCTTTTCGCTTGCTACAAATGATGAGAGCCCGCATCTCTGCCCCAGGAGTGGCATATTCATCGAAATCCTCGATTAAGACGTCCACTGCCTGCCCCGGTTCGGGAGGCGGCTCATTCTCTGTCCATTCGCTTCGCAGGACGACCCCCTCACACTTCAACCCCAGGTCGATTAGCACCCGGTCAGGCTCGACCAGAACAATCTTCCCCCGGACAATCCGGCCCCGCGCGATCTCTTGGGTAGATAAGTATAGCTCCTCAGGGGGGAGCTCTCCCAATGCCAACTGAAGCTCTTGTTCCAGTTCTAATTCCACAGGTTCTAGTTGTCGAAGAAGGTTCCGATTGACCATATCCAATTGCTCAGCCGAACTTTTTGAAAATTACTTCCAATACCAATACCAATTACCTAACTAATACTAACGGCTTGTAAGCCGTGATCCAGTCCGTCGGTTTTCCGCAGATCGGGCAGCACTGGATGCCCGAAGGCGAGCACCGACTACCCGCCAAACTTCTCGAAAGGAAAATAGACCACTCTCGGCCCGCGTTACCACCTCGGTTGTTAGCCTAGTCCTCGTTTCGCCCTGTTTTGGAGCGATTCATGACAATTGGACCGCTAACCGTGCTCCATTTCCCATCCTGTTGGGGGAAGGAAACGTGCTCACTATACCAGACCGGGACAAAAGTTACAATTGACGAAGAAAAAGCTGCCCCAGCTAGGGTCCATCAGACTTCTTATGGGTTAACCAGTATCTAGGATCCACCAAACTTCTTATGGGTTAACCAAAATTAGAGGGGTTTACCAAATATATTGACGGGAGGCAAAAAAGATCGACTTCCGCCGAGAGGTCGGGTCGAAGGTTGCGGTCTCCCCGAGTTGGGCTCCCCCGGAAGAAATTGGGCTGGGGTCTCAAGCGAACCTACCCCTAGCTAATGCCGGACCGGTCGGGGCTTGGGTTGGCAGTTTCCTCGAGCCCATCATCTCCGATGTTTTCCGGCGGCCTAGGGTCAGGAGTCCCAATCGGCCGGCCGCGTCTCGCGAGATTTTTCCGGGGGGCCAACCGCTAAAATCGAAGGGATCGGGCACAGCTTTTAAGAAAGTGCCGGAACGTGTGGCGGCAGTCCTTTTTGCCTAGCTTTGGCCGAAGATGGCTTTGTATGGCAAGTTTATGAATAATTCCAATCCAAAAAGGGAAACTTATTCGATTTCCGAAATATTGGCTTAGTTTTTCGATTATTTTGCAGGTATTTCGCGGGTTATTTGGCCACCTCTCGGGCTGTGGGTGGATGGCCTAAAGATTTCAAAGTTTTTAGAGGCTCCGCGGGTTTGGAACTAAGGATCGAATTTTGGCCAAATGATTGTTGGCCAAATCACTGAATGTTTCCCTTGGAAAGCCTGGACCAGTTCTCAGCGACATTTATAGCGACAATTATGAGGTGAGTTTTTGCAGTCAGAGGTCTGACGGCATTAACTCTTATCCCGATAATCGGAATGCATATAGTGAGGATAATGCCCATGGGACCTCGTAATGACCCGGGTAATCAATGGGATCAATGGGCTGCGGAGTTCGGCGTGCATTCGGGAGAGGAGACAGGGGTTTCCGCCAACGAGGGATCGCAGGCAGAGGCCATCGATCGGGGAGATATGGTGCGGAGCAACCCCGGAAGAGGCTCCGGCTCTGGCAGAACCGCTCCCGAGGGCCAGCGTGGCAAGGGGTCAAGCGGGGGAGCCCGGGGGGGATCTACCGCTGGTCGGACCGGGGGTGGAGGGAGAGAAGGTTCCGCTCGGTCGGCTCGAGCGGAACATGGGGCGAAGGTTGAAGGCACCGCCCATGGAGGCCGAGGCTCGGCCGCCCAACCCCACGGAAAAGGGGTCAGGATAGCTATCGAAGAAGAAAAGCCCGGTGTTTCGTCCTCGAGCCCAACCTCTTTGGGGCAGTTCTCGGACACTCCCCACCCTAGAGGTTGGACTCCTCCTCGAAAGAGAATTTGGCCAGATTTTTCCCATCGGCAGCGGAAGCAAACGGACTGGGAGGCTTTGGCCACCGAGCTTGGCCTGGTTCCTCCCGAGGGACCGTTGCCTTCGGCAGAGTCCCCTCCGTCCCCCTCCGAAGGAGTCCCTTCAGTTCCATCGGCCGAGTTGTCCGGCGGTTTTCCCGAGAGCGAGAAGACCGAACCGGCTGCCAGCCCACCACATTTGGCCTCGCCAAGTGCAATTCCCGAGTTCACCCCGAGCTCATCCGAACCCACTTCCCTGCCAATTTGGGCAGAGTTGGCTCTTCCCCCGTGCGAATCCCTGGGAGAGGTCACTACCGGGCAGGGAATACCTGAAGGGATCACCGGCAGCACTCCGCCTGGGGAGCCAACGGCCGGGGAGCCCGGGGGATCTTTGGAACCGGCAGATCAACCCTTACCACCGGGGGCAGTTTTGGAAACCCACGTTGAGGAGAACCAACCTACCGCGGAAGAAGCCTTCAGTGCCGAGGTTTCCGCTCCGCCTTTGGAGTTTGCAACTGTGCGGGCACAGGTTGAGCCGAGTAGCTTGGATAAGGCAGGGGAGGTCACGTTCGCTATCCCAAGCGATCTCGTGACTGCCGAGGCGGACACAGCCGGCGTCGAAGGCGAGGGCTCCCGCGAGGCTGCATCCTTTTCTCCGGATGCAGGATCATTGAAGAAGGCTAGCGACCGGGGGGAGGAAGCCTGGGAACTTGAGGGGGAAAAGGGTTTCACCGAAGAACTCATCCTCCCGGAGAGGTCTCAGGCGGTCGAGATGTATGAGACCCCTGTGGCTTCTCTGCCGGAGGAGCGGCAAGAGGGCCCGGAAAAATTCCACCGGGGGACTTTTCCGCCTGGGAAAAAATCCGCAGAGGGGGAGTCAGGGACGGACAAACTCCACCAAGCGGAGGTGGCTTTAGTTTCAGAGCCATCGCCTGAAGGGCTGTTGCACATGGAAGAGCCTCGCGACGATGTGCCCCCGGCATTTCGGGCTTGGGCTGAGCTCTTCGGAGAGGGTCCTCCAGAGCTCATTACCCGACAGGAAGAAGCAGCGGTCCGCGAATCCCTGGGGGTCTCACCTAGTTCCTCGCAAGCCGAGCTTTGGCAAGATTGGGCCGAGGACTCCGAGGAGAGTGAACGTTGGGACACTTTAAAGGACTTGGAGGACCTGGAGGAAAGCCCAGATTGGGTTTCGAGCACTACTACTTCGTGGGTGGAAGAGGCTAGGCTCTTAGAATCTTCGGACCTCGAGCAGGAGGTAGAGGAGAAGATTGGTCAACCTGCTGCAAAAACGGAAGTCGAAGAACCTGGGAGTCTCGGGGAAGAACAACCCGAGGCTGTATCAACCGGCGAGCGAGCAAAACGTTCCAAGAGACGAAGAGGCCGCCGGCGTCGAAGGCCGGCAGAGCGGGCAACCAGCGAGGAGTCCGCCGGAGTTGCTTTGGAAGCTGCGGAAAAGGAAAGCATCCCCTTAGCCCAGGAACCGGAAGAAGATCACTTGGACACTGAAGCCCACGACCAGGAAGAGGAAGAAGGGATCATACCTTCTCGAGCCATTCCTACTTGGGAAGAAACGGTGGGACTAATCGTCGCTATGAACATGGAAAATCGGGCTCGAAGCCACAGCCACGGGGGGCACAGCGGTCATCCGCGACGTCCTTCGCGACAGTAACCCCGAAAGATCGATCAACTGTGGGCTGGCAGAAAGCGACCCGTTCGGTTGGGATATGTTCAAAGCGGGATTGCACTTGGAGGCAGACTGGACCGGAGATTTTACTCCATTAATGTTTTTGGGGGATGAAGCTGCTGGTTGGGGTAGGAGAGCCCCGCATGCTTGAGATTCGCCGTTTGCCTCCGGAGGTCATCACGAAAATTGCAGCTGGGGAGGTGGTGGAACGTCCGGCCAGTGTGGTCAAAGAGCTCCTGGAGAACGCCGTGGATGCAGGAGCTCACCGGATTGAGGTGGAAACGGTTGCCGGTGGAGCGGAACTCATTCGGGTAGTGGACGATGGCTGTGGTATTCCTCCCGATCAGCTAGAACTTGCGGTGGCCAACCATTCCACAAGCAAGATCCGCACGGCAGAGGATCTTTTCCGAACTTGTACCTTGGGTTTCCGCGGGGAAGCATTAGCGGCAATTGCTTCGGTCAGTCATTTGCTCCTCCGAAGTTGTCCGCCGCAGGCCCTCGAGGGTGCCGAGCTACTGGTAATCGGTGGGCGGAAAGAGTGGCTTCGGCCCTGTGGTTGTCCTCCGGGTACTACGGTGGAGGTCCGACACCTCTTTTTCAACACCCCGGTGCGACGCCGATTCCTACGGGGAACTCAGACGGAATTGGCTCACGTGACCGAGGCTTTCACCCGAGTTGCCCTGGCTTATCCCGAAATCCATTTCCTCCTCTCCCATAACGAGCGGATCCTCTGGGACTTACCCCCTGGAACCTCGCCTCAACAGCGGATTGCCGATCTTTTTGGGCGAAGTTTGGCCGAGAGGCTTATCCCCGTCGAAAGCCGTGAAGGGCCGATCCGGCTCTGGGGTTTCGTTGGTCATCCCCAAGATTGTCGAACTACTGCCCGGTTCCAATACCTTTTCGTGAATCGACGTTATTTTCGCGATCGAGCGTTGCAGCATGCCTTGGCGGAGGCCTATCGGGGTTTGCTCCCGGTAGGACGTTATCCGCTGGCGTTTATTTGGATTGAGATGCCGCCGGAATTGGTGGATGTGAATGTCCACCCCACGAAACTCGAGGTTCGATTCCAAGATGGAGCACGGCTCTACGGCCAACTTTTAGGGGCATTGCGGACCCGATTTCTTTCTCCGGAGGTGACGACGCAACTTCGAGTCTCGGCCGACATCGCTTCTGCCTCCGACCAACAGCAGGCAAACCTACCGGCAGAGGACTCCTCTGAGGAAATGCTCCGGCGTCGGGTCGTGGCATGGGCCCAGGGAAAACTTGCCTCCTGGATTCCTCCCCAGTCGAGTTCCCAACCCGCACCGGCTCCTTTAAGCCATACCATCGGTGGAGGTGGTCCAGCCTTAGGGCAGGAATTTCCTTCCGCTTGGGTTCCGGAAACACCTAGCTCCGTCCCGTCTCGGACCCCCGAGGCAAGAAAGCTTTCTCAACTTGCTCCCGGTGGCATGGTTTTCGACCCGATACCTCTGCAGGGAGGGGCAGCGGCAACGGGTGCTGCCGGCCGCCATCCCCCCTCAACGGTATTGTTGCCCAAAGCCATCCAAGTACTCGATGCCTACTTAGTCACAGAATCCCCAGAGGGGCTCCTTCTTATCGACCAGCACGCCCTCCACGAAAAGATCCTCGCCACTCAACTTCTGGAGCAATTGGGGAGGGGGAAGGTTGCTTCCCAAGGTCTTGCCATCCCTGAGCCGGTGGACCTTCGCCCGGAGGAGGCAGCTATTCTTGTGGAAAACCGCGACCTTCTCCAAACTTTGGGCTTAGAACTGGAACCCTTCGGCGGAAGTACCCTCCTGGTGCAGGCCTACCCGGCGATTCTTCGCCCTAGCAACCTCGGCGAGCTCCTGCGGGAGCTGGCTCAAACCTTGGCAGAAAAAGGTAAACTCCCAGATAAACCCCAACTGATCGAACGTTTAGCAGCATCGCTTGCCTGTAAAGCAGCCGTCAAAGCTGGGGATCGTTTGACTCCCGAGGAAATTTCCGCTCTTCTTGCCCAGCAGCATTTGGTGCGGGATGGCATGTACTGTCCCCACGGTCGACCGGCGGTGATGATTCTCAGCCGAAAAGATTTGGAAAGGTATTTCCACCGCAGCTAAATCCGCGAAGGTGCTTGTCCGGCAACGGTTCAACTTCCAGTGGAGACATTCAGCCCGCGGAATTCACCCTCCCAGGAGAACTGCCCCGGAGTTTGGAAAGCAACCCATTGGGTTTAGGTAGCGGGGCTTAAGAAAAGCAAATTCCAAGTGCTTCCCGCAATCGTAATCTCTTACGAACCAGAGAGTTACGGAACTTAGTCTCTGGAATTGATCTCCTGTCTCCCTCGTCCTTTCGGGAAAGGAGGGCTCCAGCTCCTGTTATCTTGCGGCTTCGATGTGACACTTGTTGCTTGGCTCTTATAAAAGGTGGATGCACCATTCGCCAAAGCCGGAAGTGGATCTCGGCAGAGGCCGAGCTTAACCGAGGGTTTTACCTTTCCGAAGCCGGCGATATCTCAGTCCGGGCACATTCCGCGGAGTTTGCCCCTCGGCGACTGGCTCCCGTTTGGAGATCTTTCCATCCCACCACACTCTGAGAGAAGTTCCATCCGAGCCGCTGAGCGGTTCATAAATCGCGGAAACTAGGCCAAATCAGATTCGACTCTGTTGAACGCTCCGACAGAGGCTACTGGGGATTCGATTTAGCCCAGGGTGTTGGCCTTTTTGTTTCCCACCAAGTAGTGGAAGGCAGCTCCGGCGACATGTGAAAGGACCTGAACCTTGTTCGGAAAAGCTGCCCAGTGTCCGCCGGCATCCGGTGCACGGGAAAGGCACGGGAGTTCCGCGGGAGGATATTCCTGCTGAGACTCTGGCCGGGTTCAACCCGAAATTGTTGGAAGCAAGCTGGTGGGAAAGGTTACTAAAGCAAAGGGCCCTGGGTGCAGGGAGAAGGAGATCCGAACTTTGTCTTAGGGTATCCTTTCGGAGAGGCCGCCGCAAGCAGCCTTAGACTCCGGCCGGCTTCTTTGCAGCCACGAGGTGGGATCGAGAAGATGCACGAAGGCATCAAAAACGGACGAGTCCTTCCCAAGGTGTTCTCAACTGCTGAGACCAGTTTGGAAAAGGTCTTCACGGAGAAGGGGGCAATTCTAGGGACTGGCTACCACTAAACGGTTATCCACCTGCCAAATTCCCGGCTCCAAAAGGAGGATCCGGCCGGCAATCGACTTGGCCTCCTCGCTCCGCACCTTTCCTTCCACCACAGCGATCCCTTCCCGAACCGACACACGGAGGGGCCCCACAACCTCGGAGGGTAAAGCTCGGATAATCCGCTGGGCAACAATCTCCTCCCAAATTTTCCCGGAAATCGGCCATGCTCGGGCTTTTTCGTCAAGATATCCTTTGATGGCCTCCCTCCAGTTTTCGGCAGGGACAAGTTGCTTGGCTCGGGAGGATAGCTCTTGGCCCGATGTTTGCTTCCCCGATGCCCGGGTACTATTCACCCAACGCGATGGAACCGGAGCTTCCAGCGGAATGTTGGGGAGAGAAGCACCCTCGGTTGGGCCTGCCGATGCCGATCCCGCTTCTCCTTCCGACATCCCGGGCGTTGCCGCTGCGGGGGCTTCCGGAGAGAGCTCCGCGGGTGGAGCCAAGCCTTCCGGAGCCGCTTCTTGCAAGCCCTGATTCTCCGGGGAATTCGTACCCAAGGGTTGGGGAGGTGGAGGTAACACCTCGGGCATGGCGGGCCCGGCCGATGTCCGTTCGCCCAAATCCCAGTTCCCGCTCGGAGTCAACCACTCTCGAGCCCGGAATTCTCGGGCCTCCCGAGTGGCCTCGGAGCGGGGATAACCGGCTGACCCCGGCGGCCTTATCCCTTGAAAAGTACCATCCGGGCTTCGCTCAATTCCTTGGCTAAACCGGGGCTGAGGCGGTCGGATCGGCTGGCCTAAAATCCGCTCGCCAAATATGCCGTAACTTCGGCCAAATCGCGGTTGCTGGCCAAAAGTTTGATTGAATCCACAGGCGATCGAAAATACTCCCACCGCCGCCGAAAGCAACCCCAAAACTATCTGCCTGCCCCTGAACACGCCCACCAGGCATTCCTTACTCCGTGGGGCCCTCCTACATGCAAATCCGATCATCGTGGTTGCTCCTTTTGGGACACCCCCACAGCCCGGCCCCTCTGGAACACCGAGCACCACTCCCAGCCCCGAGAACTCCGATTAAGGCACAAAATTGCTATCGGCTGGCTGCCACCTCCATGAGTTAAACCGCTAAATAAAATTCCGCCGATTTTTGCCTCCGCCCTTCCCCCAAGAATCCAATGCCCGACCCAAGCCGGTTCG
>Ga0308410_1001655_pt1 | contig 12890 bp, 11 predicted proteins | sample HotsprOSTMatCore_FD_203467 | JGI IMG/M metagenome (GOLD analysis project Ga0308410, IMG submission 203467) | Hot spring phototrophic mat microbial communities from Octopus Spring, Yellowstone National Park, Wyoming, United States -... | ecosystem: Environmental > Aquatic > Thermal springs > Hot... | reverse complement strand
CAATAAAAAGAGCACCCCTTGCCGACCGGAAACCCCATCTTCACCCAAGGTTCCTCTCCAAGCTCCGCAGAAAATTCCCTTAAGAGTTATCTTTCCAAGCCATGAGCAATTGATCGGAGAATCCCAAATGAGGGATCAAAAAACCGACAAAATCTCTTCACCTTGTGGATCTGCAATCCGTTCCGCCTGAGAAAATCCCAGAGGGTTGCACGGAAAATCCTCGCCCCGTCTTCTGCTGGATCAACTGCCAAAGTACGTCATCTTGGCAAATTGTCGCGATCCCTTAACCCCGGTTTTTAGCGAGGTTAATTGCTTTTTGGCGTCGTAAGTGAGTATTACGGGGTTTCCGGCAGGTTCTCCCAGGAAAACCCGCTAACACCCCGAAAGATCGCACTACAAACTGTCTCAGGATCACAAATTGGTGTCCGAAAACTTCAAAAGCCGGGAGGGATATCCCCCGGAGAAAATGTCAACTTTCCGGACCAAAAGCCAGCCGACATTGACCCAGAGCGGCCGGTAGCAAGCCGGGCTTATGTTTCAAGTATCTTTGCCGCCCGAGTTCAGACGAGCAAGGGAAGCGAGTTTAAAAACGGAACACCTCGCGGATCCCGCCGCTTGTGGAACATCCCGTAGTTTTTTGATAACTCCGCAGGAATACCCCGAGGTGGGAACGAATAAATCACCGGCTTATTAGGAAAGGAGAAAACCACGCTGTTTAGGGATTTCCGGCGGATTCTCCACCAGCCCGGGTGATTAAGCTCGCCAACACAAAGGGGCTGGTAGTCTCGCTGACAAACCGAACACTGCCGTCGGCAAACAAGAAGTGGCATCCCCCTGGATGAAAGGAATGATAGGAGCCCATACGGAGATTGGAGCAGTTAATGGCACAGGGTCCACCACTATTAGGCAAATTCGGATCGGGTCCGTCGGCTGGAACCCCCATAATAATATTCTCTCCGTTAAGGATGTCTCCCCAACCTCCCCCATTCAAACCGGCAAGCATCAAATAGAGCGGAGAGCTTAAGGGGCTGGTGCGGCGGTAAATGGTCCCACCCCCTGTACGCTCCCCTAACAAGGTGGTGTTGGAAGTACCATCGGTAATCTGTTGGAGTGTACTTGCCCCAGTCATCACGCGGAGAAGCATCGGATGAAATCCGACAAACTGGATGGCTCCCTCGCGATTGGTCCCCACCCCTGCCGGACCATTGGCATAGGCAATGGCTGCAAATGGGTCGGTTATCCCGGTGGTGATGCAATAATCGCTTGGGGCTGCCCGAAAGGTAGCCACGAATGCTCCAAAGGCGGCAGCACTGATTGCCCCTTGGTAGATTCGGCCGACGCCCCCACCCGGAGCCGAGGGGCAAACAAAAGCTGGAACCACCGTGCGGATTACCTCCAAGTTCCGCTGGACCTGGGCGGCATCATACCCCAAGGCCGACGCCTGATCGAATGTGGGCACCCGCATATCGTACCTCGCAGCCAGAGGGGCTTGTTCAATAAACGGCAAGACCAATACACCCCAAGACTGAAAATTAACCCCGACAAAACTGGGCGGATTCGGCAAATGCAACATCCAAGCAAACGGAAAAGCCTTATGATTGTCGTGGTAGTTAAGCAATCCTAACCCTAATTGCTTTAGATTATTGCTGCACTGCGTGCGGCGCGCCGCTTCGCGGGCCGCCTGCACCGCAGGCAAAAGCAACGCAATGAGCACTCCGATAATGGCAATCACCACCAAAAGTTCCACCAAGGTGAAGCCGTTCGAGCTTCCTCGATCGCCCGACTTCCAGCCCGATAACCGGCACGATGGAAATCCGCACCAACTACCCATGAAGAGCTCCTCGCTGAAAGCGAAAAGGCCAAACCGCAACTAACACTTGCCCTTAACACCAAAGCACCCCGGCACCAGGAAATACGGGGAACTTGAAAGCTAACCTATGAACACCCTTTTAGGGCGCGCTGGGGAAAGTTGAAACCGGCCGATATCCCGGTGGCAACAACACAGCCGGTGTTCGTATTGGTGGGATCAATTACCTCAACTTTATAACCGGAATAACCGTCGAAATCCTATGGACCTCCCGGCCAAGAGTCAACGGAAAGGCCCGGGAAATTCGGTCGTTGCAATCCGCCGGATACTTATCAGGGCCGGCCTGCCGCCCAAGGGGCAGAATTTAAACCCAGTTCCCGTTGAATGCCTCCTGGTTGGACTAGGAAGACTAAGAATTATCCCGAAAGGCTGTGACAGATAGCCGGATCGCAAGGAGCACTTTTATCTACTTCGGAAAGCACCTTTACTGATGAACGGGTGTGAAAGGAGAATTACCGTTCGGCCGGCAGGCTGACCTCCTCCACTTGCACCGGCTCCTTCTTTGCATAAGACTGTGCATCAGACTGCAACTGGGTGCTGCTACCGAGGACCTCCGACGGTAATCGCCGCGGTCAACGATCGGCATATCCCAGAGGAAAGAGAAGCGACAAAACGCCTACCGACTCACCGGCGAGTTTTCCATTCGAACTCTCATGCTTCCGGCGGTGTCTCCCGAGGGACACGGGATTCCCTAGCCTGCGGTTTCTCTGCTTTTTTTCGAGTTTCAGCCAATACAGTTTAAGTCATTACTTTCTTTAACCATCTTTAACCATATAGCTTCTTGCTCTAACCATTACCTTCTCGCCCCAAGTTACCCGTGTCCCGAGAGCGTTCGGGCTTCCCGCGGGGCCGGGTCCCATCTCGGAAGTGATCTTCGGCCTCTCCCGGCCGCCCCGGTTCCCGTTCCGGAGGCGATGGCATGCCGGATGGGGGTCGCCGTCGAGGCCCACCTGGCGGCGAGGTTCCCCCCGGAGTCGGTGGACCAATGCCCACACCGGGAGGCAAACCAAACCCTGGCGGCCCTCCAGGACGGAAAGGCCCCGGGCCAGGAGGGATTCCCGGCCAAGCACCAACTCCGGAAGGTTGACCCTCGGGAGCCTCCACCCACCGCGACCGCAGGAACTCCCACCACAGCCGACTCATCCGCTCCCCAGGTTCCGAACGGAAAAGATCCTCCCGCCGCTCCGGACTGAGGGTTTGCTGGAGAAAGACGGCAAGCTCTTCCTCGCTGATCACCGGCGGCGGTCCCTCCCATGTTCGTCCGGATAATTGGCTGGCCACCCAATAGCGAATGGCCCGGAAGAAGATTCGGTCTTGCTCCCCCGACGGCAAAGCCTGAAGCCGGAGCCGGGTATTAGGAGACAAAAGCTCCAGAAGCTGCTGCCTGGCTTCAGGCTCGGCCGGCGGCAACTTCCCGGGAAAGCTCACCTGCCACCGGAGCCACAACCACGCCAGAATTTCCCTCCGCCGACCTGGCTCCCGCGTCCGGGAGAGCTCCTCCTCAATTCGGGATCGACGGTCAGCCGGCACATGGTGCAAAAGGACTGCAGTGTGTTTCGTGCCGAACTCTTCCGCCCACCGCCCAACGGCATCCACATCCTCCGGAGTCAGTTCGGGCGGGAAAAGACGCCGATGCCAGTCCGCCCGTAATTTAATCCAAAAGGCCTCGATGCGGCTGCGGTGCCGCTGTCGCTCCGCATAAAGCTCTTTAGTTCGGGCTGCGCGCCGATCCGGCGTGAGCTGCTGGAGTTCTACCCGCTCATAAGGAGGCAGGCTAGCCAAAAATCGGCTGTACTGATCCATTAGCCGACGAAGTTCCTCCGCCCGACCGCTTCCTTCCACGTACTGGTGAAGCTCCCGCAGCTTTAGTTGCCTTTCCGGCGGGAAGGCAATAAAGCGTTCATAGGCTTGCAAGATCTTTCTTTTTGCCCCCGGATCCATCTGAGCGAAAAAAGTCTCCGTGGGAGCTTCAGGATCTTGAGACAAAAATAGCACCGCGTAGCCCCAGGCGGCAGCCAAGCCGAGGGCTATCCAAGCTGCAAGTGCCGCCACCACTAATAACCGCGTGGAATTAAGGTGCATCTCCGGCGGCCTTGTCCTCGCTAGCAAACACCCCCATTCGGTCCAGAAGCTCTAAGAACTCCCGCTGGCCGATTTGCTCGTACCTTTCCAGGTTTTGAAGTAAAGGAAGATCGCGGAGGAGTTGTCGCTGATTGGAGCGATAACTCCAAGCGGTGCTGAAGAAGCCGCCCAAAGCTGCTGCTGCCACAGCTGCCAGCCCCAAGGCGATTTGCGCCCCCAGCCGCCAGGGTCTTTCCCGCCGCTGCCGAGCCACCTCTTGCTCCGCAGCCACCGCCACCATTTCCAAAGTTGTCCGGGTGAAAGCCGCATCTGCCCCGGAACGCTCCAGCACATCGAGCATACCCCAGGTCTCTTCCAGTTCCCGAAGCAAGCGACGAGCCTCTGGATCGGTTTCGAGCAAGCGCTCTACCTCCAGGCTGGCTACTTCGTCCAGCTCCCCATCCAGGTAGGCACTTAATCGCACCTCCAAGGGCTCGCCTTCCGGATAACTCGGTATCTGCTCGAGAACCCTTACCATAAGCCAATTCCGATCGCTCGGATCGCGGTCACCCAGTTAACTGCTTCCGATCCCCCGATCGTGCGGAGCTTGCCGACCACTCCAACCGCAATCTTCTTTCCGCCTCACCCGCATCCCTCTGGATAACTCCCTTTCCGCCAAGCACTACCCGGCGTCGAAGAACTTCCCTTCCGCAAATCCCAGTTCCAAGGCCCACCGCCCCATCTGAATTCCCCGTAGTTTAAAGTTGCGAGGGATAGCCCCTCTAACTCTTAAACCCTGTTCCTCCGATTCAGCTTCGGTCGAATCTTGAAGCCCCACCCTTCAACTGCCGAAAAAACCGAAAAAATTCGCAAAAACGCAACCCATTAGCCAACCACCGATTGCTCCGAACTATCCGAGGGGCTCAAAGAGTCTTTTAGTTCCCCGGTGTCTCGTAGTTCCCCGGTGTCCGTCGCCTCATCCTCGGAAACAAATTCCCCCTCCGAGGGTAAAACGAAAGAAAAGCTCCCGGGGGATTCTTCCGGCACCTGCTGCCCCCCGAAGCCCGCCCTTTGAGGAGGGGTTCCCGTCTCCAGATAAGGCTCTAAAACCTCCCGCAAAGCGGCCCGGGCGCGGCTCAGAAGGGACTTCACAGCCGAGGCACTCAGCCCCATCACCTCGGCAATTTCGGCATAACTCATCCCCTCGAACTTACTCAAAAGGACGGCTAAACGCTGCCGATCGTTCAACCGGTCAAGGGCGGAGCGAACAATCTGCTGCAATTCCGTCCGGTCCAATCGCCGAGCCGGGATCGCTCCGCTACTGGCCTGAGCCACTTCTTCTAGCTGCGTGCGACTGACACCGCTGAGGTCCGGGGAGGGTCCCCTGTCGAGGCTAACCTCCCGCCGGCGTCCCTGGTCTCGCAAGGCATTTAATGCCACATGATGGGCAATACGGAACAACCATGTGCTGAATTTTGCACCCGGCTGATAAGTCTTCCGGGCCCGATAAACTCGGAGAAATACTTCCTGCGTAAGATCCTCAGCTTGGTGATGATTTCCGACGAGATGTTCCAGAATTGTCAGCAGCCGGTCCTGGTAGCGCAAAACCAATTCCTCGAAGGCCGCGGCATTGCCTGCGCGGACTTCCAGCATGAGTCGGACATCCGGATCGCCCAAGGCGTAATGCCGGGCTGTGGATTCCCCCACAATCCAAGTTCCAGTCACGGAGCACTTCTTCGCAGCTAATGGCCCGCGGTCCCAAATGCGGAACCGGATAGGTCGTAATCGCTCCCGTCAGACCTGCCTGCCAATGAAACCTTTACACCATTTAGTCTAGGACGGGGGGACCGTTGAAGCTAGCCCGTAGGGTAAAAGCCCAGCCGCGGGCCATGGTTCCCCTGTCGGTCAATCGAGCCGGATTCCTTTCCGCCCATTTTTTTCCTGACGCTCCGGAAGCCGAAACTCCAGGCAGATTCAACCGGAACCTAGAACGCCCAAGCACATTCAAGGCTTGCACCAGGCTCGAGCTAAACGATTGAAACCCCAATGGCTCATAAAAGGTTCCGGAGTACCTCGGGACATACCTCGGCTTTTAGAACAGGTTTGGGAGAAGTTTCGGAGAGCTGGAAAGGCGGTTCCTGATGGCGGCTTTCAAAATGAAAGGACAGGCAAGACCAAGAGTATTAGAGCTACAAGCAAGACCAACAGTATTAGAGCTTTTGAAGGACCAATTCGTGAGAGCTTTTGAACGCCTAATCGGGGAGGACAGTCATCGATAGGCCAGACGCGGGGACTACTTTGTACTTACTTCCGTGTACGTACTCCGTCTCCGGGAAAACCGCAAAGGTCAAATGCCCATTTGAACCACACAAGAGGGCCGTGGCGACCTTCCGCTGCTTTACCGGCAAGAGAACTCTGGGTGCTTGCGAAGGGAATTCTTGGGAGCAGATGTCACAGTTCCGAAAACTCGAAACCCGCTTGCAGTGACTCCTTCCATTTAGGTTTTGTCGACTAACTTTCTCGGCTAAACAAATTCCTTAGCTCCCGGGGCCGCAGATTGTTTACCCCGATTCTGTAAGTACAATAATTGAAGACGAAGTCACAAACCCCGAGAAATCCAACAAGACTATGCGACTTTCAGAAGATCTGATTGCCGGGGTAAGTGTCACTCATAATGGGCACGGTCATTTTCGGCCCTTACTATTGCCTTGCACGGCAGATCGAAACCCGGGTTCCTGGCCTATTTAGTACGTTGGGGCCCCTTTCTAGAGGCATAGTTAGTGACAAATTGCCGATCGAGCTTTGCAGGCGACACGAGCTTTTCCGTGGAAACTCCAGAGAATGCACTAACCGTTTGCCTTTCAACTGTTAAGCCGTTTTTTGAAAAAAATGTGACCCCGGGGCGTTACCCGCGGAAGTATGCGTGGGGTAACAGTGTAATCGGGTCTAAGTAGCCAACAAATTCCCTCTGAGAGTTCCAGTGGATCGAAGCCTCGGGCCGCTGAGAGTTGCACTGGATCGAGGCCTCGGGCCGGCGGGTGGGCTGATTGTCGGCCAAATGGTGCAGCAAAATCGGGCAGAAAAGCAATTGTTTCCATATGTTAGAAACTAAGTAGCCACAGATATCCCCAACTGGTAATTCACAGATATCACCAGGTGGTAATTCGTTATTTGATCATCAGTCGAAATTTTGATCCGCGGCTTGGGGGCTCGATCTTGTCGTCGAGGCCGGCATGTGCGGAGGAGTTGAGGAGTTGCTCCTCCCCGGTTCCGACGGGCGGAGCCGCTCGGAAGTAGCTTTTGCCGAGAACTTGAATCTGGCTAGCCCGGGCAAAAGCTTCGGAAGTTTGTGGGTACATTCGAGCTGCCATAAAGCCAGTCAGGCCGTTGAGATCCACCGCAAAACACCGGGGGAACATGACAAACGTTCTTTGCACCTTGTACCGTCGATGGCAACAAAGAACCAAGCTGCCAGTATCGGGAGTAGCGTTTGCGAATGTGGGTCAACCCGGCCAGAAAGGTTTCACCGTCCCCAAGAGTGGATCGGATCGGCAGTAGCGGAATATGCGGAATTTGCGGATGAAGTAGTCCTTGGGAGAAACGGAGGCTCGACCATGCAGTCGGAAACGAAATCGAATACCCCCTACGAATGGACCATCGGTGAGACTGCCGGGGTGGTGTGGCAAATGCTTCAGGAAAACGGACCGATGACCCTTCGGCAGCTTGTGGAGCGACTAAAAGCAACCGGTCGCAAACGCGATCTTGTGATGCAGGCAATCGGCTGGCTGGCCAGAGAGGATAAACTGGCTTTTGAGGTGGACAAAGGACGCCGCCAAATCCGCCTCAAATAGAGGTTCCTTTCTCCACGAAAAAGTCCCCTATCGGCACGCCGAGCTCACCCCTAGAAAGACAAATTGAGCTAGGGTGGGTGAACCCACTGGGCACTTCCCAAGAATCTGGCGGCTAACAGTTTCTCGGCGGATCCAAAAACACAAAAGGCGAGAAACCGGAAAGGGTAAAAACCGGCAAGCTCCGTCGTGCTCGGCCGAATCCCGCCCCCAACCTCAACCCAAACTAACTAAGGCCGAGCAAACTATTGGCCGGAAAAAGTTGGGACCCCGGAGTCTGAACCGAGGGGTTTTCCATGACGGAAACGTGGGAAGAAAGAAGGACTTTTCCCTGGATTCTCATTGGTTTCCCGCTATCGATACTTGGGATTCTCATTGGTTTTCCGCTATCTATACTTGTTGCGACGTTAGGAATTTCTCCCCGAAACGGCTATGCGGGTTCCGGCGGGTTGTCGGAGAGCGGTTATCTCACCGGACCTCCCCTGCGAACTCGGCTTCAATGGCAAGTTGATGTTGCTTTTGTAGAACGTCCCTTGCGAGCGGCGATTCGCTCCCTGAGTAACAGCTACCAAATCGCAGTCCTGTTGGACCGCCGGATCGATCCCGATCGGCCGATCACCCTCCAGCTAAAGGACACAAGCCTCCGGATTGTCCTCGAGCAGCTGGCAAAGCAGGGAGAGGCAGAGATCCTGTGGGTGGGCCCTGTGGGATACATCGCGCCAGCCGGTAAAGCTTGGCAAGCACTTGCCGCCACAGAAACTTCTGAAGAAATCCTCCGGCTCAAAGCCCCAACAATCGCCGACCAGTGGAGGCAGCCTACCCCTTTCTCCTGGCCCGATTTTACCGTGCCTCGGGAGTTAGTGGCAAAGTTAGGAGATCAGGTCGGCTGGAGGGTGGTGCCTCTTGAAAAGATACCTCATGACCTGTGGGCCGGTGCAGAACTTCCCCCGCTTACATTCTTTGAAAAGGTGGGGTTGGTGGTGGCTCAATTTGATCTTCGGCCGATACCGGAACCGAGCACGAAAGAAATCCGGTTAGAACCCCTGGAACCAACCTTCCGATGGCGGCGAACTTACCCTGTGAGTCCTGCCCCAGGGGGTTCCCTCCAAACCCTAAGCCGGATGATTCCCCAGGCGGAAGTCGCAGTACGAGCAAATCAAATCACCGTCTTCGGGACGTGGTCGGAACACGAACAGGTTATTCGATGGCTGCACCGCGATGATCTGAGCCCCCCCGCTCGTCTTTCGCCGGGATCGGAACGCCGATACACATTACGGCAAGCACGTGGTCGGTTCGAAACGGTTTTCAAACAACTAAGTGCCGCTTTAGGATTGGAACTGCGGCTTGACTACGAGGGCCTTGCTCGGGCAGGGATTCTTCCAGATACACCGGTGTCCTTTAGCGTGGAAAACGCCACTTTAGAGGAGCTTCTGCGAGCGGCAACCGGTTCCGTAGGATGCGACTATCGCCTTGAAGGGAATGTGTTGTTCCTGTTTCCCAAGCGGTAACGGCTACCTCCCTGTGGGGCAAAGGATGTTCCGAAACTAGCCGCAGCCTCAGCGAAAGGAAGGCTCCGGCTCGGAGATGGCAGCTTGACCTTTCGGAATTTCGATTTTCAAGCGACCGCCACCCTGGCTACGGGGGATCGTCATGAATGCCTGCGGCATGGTTTCCAATGGGCCCAGCACGGCACAAAGCAAGGCAAATCCGGCCCCTAGGGGAGGGCTTTTTAAGGATCGTAATCCCCTTTTAAGCCCTTTATTCGAAAATTTTGGAATATTCGACTCAAAATTCCTAACCTTGCCTAGCTTCCCGGAATCCACATTTTTTCTGTTTCCCCCTCTTGACATCCTTTGTGTGCATGGTACCTTATCTCGTGAAGACTGTCGGACAGGGAAGCGGAAACCTAAAGGAATCTTAGGGGGAAACCTAAGGGAGTCTCAGAGAGCCTTGGAGAAAAAGAGCCCGCCGAAATAGCTTCGATGGAAGCTAAGATTTCGCCGGCCCGGATGAATCGCTACTCCTACTTTGGCCGGCAGCGGAAAGTCCTCCGCCAGTTTAAGCGTGTTCTCCCCAATCAAGAGTTTTAACCTCGGAAGTGTTTGCCCCACGGTTCAGGATTGTGTGGTTGGTTTGAGGTGTGAGGTCTTAAAGAAAGGAGGTTTCCAATGAAACGCTTGATGGTTGTGGCGTGCGTGGCTTTGGGCCTTGTGGGCCTGATGCTGAGCACCGCGGATGCCGGCATCTTGCGGACCTGTCGGCCGGTCACGACTTGTGCGGTGGTCACTTGCAAACCGGTGACGACGGCCGTTGCCGTCACTTGCAGGCCGGTGACTACTTGTGTTGCCGTGACATGCAAGCCCGTCACCACCTGTGCCGTAACGACCTGCAAGCCGGTAACCACCTGCGCGGCCGTGACTTGCAAGCCGGTGACCACCTGTGCGGTGACCACCTGCTGCCCGGCAACTTGCTGCCGGCCGTTGCTCTCTCGGATTCGCTGCCGGTTGGCCTGCCTTTGCGCGACGTGCTGTGTTGTTGAGGAGCAGGCTGGGGAGGAACAAGACCAGGGTGCTCAACAGCAGTAAGCCGTCGGTCTACCGAGTTTGACTTTCTCAGCTTTTTGACGCCCAGGCAGGGGATTGTGACGACGGACTGGGGCCGCGATGGCTGTCACCTAGTCGGTCGGGCTTTTAAAGTTTTTTGTCAGCTTTAGCGAAAGGTGCGGCTGACAAAAGAAGACTCGCGTAAGGAAACGGACACCGTTGAGGGCCTCTTCAGGCTACCCCACCGGAAGGGGGACTCCGAAACTGGGTCAGAAAGGAAGTCGGTTCGTTCTGAGGTTATCGACGGGTCACCGTGGGGAACACTTCCGGGATAGGACGAAGGGTTTCTGTGTCAGCCAGGAAAGCTTGGTAACGGCCGCACCGAACCTGGTAAAAAATCGCAAATGCTGTATTCGGCCGGATTCCATTAGGAGCCCGGCCTTTTTTGTTGCACCGTTTCTTCCAACGCCTTTGTCTTGCCGGAAACACAAAGCCCTCAAGAAGGGTTTTTAGTGGCTCACCCGACGCTCAAGCGGTCACTTCGTGGGGTTCAAAAAACCCGAGGTGGATCCCAAGGGGGTGCCAGTTCTGGTGTGCAAGCCGGGATTTCAACTGGGAAATCTCGGGGGATTGCAGCAACGAGGCTCCCTCCTTTGCTTCTCCGATTCCGCTAGAATGCCGAGTGAGGAGATAACGGCTCGTCACACCAAAAAAGCCCGTGGTTCGATCCTTCCGGGGATTTGGGAGGCCAATCGATCGTAACCGCCGAACGTTTAAGAAGAGCTTCTCGTGATTTCCCAACCCTCCGCATACCGAACATTCGAAGGTAAAAATAGGCCCTTCTGAAGCATTCCTGCGGACCCACGAAAGACCTCCAAAGGCCAACAAATTGGGCGACTCCAACCGCAACCCAATGAATCAGTGGGCTTCGCTCAATCGGAGAGTTGAATTGATCGAGAGTTCAGCGGAGTATGTCGGCGGGTCTCCAAAAGTCCGAGCGGAAGGTTGCTGCCCGCGGCAACTCGGGGCCGATTGGGCCAAGATATTTCCCTCACATCCGCTCGGAGATGTGTCAGTCGTAGAGGAACACCTCGACCTCTGTTCCTGGGGCAAAACCCTCGGTTTCTTCCGGGCACAAGAGAAATCCGTCGGCTTTGGTAGTAGACGAAAGAATGGCGGCTCCCGAAATTGCAATCGGCTCTACTTGGCCTTCCAAAAATTTCACCCGAACGTAATCCATCCGTCCGAGGGCGGAGGTGATTTTTCGCCGGACTGTGCCGTGCACCCTCCGATAGGGCCAGTCGGGAGATCGGCCTCCTAGCAGCCGGATAGCTCTTCCCGCGAAGAAATCGTAAGCACATAAACAGGAAACGGGGTTACCCGGCAGGAGGAACACTAACTTGGAGCCAATCCGTCCCATTCCCGCAGGACTACTTGGCCTCATTGCCAGCCCGTGGATGCTTACTTCTCCCACCTCTCGGAGGATCTGCGGAACCAGATCCCGATGACCGACGCTGGAACCCCCGGAGACGAGGATCACATCGGCCGGCTCAAGAAGGGCCTCGCGAATGGCTCGGCGATCATCGGGTAAAAGCCGGTAGTCGACAACCTTTCCGCCATCCCGAGCGACTAACGCCACGAGCATCGGGCCATTGCTGTCCGGAATCCGGAAGTCGCTCCCGGCCGTGCCTGCAGGCAAGATCTCATCCCCGCAGATGAGAATCCGCACCGCGGGGGATCGGATCACTGGAACCTGGGGGATGCCCACAGAACTCAGCAAGCCCAAATCCTGAGCCCGGAGCCGTCTGCCAGCTCGAAGGATGACCTCCCCTTGGCGGATATCCTCGCCCACTTGAGCAAGGTGTTTGAACGGGGAAACACTGCCCAAAACGATTACCCCGGTTCCCCGCTCCTCGGCCCACTCCACAGGCAGCACTGCGTTGGCTCCGGGAGGCAGAGGGGCACCGGTGGCAATCCGGACTGCTTGTCCGGGGTTCAGATGGACGCTCGGCATTTCTCCCGGCCGGCTCTCCCCAACAAGATCCAACATGATCGGATTTTGGGCAGAAGCTCCTAAAGTATCCTCCGCCCGGACGGCATATCCGTCCATCATAGCCCGGACAAACCCCGGCACAGCAACCGGACTCACAATATCGCAGGCCAGCACACGTTCGAATGCTTTCAGAAGCGGGACAACCTCAGGTTCCAACGGCCGTGCGGTACTGCCAATCCACTCCCAGGCCTCCGCCACCCGGGAACGCCTGAGGAATGGCCGCATGGAATCCCCCCGAGCTTCCAATTCCTCACTCATTTGCTTCCCAACGGATTGCAAGATTTCAACCCTGAAGACAAACCCTTGCCAAAGATCGCCCTCCTCTGCCGGAAAACATCCCACCAAGCTTTTCCGGCGGAAAGGGCTTCTTCGGCAAGAAGGGCCTAAAGCCTTCCCCTAAGCGGAAGCCTTCCCTCAGGCGGCTTTCCCGAGCTAGCCGCTACCTAAATGGCACTGCCCCACCTTGGCAATCACGCGGTTCATGTGGGAATTATTTGCCCGGTGACACTCGATGGCAT
>Ga0308410_1001650_pt1 | contig 12896 bp, 5 predicted proteins | sample HotsprOSTMatCore_FD_203467 | JGI IMG/M metagenome (GOLD analysis project Ga0308410, IMG submission 203467) | Hot spring phototrophic mat microbial communities from Octopus Spring, Yellowstone National Park, Wyoming, United States -... | ecosystem: Environmental > Aquatic > Thermal springs > Hot... | reverse complement strand
GTTTTCCACAGCCTGTGTAAAAACCTCCAGGGGATCCTTGTCGGAGAGTTTCTTTTTGATCTCTTCCATTGCCTTATAAAAGATCTTTTGGGCGACGGTCTTCTTGCCTTCACGCATGATGCAATTTATGAATTTTGACACCAACAATGACCCATATACAGGGTCGGGCTTGAGCGTAACCTCACTCGCGGTCTTCTTCTTGCGAGCCATAGCTCATAACCTTATTGCCAACACGGGTTTTAAATATTCGGTATTTTGTCGGACCCATCTTGGGGAACTTTAATCCCCAATGCTCTCCCAAAAACCTGATCAACTCTCACAAGCAATTTCCGGCTTGATCCGCGTACCTAACCCGAGAACTGAAATCCTGACGCAAAGCTTGCAGTACCCACTTAGAACTGGCCAAAAAACCTCCAAAACGCCAAACGCCAACCAAGTAGTCGTAACCCCCACCAGGGCAGACAAAAAGTTTTAGGAGTTTACTTTTTCATATCCTTTTTAGCCCCGTATCGGCTGCGGGACTGCTTCCGCCCTTCAACGCCCAAGCAGTCCAATGCTCCCCGGATTACTTGATACCGGACACCTGGCAAGTCTCTTACCCGGCCTCCCCGCACCAAGACAATGGAGTGCTCCTGCAAGTTATGGCCTTCGCCGGGGATATAGACGGTGGCTTCTTTTCCGTTGGAGAGCCGAACTCGGGCGATCTTACGCAAAGCCGAATTCGGCTTCTTCGGGGTCATGGTACGAACCTGAAGACACACTCCCCTCTTTTGGGGGCAGCCGTCAAGTAGTGGCGACTTGCTCTTCCGGCGGACCTGCTTTCTCGGATGACGAACTAACTGGTTAAACGTTGGCATCGTCTATGGTTCCTCAGTAAAAGTCGCGATAAAGATTTAAAATTCGCTGGAAACAGCATTTCCCTATTTGTAAAAGCCAAAACTTCTGCACTAGGGCTTCAATTCTTCCTATTACGGTGGTAAAGCTGCAATTGGCTTAAATCCGTCGCAAAGATTTCAAAGGTTCTTCGGAAGTATTGTCCTAGCGGTAACTAATCTTGTTCAAAAAAGAAGTCGAAAATCTCTGAACCGGTCGATAATGGAAAAACTCCTCACTCCACCCTAACCTGCAGGTAGACTCCACGCATCCCCTTCCGGTAGGGATTGCTTCCGGACAAAACCTTCGCTCCCACACTTTTCCTGTAAGCCTTTCCCGGCGGGAAATTTTAATTTTTTTCCCGGAAATTTTAATTTTTTTAGCCGCCAGGCTCACAAAATCCAGCGTTTTTATCGCCAATCTAGGCTATCCTCACATCCTCTCGAGGTGAAATAGTTTACGCGAGGGCTTGAGTGTATCGAATCCTCCTGGCTGCCGACCGGAGTTAAAACGGGCGTACCGGCTGACGTCCCCCCTCCGGGTAACCTGCTGGGTCTTTTTTCATCGGTGAACTGTCTGCTCCCACTAGAACCCAGCAGCCCATATCTAACTGGCGGAGGGCGTTTCTTCCGTGCTGCATCGAAATATTCCGAGCTCCTACACCCTACCCCGAAACGGCTGGAAACCAAATTCACTTCCCGAAATTTTACCCACTTCGCCAATAAGACGGCCGTAAGAACTCCCCCGCCGGACCTCCCGTTCGCTTCCTCGGAAGTCCGACCCATCCTCCCAGCTCGATTTAGCTCTTTAATATCAGCCGCCTATTGGATATCGAGGATTCAAAAAGGTTACACGGTTGAGCCGAGCATTCAAGGAGGACAGGCGGATTTCAAAACCGGCTTGGTACCTATCCCACCCCGTCCCTCTGTTCGCTCGCCCCGGAACCGGCGGCTATCACACTCCAGCTTCTCCGCTGGCCATTACAATGTGGAAGGAGGCGGCGGGGGTTGATCCGCAGCCGAGGACGCGGCCTCCATCCCCGCAGCAGTCCCTACCGGCTCCGAAACTCCTGGACCTTCCGGCCGCTTGCTGGGGAAATCCGCTTTTAACAGCGTGAAGGTAGGCTCCCCCTCCGCCACCCGACGGGCTCCTAGCTCCACCAAAGCCTCCGGGCGGATGCGAACTTCAGCCTTCTGGTACCTGTGGAAGCCTGTACCCGCCGGGATCAGCCGGCCTAAAATCACATTTTCCTTCAGCCCAATCAGCCGGTCTACCTTGCCGAAAAGGGCGGCCTCGGTCAGCACCTTAGTCGTCTCTTGGAAACTTGCTGCCGAAATAAAGCTATCGCTTTGGACCGCGGCCTTGGTAATCCCCAACAATTGTGTGCTCGCTGTGGCGGGAGTAGGCCTTGTAGCCTCCGCGGCCATTCCTCCGCTCAGTTCCACCCGGGAATTCTCCTGCTCGAACACTTCCCGAGGAACGATTTCACCTTCTCGGAACTTTGTATCACCCGGTTTGACGATCTTCACGCACCGCATTAGCTCCTCATTGCGGCGACGGAAGTCAAACTTATCGATAAGGGTGCCTTCCAGCAGTCCGGTGTCTCCGCCGCTTTCCACCCGCACTTTGCGAAGCATTTGGGCAATGATTATCTCGATATGCTTATCATTGATATCGACCTTCTGACTCCGGTACACGTTCTGAATTTCTTGGAGCAGATATTGCTGGACGGCTTCCTCTCCGGAAATCCGGAGAATGTCGTGCGGGTTCAAGTGACCCTCGACCAAAGGATCCCCAGCTCGGACAGTATCGCCGGTGTGGACCCGGAGCTGCTTCCCTGCGGAAATCAGGTGCTCGCGTTCGATTCCGGTCTCACTCCGAATGATGATGGTGCGTTTACCCCGCCGCTTTTCGCTGCGGATTTCCACTCGCCCGTCGATCTCGGCGATGACGGCCGGATCTTTAGGCTTCCGAGCCTCAAACAACTCCGACACCCGCGGTAACCCTCCGGTGATGTCCTGAGTACCGGTAATTTCCCGCGGCGTCTTGCCCAAGACTGTACCCGGCGTAACTTCATCGCCCTCTTCCACGAGCAAATACGTTTTGTCGCGGAGGTAATAGATGTCGAGCGTTGTGCCGTTTGCGTCCTCGATAATAATGGCCGGCTGATACTTCCCTTTGTGCTCTTTAATAGAGCGGCGGATTCCTCCTTCCGGGGATCGCTCGACCGCTAAGGTTTCACCCTCGATGATCTCCTCGAAGCGAATTCGCCCGCCGACCTGAGCCAATACTGGAGTACTGTGCGGATCCCAAACGGCCAACACATCCCCCGGTTTCACTTCCATGTTTTCCTCAACTTTGAGGATACCTCCCCGGGGGACAGAATAGCGATCCAGTTCGCGACCCCGGGCATCGAGAATCACGACACTCCCATTTTGGCCCAGGACAACTAACTCGCCTTTGAAATTCCGCACTGGGTCCAATCGATCCCACTTAACAATACCTGGTAACTTCGCCCGGACTTCGCTTTCTTCAACCACTCTGGCAGCGGCACCACCGATGTGGAACGTCCGCATTGTCAGCTGCGTGCCAGGCTCGCCAATACTCTGAGCAGCGATAACTCCCACTGCCAGGCCTTCCTCTACCAGCTGCCCGGTGGCCAGGTCCATCCCATAACATAGCGCGCAGACCCCAAGCGGTGCTTCGCAGGTCATGGGGCTGCGGACCTGCACGGTTTCCATTCCCAGCTCTTCAATCTTTCGGGCTGCTTCCCTAGTGATCAGGCTGTTTTCCCGGACAATCACCTCGTCGGTGACCGGGTGAACAATTGTCCGGCGGCTGACCCGTCCCCGAATCAGATCGGACAATGGCACCTCAATTTTGTCCCCGCGGCGGATGGGCCGTTTAGATATCCCCTGGGTTGTCCCACAATCGTACATGGTCACGGTGACGTTTTGGGCCACATCCACCAACTTCCGGGTCAAATATCCAGAGTCGGCTGTCTTCAAGGCCGTATCCGCCAATCCCTTCCTGGCCCCGTGGGTCGAGCTGAAATACTCCAGTACACTTAAGCCTTCGCGGAAATTCGCTTTAATCGGGGTTTCGATGATTTCGCCGGAAGGCTTGGCCATCAGCCCTCGCATGCCTGCCAATTGACGAACTTGTTCAGGACCACCACGAGCCCCGGAAATCGCCATCAAATAGATCGGGTTGACATATCCGGGCTTACGATAGTCCGTCTCCAAAGCCTTCATCATCTCCTGGGTGATTCTATCCCGGGCCCGTGTCCAGATGTCGAGGATTTGATGGTAACGTTCTTTTTCTGTAATGGCTCCTCGCAGAGCCTGGCGATTCACCCGAGCAACTTCCCGTTCGGATTCTTCGATAATCTTCCACTTGTTTTTCGGCGTAATAAGATCATCCACGGCAAAACTGAGACCGCTCCGAGTTGCCCATCGAAAGCCCAACCGGTTGAGATCATCCAAGAATTTGATCGTCGCCTTTCGACCCAAGATCTCATAACAATCCGAGATTACCGTTGCCAAATCCCCCGACTTCAGGCGTTGGTTATAAAATGGCATTCCCTTGGGAAGCAACCGGTGAAAGAGCACTCGCCCCACCGTGGTCTCGATGACGGAACCTGGTGGAATTTCCGGATGGCCCTTAACCGTTGTTCCCTGAGGCAATCGCACTTTGATCTTTGCATGGGTGGATACTTTGCCTAAAGAATGGGCAAGCTCCACCTCATCAAACGAGGCAAAGCACATTCCGTCCCCTTTTGCTTCCGGTATCTCGGTCGTCAAGTAGTAACAACCCATGACGATATCCTGGGTAGCACTAATAATCGGGCCGCCATGGGCCGGCGAGAAGATATTGTGGGCCGAAAGCAGTAGTGTATAAGCTTCCACCTGAGCCTCAATGGAGAGGGGAAGGTGGACTGCCATTTGGTCGCCGTCGAAATCGGCGTTATAAGCCTTGCAAACAAGCGGGTGAAGCTGAATCGCGTTGCTGTCGATGAGCACCGGCTCGAAAGCCTGAATCCCCATGCGGTGCAGCGTGGGCGCGCGGTTCAGAAGCACGGGATGATTCCGCGTAACTTCTTCTAGGATATCCCACACTTCCTCATCGCGCCGCTCCAACATTTTCTTTGCACTTTTGATCGTGTCGGCATGGCCCAACTCTCGGAGCCGACGGATGATAAACGGTTGGTAGAGCTCCAAAGCGATCCGCTTGGGCAAGCCACACTGATACAACTTTAAGGTGGGGCCAACTACGATCACGCTCCGGGCGGAATAGTCCACACGCTTCCCCAAAAGGTTTTCGCGAAACCGCCCCTGTTTCCCCTTGATCATGTCGGTCAAGGATTTTAATGGCCGATTGGTGGCACCCAACACAGGCTTCTTACAACGACCATTGTCGAACAGGGCATCCACCGCCTGCTGAAGCATCCGCTTTTCATTGCGAATGATCACTTCCGGAGCATTGAGATCAACGAGCTTTTTCAGACGATTATTCCGATTAATGATCCGCCTGTAGAGATCGTTCAGGTCGCTAGTGGCGAAGTTGCCGGAGTCCAGCAGCACAAGCGGCCGTAAGTCCGGAGGGATAACGGGGATGACATCCAGCACCATCCACTCCGGCCGGTTGTCGCTGTCGCGAATTCCCTCCACAAGCCGCAAACGCTCGATCAGTTCCTTCCGCCGCTGCTTTGCCGTGGTAACAGCAAGCTCCGCGCGCAACTCCTGGGAGAGGGCCACCAAATCCAACCCGAGCAAAAGTTTGCGGATGGCCTCTGCACCCATATCGGCCTTAAAAGCCCCTTCACCATACTCCCTTCGGAGTTCGCGATACTCCTGCTCGGTGAGCGTCTGTTGCTTCTCCAGGGGCGTCTGCCCGGGGTCAATCACGACATAGTCTTGGTAATAGATGACCTTCTCTAAACTGCTGGGTTTCATGTCCAACAGAATAGCGAGCCGACTGGGTACCGCCCGGAAAAACCATATATGGACCACCGGGGCCGCCAGCTCGATATGTCCCATTCGTGTGCGACGTACCCGGCTATGGGTGATCTTGACCCCGCACCGGTCGCACACCATACCCTTGTATTTCATCCCCCGGTATTTGCCGCAAGCACACTCATAATCTCTTTCCGGGCCGAAGATTCGCTCGCAAAACAGACCGTCCCGTTCCGGCTTGTATGTCCGGTAGTTGATCGTTTCCGGCTTTTTCACCTCGCCGAAAGACCAACTCCGGATATCATGTGGCCGTGCCAGGCTGATCTTGACAGCAACGTAATCATTGACCCGTTCGTACGAGCTGTCGCCGAAACTCACCGTTGGCCCTCCTACAATGGGACCCCGCTAGGCCTTCGACTTTCACCTGTGCGGCACCTGTCCGCAACTATTTCCAAACTCCCTTTGTTTCTTCTCCGACCAATCCTTTTAGCTGCCCCGTCGTCACTCTGAAACCGCGGTTGTTGTCAACAACTCGGAGCTCCAAGAAGATCTTTGGAATCTTACAATTGCCCCAGCTCAGAGGTGTTTCCTCCTTGCCGCTTCTCCCTCTTGCCTCCAAAACCTCAAACTGCAAGCGGCAACTTCACAGCCGAGATGGTTTCTCCCAAAGCGTCGGTCTAAACCCGTCCTTTTTCTAACGACATATTCAGTGCCAGCCCACGGATCTCGTTTATAAGCACATTAAAGCTGGCAGGAGTACCCGCCTCGAGGGTGTTTTGGCCTTTGACCATTGCTTCGTAAATCTTGGTGCGACCTTCTACGTCGTCGCTTTTGACAGTCAACATCTCCTGGAGCATGTAAGCGGCCCCATAGGCCTCCAAAGCCCACACCTCCATTTCCCCGAATCGCTGCCCCCCAAAACGGGCTTTTCCGCCCAAAGGCTGCTGGGTAATTAAGGAGTAGGGCCCTGTCGCTCGTGCGTGGATCTTGTCATCCACCAGGTGGTGGAGCTTCATCATGTAGATGTATCCCACCGTAACCTCTTGTTCGAAGGGCTCTCCGGTCCGACCATCGTAGAGGATCGTTTTCCCGTGCTTAGGCAATCCCGCCTCCTCCAAGCACTTAACGATGTCCTCCTCCGAGGCCCCATTGAACACTGGCGTAATCGCCCGAAATCCCAGCGTGGCCGCTGCCCAGCCCAGGTGAGTCTCCAAGATCTGTCCTACATTCATCCGGCTGGGAACCCCAAGAGGATTCAAAATGATCTGAACAGGCCGCCCGTCCGGCAGGAATGGCATGTCCTCCTTTGGAAGAATACGGGCAATTACCCCTTTATTTCCATGACGTCCGGCCATCTTATCGCCTACAGAGATTTGCCGCTTGGTGGCGATATAAACCTTCACCATTTGAAGCACGCCGCTCCGGAGTTCATCACCCCGCTTTAAGGAATTGATCCGGTGGGCTGCCTCGTCGATTGCCTCCTCCACCAACGGCCAATATTTAGTGGCGATCGCTTCGACTTCGGCCCGACGCTGAGCACTCCGCACGCCCAACCGATCGCAAATGGACCTGCCGGCCTGATGCTCTTTCAAAAACTTCTGGGCTTGCTCCGCCAAATACTGGTAGTCCTTCCCTTCGGTCAGGGGAGTGTCGTCGTCATCAACCACCTGTCGTTTTAAGACCGCCTCGATTTCGGAAATCATGCGGATAAAGACTTCGGCGATCTGACGGTGGCCTTCGGCTTCAGCCCGTTTCAGTTGCTCATCGAACTCCTTTCGCTCCTTCTCACTCAGAGCCGTTCGCCGGGAAAACTTTTGGGTGGCGATAACGATCCCCTCCACCCCCGGAGGTACTTCCAAGGAGTCGTTCTTGACGTCCTCCCCGGCCCGGCCGAAGATCGCTTGGAGCAACTTTTCCTCAGGGGTCAACTCGGTCTTCGACTTGGGGGCCACTTTCCCCACTAAAATGTCCCCCGGTCGAACATAGGTACCCACCCGGACTACCCCACTCTCATCCAAATTCCGTAGCATTTTTTCGCTAACATTGGGGATATCGCGGGTGAACTCCTCGCGGCCGAGCTTGGTCTCGCGCACTTCGGCGTCGAAGTCCTCGATGTGGATGGATGTATAGGTATCGTTATGAACTAACTCTTCGCTAATGATAATCGCGTCCTCGAAGTTAAACCCCTCCCAGGACATGAAGGCTACTAGCACGTTTCGCCCGAGGGCCAGTTCCCCGTTGCAAGTGGCTGCTCCATCGGCAATCACGTCTCCGGCTTCAACTTTTTGGCCCACTCGGACCATCGGCTTCTGGTTCAAGCACGTCCGCTCGTTAAGACCCACGAACTTCCGCAGGTTGTACACATCGTGGTACACCCCCCCATCGATCTCAATCCGAGCCGCATCGACATAGGTGACTGTTCCCCCTCGTTTGGCACGGACCACCATGCTCGAATTGCATGCGGCGATCGGCTCCAAACCGGTGGCAACCAACGGCGGTTCGCTCATAATCAGCGGGACCGCTTGCCGCTGCATGTTCGAACCCATTAATGCCCGGTTGGCGTCGTCATGTTCTAGGAAGGGAATCAATGCTGCCGAAACCCCCACCAACTGGGCGGGAGAAACATCCATATATTGCACTTCGCTTACCGGAACCGTCTTAAAATCCCCGCGATACCGGGCTATAACCTTCTCCCCGACCAAGCGCCCGTTCTCTACGGGGGCATCGGCCGGGACCACGCACACTTCGTGCTCCTGGTCCGCGCGCAGCCAATGAATTTCGTCCTTCAACACCCCATTCTTGACCACGCGGTAAGGGGTGATCAAAAAGCCGTACTCATCCACCTTAGCAAATATTGCCAAACTGGAAATTAATCCGATATTGGTACCTTCCGGAGTCTCGATGGGACAAACCCGGCCGTAGTGAGAAATATGAACGTCGCGAACTTCAAAACCCGCCCGTTTCCGATTTAAACCGCCCGGTCCCAAGGCACTTAACCGCCGTTCGTGAGTCAACATCGACAGCGGATTGGTTTGGTCTACGACCTGCGACAGCTCTCCACGTCCGAAGAAGTAATCAATCGCCGCCGAAACATGCTTCGGATTCACCAACGTGCGGGGAGTGAGATCCTCAGCATCCTTCAAATTCATGCGTTCCTGCACGGTGCGGCGGAGCTTTACAAAACCCTTCCGCAACTCTTCGCAAGCCAATTCGCCAATGGTTCGAACCCGTCGGTTACCCAAGTGATCGATATCATCCAGTTCCACATTGGGATCTTTTTCGTAAAGGCGGACCAAATACTCCATGGCCGCAATTAAGTCTTCCGCCCGAAGGATCATTACGTCCTCCGGAACATCCAACTTTAACTTGCGATTGATGCGGAACCGCCCTACGCGGCCCAACCGATAGCGGTTTAGATCCAAAAACTTTTCGTAGAAGAGCTGTTTTGCCTTTTCCAACTGAGGTGGGTTTCCCGGCCTCAAGCGTTGATATATTCGCATCAAAGCTTCTTCATGGCTGCTTGTGGGATCCTCAACAACACTGTTGAGAATCACCATATTTTTGGGAACCGCCATCACCTCCACACTTTCCAGGCCGGAAGTACAAATCAGTTCAGCCTGATCGGGCGTAATCTGCTTACCACATTCAACAATCACTTCCCCGGCCCGCTCACTCGTCCGCGGGTACACGATATCTCCCACGGCGATTTTTCCCGCAAGCTTGCTTGCCGTCCGGCGGTCCACAATCCGTTCCACAGTGGTGGGATAGAAGGCCCGGAGGATGGCTGCGTCGTCACTAAATCGGGGATCCCAGGCCCGGAGCAAAGTCATCGCCGGGAACTTCCCTCCATGGTCAATTCGCACTCCCAAAGCCTCCCGCCGCGTAATGAAAATATCGATCCAGCTCCCTCGCTCGGGGAGGATTCGGCACGTCAAAACCGTCCGATCCTGCTCCTTCTCCTCGATGAAGTCGACTCCCGGGCTGCGATGTAGCTGGCTGACCACAACCCGCTCAGCTCCGTTGATAATGAATTCCCCCCCGCCCAACATGATAGGCATATCGCCCAGGTAAACCGATTCTTCCACCGGCTGATCTTTAACCAGCCTCAGCCACACGTGGATCGGGCGCGCATAAGTGAGCCGCAGTTCCCGGCATTCTTCCGGGCGATACCGCGGTTTCCCCAGCTCATACCGTATATATTCGAGCCGCAGGGACTTGTCGTAACTTTCAATCGGGAAAGCTTCCCGCAACAAAGCTTCTAAACCCTGGTTCTTCCGCTGCTGCCACGGGACATCTGGTTGTAAAAATTCCTCGTAACTCCTCCGCTGAATTTCAGTCAAATCCGGAACTTCGAACTCCAGCTGGGTTCGGCCGAAGTAACGAACCTCTTTCGTTTCCAGACGCCGTTGTGCAGGCACCGACATAAGATCCAATCCTCCCTTCGAGGATAATTCTTTTCCGACCACTTGAAGTCGAAAGGTTCAACCTCGAATTTTGCCTCGCTTTACAGCCTCGCTGCCCAGATATCGCCCGTACCAGCTTTCCAAAGCGATAAAGTTCAAGCAACACACTCCAAAGGAGACACCCCAACGATTTTTCCCCTTGGGAAAGCCGGGAATCTAGAAGCCGGTTCACACCCTTAGGGGATCTCCTGTCCCGCACGAATCCGCGAACTATTCGATACAGCTTCGCCCAAGGCCACGTTTAGCCGAGGCCATCCGAGGAGCTCCTGCTTTTTTTGAGGGATCCAATTTTTTTGAGGGATCCAACGGAACGAACTGCGCGCACAAGTAGCTCTCGACCACAAGCACATATGCAGAAAGGAACTGGCAACTGGCAGGATGCATATCCGCTGAACGAGTTTTTGCCGCCCCAACCCGCCAACCCACGACAAATTAAACCCCATAAACCTCCACCACCTAAAGTTTAAAATCCCCGCGGACAATTGTTGCCGGTGGTAGGTCGCCCCATTCCGCCCCAAGTGCGACCGCCCCGCGTAAGATCGCGTGTTCTCTCGTAATGAACCTTTCAAACGGGGCCAATTTCTTCCCGCGTCAACACCCCGTACCAAACATGTCGCCGGGGAACCTTCTTGTGAAAGTTCCTGGCAAGACACGACCTACCAGAATCAACCTAGCCCCTCAAATTGAGCCCAAGGCAAACGCAGACGGGCACATTCCTCCGCACGGACCTTAACGGGGTAGATTTCGTAAAGGCCACCTTACGCGCGCTCCAACCCCGATGAATCTGTGCCCGGCTGCCGCTTCTAAACCCCTTCGGGCAAGTTACCCCCAACAGGATCCTGCAAGGCACAAGCAAGCTGATGAACCCACAAACCCGCGGACTGCCCCACCTTCCCGAACATCCATTCCTGCCACAAAGCCCTCGGCGAATCCGTCCCCCCAAGCGGGCCGGATAACCTCCCAACTAACCCACCCTCTTCCACCGGGCCCAAAACCTTTCCCTGGAAACCGTAGCTTTCCGCTTCCTCACCGAATCCCCACTATTAGCTCCCCAAAACCGCGCACCTCACAAAGACCTTGCCCCTTCTCAAGGCCTAACCGCCGAAGGAATATTTCCCACCGATCATTTGATAGTAACTTTCGCCCCAGCCTCCTCCAGCTTTTTCTTCAAAGCTTCTGCCTCTTCCTTCGAAACTTTCTCCTTGATCTTGGCCGGGCAAGACTCGACAAGATCTTTCGCTTCCTTCAGCCCGAGCCCCGTAGCAGCTCGCAGCTCTTTAATCACGTTCAGTTTGTTGGCCCCGAAACTTTCGAGGATGACATCGAACTCGGTCTTCTCTGGCTTAGCCTCGGCCTGAGCCGGGCCGGCTGCAGCCGCCGCCATCACCACCGGTCCACCGGCCGCCGGTTCGATCCCATATTTTTCCCGCAGGTAATCGCTCAGCTCTTTAGCCTCAATCAGTGTTAGTCTCGCGATCCGATCTCCCAACTCAATGGTCGTCGCCGAAAATTCCCGTGTTGCCGTTGCCTCTGCCATAGTTACTCTGACCCTTTCTCCCTCAAAAACCTCGGATCCTTACGTTCCAACTCCCAAAGTGCTAAAACTTCTCCATTATGGAAATCATCTTCCCCAAAACGAGGTTAATACTCTGCCGGAACTGTTAAGTCGCTACTCTTGAAGACGAATACTCCAACAACACCCCACCAGGCTCATGGATCAAACTTGCCTCGAACTTTCAGCGGTCCACAAAGGTTCAGGCTTTGGTCATGATTTCCTGCTGTGCTCAACCCCCGGATCCTTCCGCTCCGCTTTCCTCCTGGGCGGGAGAAGCTAATTTTTCAATTTGGCTGGCCAACTTGCCACCAACGCCGAGCAACTGAGCCGAAAGTTTTCCTCCCACTCCCAGAATCTGACCCGAGAGGATGGAGAGAAGCTCCTGCCGCGTGGGCCACTTACTTACCTCCTCGAGCTGCTCCGCAGAAAGCCTTTTGCCCGCCACCAGCCCCGCTCGCAACTGGAAGGGCTTAAACTGATCGTCCTTGGTTAATCGGACCACCTCCTTGGTGAGGGCAACGATATCATCGCCGCCCCAGCAAACAGCACATGGTCCGCTGATACCCTCAAACAGCGGTGCAAGGGGTGTCCCTGCCGTAGCCCGACAGGCCAACGAGTTCTTCACCACAAGCAGACTGATTCCCTTTTGCCGCAACTGCGACCGGAGCTTGACCGTTGCGTTGGCTTTCATGCCCACAACATTCACCAAGATCGCCTCGGACACTCCCGCCAGCCGCTTTCGGTATGTATCCGATATCAGAGCTTTGACGTACTTACTCATATGGGTGCTACCGTGCCTGGCTCGCTGTCCAAAATTTTCTCAAGGTCGAAAATCAGCACTCCTGACGCACGCTCAACGCTCGTTTTAGGACTACCCTCCTATCGCCATCCCCGGCACGATCCCCGATTAAGTCGTCCCGATGATTCCCTCACCCTCCCGAAACATGGTTTGCCGTGCTAAGCCAATTGTAGAGCGGCAAAGCCAGCTCGAAATTGGCCCGCCGGGAGGTTCAGTCGCAGGCTCGCAGTTTCCCGCCCCCCAACGCCAGG
>Ga0308410_1001641_pt1 | contig 12922 bp, 10 predicted proteins | sample HotsprOSTMatCore_FD_203467 | JGI IMG/M metagenome (GOLD analysis project Ga0308410, IMG submission 203467) | Hot spring phototrophic mat microbial communities from Octopus Spring, Yellowstone National Park, Wyoming, United States -... | ecosystem: Environmental > Aquatic > Thermal springs > Hot... | reverse complement strand
GCGCGCGCCAGCAGGTAGCCAGACGACAGACTGAACGCGAGTGCGATGCCGAAGCCGCTCAACGCCGCAGACAGCGTGACGGAGATGTGACGCGGCAGTGTTTCTCCCGCGAGTTCAGTCGCCAGGCGCTGAAACACGAGTGTTGGCGCAGGGAGAATGAACGGCGGATAGTTGCGCACGATCACCAGCGTTTGCCAGCCGATCAGCAGCATGAGCAACGCCAGCGTCAGGCTCAGCCAGACGGGTATGCGCAGCGACAACCGGCGCACGGTTCCGCCGTCTATTCGTATCGCTTGATCGGATCGAAGCGGCAAGTGCTGTTCATTGACCATGAGACACCTCGTATAGTGCGCGAGGCAGGGGATGGGAGAAGGAGGAGGAGCATGCCGCAGCGCACAGACCAGCGCCTGCGCCAGCGACAGGCTGGTCATGCCGCAGAAACAAAAACCCGAAGCCATGCGGCTTCGGGGCATTGTTACAGCGAACAGGACGTGTGCGCCGTGCGCAACGCCTGATGCGCGCCTTCAACCCGATCCAGCGGTTACGCGCGCATAACCGGGATCAATTGGCTGAGAGGCCGCCATGCTCGCCGATCTTCTCCCATCCGGACTGTAACCGTCGGCGCCGGCTTCGCACCGGTCTCCTGCCTTGCGGCTCGCGGGCTGGCGCAGCAGACTGCGCATCACCGCCGATCGGGAATTTCACCCTGCCCCGAAGATCGTAGCAATAGCATAGCATTATCGATGATCATTGTCAAGAAACCTTGAGGAAACTTTTCACAACCAACGTTCACCAATGGCATCTCAGGCATAGGCGGCGCGCTGCTGGTAGAGGCTCGTCAGCGCCGCGCCGATCGCCTGTGACAGATCGCCCAATGCTGCTGGAACAATTGTCAAGAAGCCACGCTGCGGCGCCCAGAGATATGCTTCTGCGGTCTCGCGCACAATGCGCAGGTAGCGTTCGCGGAACGACGCAGTCGTTGCTTCGGGATCCATCAACCCGCCGCCGACGACGATGTACTGCATATCGAGCGCCATCGCCAGGGTTGCGACGAGCAACCCGAGCGCGCGCGCCTGAAAATCGAAAATCTCCAGTGCCAGCGGATCGCCCCTCTGCGCCAGCCCGCGCAGGTGAAATGCACGTTCGCGCATACTGAGCGACAAGGTCGCCAGTTCGTGGTCCGGGTAGCGCGGCAATCGTTCCTCCAGCAGATAGGGCAGACCAGAAAGCGTGGTATACACCTCGAAGCATCCCCACGTCCGCCCGCAGCCGCAGGGGTACGGTCGGGCATCGAGCAGGTGCAGCGGTGCAGGCATATGCCCACCCTCCATGCCGTTCAGCGAGTCGCCATCGAGCGGTAGTCCATCGCGCCCGACATAGGCGCAGCCAAGCCCGGTGCCCGGCGCCAGCAGAACAACGGTCGCATCGCTGTTTCCGCGCACATGTTGCGCCTCGGCGACTCCGCCCATATTGCCGTCATTGCCGAATGCCAGCGGGATAAGACGACCGGCGCGTTTTGCCAGCGCGTCGCTGAACGCGGCATAGAGATCGAACCCGGCGAAGCTTTCCGGCAGGTTTGGCGAACGACCAAGCACGCCGAAGCGTTCATACGGACCAGGAATGGCAAGACCAACGCCATGCACCTGATCCCATTCCAACCCATGCTGCGCCAGATAATCGGTGATCGCGTCCACCCACCCGCGCACCACCGCTTCTGGTCCATTGATCGAACCGGTTGGACGCTGCAGCAACTGTCTGGAAATAATCGTTCCGTCGTCCCACACGCCGCCGATCTTCGACGTGGTGGCGCCGCCGTCGGCGCCAATGTAGACATATCGTTTCGTGCTCATAGCAAAACCGGCTTTCCTGTGGATTGCTGAAAAACAGGTTGCACCATTGTAGTCGGTCATGAGGAGATGTCAAAACGAAACTGGCATGCTATACTTGGTCCGGTGCGTTTCTGTGCGGGTGGAGGGTGTATTGAACGCGCGCTGTCCTTCCTGCGGCGCAATGGTCATGCCGCGATCACGCTTTTGCCCGGCATGTGGGCGTGCTCTGTCGCAATCGCCGCCGCTGCCCGCCGCATCACCACCGGCGGACATCGGCGATCCGCCTGTCGAAGGAGTGCTGGGGAACGGTAAACGTTTACAGATCAGCGGCGACACGCTCGATCTGCGTGAACTGATAAACGTGGTAGAATCGAGTGTGCGGTGGTGGCAGCGCGGACTGAGCAGCAATGATGCGGTGACGCGCGATCAGGCGGCGCGCGCGATCAACGACTTGTCGCAGATCATGCGCAGCCTCTCGCAGCAACTGGCGCAGGGGCGCACAACCATCCGCATGACCAGAAGACTGCCTGCGCTGCGCGCGTTCGATATTGCCTGCCCATCGTGCGGCAGCGGGAATCGCGCCAGCGCGCGTTTTTGCCAGCGGTGCGGCGCTTTGCTGCATGCAGCGCCGCGTTATGGAGTCGGGTCTGTGCCATCACGTGCTCTCATGTTTCGTATCGCCGCACGCACCGATACCGGTCGCGTGCGCCAGCAGAACCAGGATGCGGTGTACACTGGCGAGATTGATCTGCCCGACCAGCAGAGAGCGCACCTCTGCCTGGTCGCAGACGGCATGGGCGGCGCGGCGGCGGGAGAATACGCCAGCCGCCTGGCAGCCGACGTGAGTCGCGCTTATCTCGAACGGGAGTCGGCGAGCCACCCGCCGCCGACCGACGAGGCATGGCAGACGTTGCTGCGCGACGCGGTGCGCGCCGCCAATCGTCAGATTTATGATGCGGCGCGCACCGATACTGCGCGCCGTGGTATGGGAACAACGCTCACCATTGCGTTGCTGGTCGGCGACCGGTTACACATCGCGTCGGTCGGCGACTCACGCGCGTACCTGCTGAACCTGAACGGCGTCACCGACGACGGAGCGCCAGCCGCGCAACTGACATCCGATCACAGTCTGGTGGCGCGTCTGGTTGATATTGGTCAGTTGACGCCAGAACAGGCGCGCACGCATCCGCAGCGCAATATCCTCTACCGCTCAATTGGAACCGACCCGTCGGTTGATGTCGATACGCGCTCGGAAGCGCTCGAACCGGGTGACATTGTGCTGCTCTGTTCTGATGGACTGGTCAATCACGTCAGTGATGAAGAGATCGCCCAGATCACGCTGAGCGAAACCGACCCTGAGCGCGCAGTCACACGCCTCATCAGCCTGGCGAATGAACGGGGCGGGCGCGACAATATCAGCATTGTGATGGTTCGTGTCGAAGGCGGAAGGAATTAATGAACGGGGACGTAGTTAGCACACTATGGTGGCGTAACAATGCCTGTCATCTGCACGTCGTGCGGCGCAATCAACCGTGACAGCGCCCGATACTGTCAACACTGCGCCCAACCGCTCATTTCGGATCGTTCTGCATTCGACGATCAAACCTGGCTGGCGACGCAATTGCTCGCCGAATCGGTCAGTCCTTCCAAAACCGTATCCGCAGCGCCCGAACCGACAACTCCCGCGCCTGAAACGCAATCGACACCGGTTTCTGCATCGCCGACACGTTTATTAGATGAGGAGCCCGCTATGGATGCGCCGTCTACTGCCCCAGAAATGCCGTCGCTGTTTGCAGGTCGCTACGAAATCGTCGCTGTGTCCGGCGGCGCGGTTGAGGCGCGGGATCGTCAGCCATGGCGGCGCTGCTGGTCGTGCGATACGACGCTCAACGAACCGGGCGAAGCATTCTGCACCCAGTGCGGCGCAGCGCTCGACGGTCGTCACTACCGCGGGGTGATCACAACCGGCGTGCCAACTGGTCTGGCGCTTGTTCCGCACCTGACCGATCCCGCCACGCTCGCCTTCCTTCCTCCGATCTGGGATCAGGTCAGCGAGGGTGAGCAAACGCTGACGCTCACCCCGGCGACTCCCCAGAAGCCGACGACCCTTCCGCTCAGTGAACTTCAGGCATTCCGCATCGGGCGCGATCTGGCACGTCTGCTGACCCTCCTGCACAATCAGGGGTTTGCGCTTGGCGCGCTCGAACCGGCTGATCTGGACGTTTCATCGACGCACACCGTGCGCCTGTGCAACGTTCCTGGTTTGCATCGCGCAGAGGATGACGATGCAACCGCCGACCTGCTCCATCTGGCAACGCTGCTCGAAGCGCTGACGGCAACACCGCGCACGACCAGGCGTCTCGATGAGGAAGACATGACGCCGGACGCCGCGCCGACCCTCGCCGATCTGCTGCGCGAAGTACGCACAGGGCGTCTGACCGATCCGGCAGAACTGGCGCAACGGTTCGACCTCATTATTGCGTACCATACCGCGCCTGCGTCGCTGCGCGTCCGGTTTGGCGCAGCCACCGACACCGGCATGGTGCGCGATCTGAACGAAGATAGCCTGCTGGCGCTCGATCTGCGCCTGTTTCGCCGCAACCAACCGCGCACCTGGAGCCTGTTCATCGTCGCCGATGGGATGGGCGGTCATAGCGCAGGCGAGGTGGCGTCGGATCTGGCGTTACGCGGCGCGCTGGAGATCGTGCAGCGCGAATATCTGGCGCCAACCGTGGATGCCGATGCTCAGGATAGTGAGGAAACGCTCCGCGATGTCGCACAGCGCGCCGTGCTTCAGGCAAATGAGTATGTGGTGCGTGAAGCACGCAATCGCGGCAACGACATGGGCACGACCATGACCCTGGCGCTGGTCGCAGGTGATCGCGCGATCATCGGCAACGTTGGCGATAGTCGAACGTACCTTATGCGGGGGGGGAAACTCCGGCGCGTCAGCCGCGACCACTCGCTGGTGCAGCGCCTGGTCGATCTGGGGCAGATCACGCCCGACGAGGTCTACACCCACCCGCAGCGCAATGCCGTGCTGCGTTCACTGGGCGATAAACTCAATGTCGAGGTCGATGTCTTCACCGAACGGTTGCGTCCAGGGGATGCGCTGCTGCTTGCAAGCGACGGATTGTGGGAAATGGTGCGTGACGAACGGATGGCGGAGATCATTGCCGCAAACCCCGATCCGCAGACGGCGTGTCGTGCGTTGATCGACGCAGCCAATGCCGCAGGCGGTGATGATAATATCACGGTCATTCTGGCATTCTTCGAGTCGTACTAAACGAGCGAGTCGCTATGCGATGCCCTGTCTGTCATACACTCAATCCCGACGGCGCCCCATTCTGCGCTGAATGCGGAACCCGCCTGGCAGGCTCGACAGTGCCCGCGACGTCGGCAGCAACTGGCGTCCTGCCGCAGCAGACCATCTTGCAGGGGCGCTACGTCATCGAGCAAAAACTGGGGCAGGGTGGGATGGGCGCCGTCTACCGCGCCCGCGACCTGCGCCTCAGCACGGTGAACTGGGCGATCAAGGAAATGAGCCAGGCGCAGATCACCGGACCGCTGGAACTCCAGCAGGCGCGGGCGGCGTTTCAGCATGAAGCCGAACTGCTCGCCGGTCTCTCGCACCCCGGGCTGCCGAAGGTCGTCGATCATTTTGAGCAGGATGGCAAGGCGTACCTGGTTATGGAGTTCGTCCCTGGTGATTCGCTCCTGACGATCGCGCGACGCGAGGGGTTGCCGTTCCCCCTGCCGCGTGTTCTCGATTGGGCGCGTCAGGTCTGTGAAGTCCTGGACTATCTCCACAACCGACCGACTCCCATCATCTTCCGTGATCTGAAACCCGCAAACGTTATGCTGACGCCCGAAGGGCGCATCAAACTGGTTGACTTCGGCATCGCCCGCATCTTTAAGCCTGGCAAGGAGCGCGACACGCAGGCATTCGGCACGCTGGGGTACAGCGCCCCCGAGCAATACGGGCAGAGCCAGACCGATTCCCGCGCCGACGTTTATTCGCTTGGCGTGCTGCTTCATCAACTGTTGACCGGCTATGATCCGACGCGTACCCCATTTCGGTTGCCGCCGGCCAATCAGGTCAATCCCGCGATACCGCAGCACATCTCCGATGCCATTGCGCGCGCGGTCGATCCCGATCCCAATGCGCGTTTCTCCGATGCGCGCGCCTTCTACCGGGCATTGACAGCCGATCAACAGGTCCTCCTCCAGACGGATGCGCAGACCGAAATGGTGCAACCCAGAATGGGGTCCGCCGGTTCGTTCGGGCAAACGACGCCAATCTCACCGTCCATCTCTGGTGGTGCATCGGCGCAACCCTCTCCTGTGCCATTGCCAACGACCGGCGTCGCCAATGCCGGACGATGGATCGGCATCGCCAGCGTCCTTATCATGGGACTGGCAACCGTGATCACGGTCGCTGGCAGCGCAACGAGCGGCTCAGACAGCAGTCTGGCAGGTTTCGGTTATTTGCTTGCACTCCTGCCATTTGCGACAGGACCGATCGCCTTCCTGCTTGGTTTGATCGCCCTGCTCTCGCCTGTGACTGCACAAACGCTCAAAGGTCGGCAACACGCAACGATTGCGGTTGCTACCGGACTGGCGACCGGCTTACTCTGCTGCGTCATTGTCATGGTTGGAGGGGGAAGCAGTTGACATACGTCGTTCATAACCGGGTGCAACGATCCGACATGGCATGGCGTCTAACCGGTTGCAGGTTGAACATTGCAGACAATGAGGCTGCGTATGAGCGGCGCATAAGAAACGCAGCGCGCACGCAGAAACCTCACCCTGACGGAGGCGTTCCCCGAAGGAGCAGCAGCACATCTGCGCGCCTCTGCACAGGATGTATAGGGGAGAGCACGTTATGAATGTCAGCATGACGCTTACATGCACCTGGGGACGCGCGCCGCTGGTTGCCAGCAAGGTTCCACAAGTCGCCTATCTGCTCATCGAAGCGCAGGCGGCGGCGATTGCGGAGAAAGTGCCGCTCAATTTCTGCCTGGTGCTCGACCGCTCCGGCTCGATGCAGGGCGCCAAACTCGCGGCGCTGAAGGACGCAACAAAGCGTGTTATTGAAACCTTGACCCCTCAGGATATTGTTTCGATTGTCCTCTTCGACGACACTGTGCAGACGCTCGTGCCGGCAACGTTCGCCACCGACCGTGACGCGCTCAAGGCGCAGGTCGACGCCATCGAGGAAGCAGGCGGCACAGCGATGTCGGGAGGGATGGCCGCCGGCATTGTAGAACTGCGCAAGAACCGTGATCCTGGGCGTGTCGGCGCTATGCTTCTGCTGACCGATGGGCAGACGTGGGGCGATGAGGATCGCTGTCGCGCGCTGGCGCAGGAACTCTCCCGCGATGGCGTGCGGATCACGGCATTGGGTCTCGGCGCTGAGTGGAACGAAAAGTTGCTCGATGACATTGCCGAAGCGACCAGTGGCATTTCGGACTATATCGCCGATCCGGCGCAGATCACGACCTTTTTCCAGCACGCAGTGCGGACAGCGCAAGGGACGGTTGCGCAAGACGCGCGCCTGCTGCTGCGGTTGGTGCGCGACGCAACGCCACGCGCGGTCTATCGCGCCAGTCCGGTTATCGCCAACCTTGGCTACCAACCGATTGGCGACAGTGAGATTGCTGTGCGTCTCGGCGCCATCGAGTCGGAGATGCCGTCGAGCATCATCGTCGATATGATGGTCCCGGCGCGTGACGCAGGAAGTTTTCGTATCGCGCAGGCTGAACTCCACTATACACCGATTGGCGGATCGGAGCAAATCATCAAACAGGACCTTCTGCTTGAATTTGTCACTGACCCGGCTGCATCAGCATATGATCCGCGCGTGATGAACCTGGTCGAAAAGGTGACGGCGTTCAAACTGCAAACACGCGCGCTTGCCGAAGCGGAGGCGGGCAATCTGTCGGGCGCAACGCAGAAACTGCGCGCTGCGGCAACGCGCCTGCTCGATCTCGGAGAACTCGAACTGGCGCAGAAGGTCTCCGAGCAGGCGGCGCACCTTGAACAGGGTCAGGCGATCAGCGCCGAGAACCAGAAAGAACTGCGCTATGCGACCCGGCGCCTGACGCAAAAATTAGAGGAATAGCCTCTTGAAGCATGCGGAGGATTGGGAATGATAATGTGTCCAACGTGCGGCGCCCTCAATGATCCGGTGAATCGTTTCTGCGAGCAGTGCGGCGCACGACTCGAACCAAGCGGTCCGGTTGCAGCCGTATCGGTTGCGCCACCTGCCGCTGCCGCTCAGACCTGCCCGAACTGCGGTGCGCATGTGCTTCCCGGTCAGGTATTTTGCGAAGAGTGCGGCACGGCACTGACCACAATTGCACCTCCCGCAGCACAACCGGTCAGCGTCGATGCGCCAACCATGTTTGCGCCAGCGCCTGCGATGCCGGTTGCAGGATCGATCTGCCCTGCGTGCGGACACCAGACAATGCCGGGTGATCGGTTCTGTGATGCATGTGGAGCAACGCTCAGTTCGGCGCCACCAGCGGCGATCGCTGATGCACCGACCGCTGCGGCGCCTGAACCACCATGGTCTGTTCCTGCCCCGCCACCTGCCGCACCACCCGCGCCGCCGCTGCCAACGTTGATCGAAGCAGCTCCCGCGCCGGTTCCTTCCGCGCCGGTCGAAGCGGCAGTCCAGCCGGTCGGTGAGCACGCCGCACCGCCGGTCGAAGCAACCGCGCCCCCGCATGCCGTTCCGTCAGCGCCGACCACTGATGCGCAGGCGGAGTACGAGGCAAAACGTCAGGCGCTGCTCGACGAAATCGCGCGACAGGACAAGATTATTGCGCAACTTGAGCAGATGCAGGCGACCTTCGGCGCGGCAACGCCCCACGCCATCACCCTGGCGCTGGCAGAGGCGCACGATGCGCGGACAAAGGCGCAGGCGGAACTCGACGCCCTGCAACCGCCGCCGCCACCCGTTGATCCGGCGGTGGTCGCCGCGCTCAATGACGAGATCGCCCGACAGCAGCAGATCATCGCCCAACTCGAGCAGTTGCAGGCGACCTTCGGCGCGGCAACGCCCCATGCCGTCACGCTTGCCCTGGCGGAAGCGCGCGAGGCGCTCGCCAGAGCGCAGGCGGAACTGGCGGCGCTCGGCGTTGCTACGCCTGCGCCGGTCGTTGCCGAACCCGTCGCACCATCGCCGCCTGCCGCACCGATCGAACCCATCGCACCACCATCGGCAATGCCACCGGTCGCACCCGCTGCGCCGTCGCCCTTCACTGCACCGCCGGCATCCGACACAGCGGTGACGGTGACCGAGCCGCCCGAGGAGCTGCAGCCAGCGGCTGTGACCGTGCTGGCGCCGCCAACCGGTCCGCGTCTGGTGTTCGATGGCGGTATGGGAGAAATTCCTGTTCCGGTTGATAAAGTGGAGATCACTATCGGGCGCGAAGACCCGATCAGCGGCATTCATCCGGAGATCGACCTGACTCCGTTCGGCGGCGAGAGCGGCGGCGTGAGTCGTCAGCATGCGCGGCTGATCAACCGCGCCGGGCAGTGGTCAATCATCGATCTGGGCAGCACGAACTACACCAGAGTGGACGGTGTGCGGATCGAACCGGGTGCGCCACATCCGCTGAAGGATGGCGCACGACTCCAGTTCGGACGCCTGGCGATGACGTTCAAGTTGTGATTCGATGGAGCGGAGTGCTCCTTTGCGCCTGCGCAGGCGCAAAGGGGCGCCCACCAGAGTCGTCCTGGCGTTTGCGGACGCTCACGGCAACAACGTGACCGGTTGATCGGAGCGCATCTCATAGATGAATGATCCAGCATTATCCTCGTAGCACGACGGCGGACCAATAAAGAAAGACCCGTCGGCAAGCCCGATAAAGAGGCGGGTGGCGCGATCGGGTGCAACAAACGTTTGCGTCTCGCCTTTATCGGTTCGACCGTCGCCAATGAAGAACACTTGCCCGATTTGCGGCATCAGGCGGGCGAAGTTGATGCCCGTTCCATCGGGCGCGAAATTGAGCGCTGGCGGCGCCTCGCCGTCTGGAACAGCATCATCGAGAAACACGCCCACCAGTGCGCCTGCCGGTCCGTTGTAGCCGCTGATACCCCCTAGAGACTCAATCGATGCCAGTGAGCCATCCGGCGCACCATCAGGCGGAAAGCCCTCGCCTGGCGAGCCGCCGTAGAAATTGATGCGCCCGGATGCGCTGAATGTAAAACTGGTTCCCGGTGCGATGCGATACCCGATCGGATACGTTTCCTGCACCAGGCTAACCGTGTTGCACGAGAACAACGGCAGGTCGGAGGGTGCATCCAGCGCCGGTATGGCGATGTCGGTCCGTCCGGCAAGATAGATGACCGGCGCAGCGCCCAGTTTTTCCTCCCGTACCGGAGCGCTGTCAGGCGGCGCCGGCGCTGCCGTTGCCGGTGGAGGAGGCTTCGGGGCAGAGTCGGGTCCTCCTCCACCACTAACCGGCGCTGCGGTCGGTTGGGAGAGGGGCGATGGAAGCGATCCGCACGCACTGATGCACAGAGCGATGCACACGACAAGAGCAGTGAGATGTTTCATTAATCACCTGCGATTGGATTGGGAGTGTTCTACCAGGCAAGCGTCAGATTCTTGAACGCCTCGACCTGCGCGCGGATGGCGCGTTCCGTCGGCAGGCGCTCGATACTCGAAGCGCCGAAGAATCCAGCGATCCCCGGCATGCAGCGCAGTGCCATACCGACCTGCTCGGGTTCGTCGAACGGTCCACCGTGACAGATCACAATAATGTCGGATCGCACCTGACGTCCAGCCTCAGCGATCTCCATCACCCGCTCGATGGCTTCGTCGAGGGTCAGAGCAACGCCAGCGCCAATGCTCCCTGAAGTGGTCAACCCGACGTGCGCCACCAGTTGATCGGCGCCTGCGCGCACCATTTCGCGCGCCTGATCGGTATCGAACACATACGGCGATGTAAACAGGTCCATCTGGTGCGCCAGATGGATCATTTCGATCTCTTTGTCGTACCCCATCCCGGTGGCTTCGAGGTTCGCGCGGAAGTTGCCGTCGATAAGCCCAACGGTGGGGAAATTCTGCACGCCCGAAAAGCCAATCTCACGCAACTGCTTGAGAAAAACCGGCATCAGGCGAAACGGATCGGTGCCGCACACCCCTGCAAGCACGGGCGTCTGCTTCACAACCGGCAACACCTCGTTTGCCATCTCAACCACAATGGCATTCGCATCACCATACGGCATCAACCCCGCCAGTGATCCCCGTCCCGCCATGCGATAGCGCCCTGAGTTATAGATGATAATGATATCTGCGCCCCCCGCTTCTGCGAATTTGGCAGAAATCCCTGTGCCAGCGCCTGCGCCGACAATCGGTTTACCGGCAGCGATCTGTGCGCGCAAGCGCTGGAGAATCTCCGCGCGTGTGAATGCCATATCATGCCTCCTGACGGCTCTGAGCGATCAGGTCCAGCAGCGTTCGCGCGACCTGACCGGAAAACGCTGGATCGTTGATATTCGCATCGATTTCGATATACGGAATGTCGGGTCTGAGATTCTTCCTGATCGTCTCGAAACACGCCTGATCGGCATCGGGATCCCAGAACTCGCCGCCAGGGCTATCCAGCATCGAGACCCCTTTGAGCGGAATCAGGACTGCCACCGGTCCACGCGACTCATTCGCGGCACGGGCGATCATGGCGCCGATGGCGACATTCTCTTCGACGCTGGTGCGCATCAGGGTAACGTTCGGGTTCCACCGGTAGAGTTTGCGCCCACGATACTTTTCAGGAACTGTGTCGATGCCCCAGAAGTTTGCCATATCGACGCACCCCGGAACCAGCACCGTCGGAATGCCAGCGTGCGCCGCAGCCAGGCAGCGCTGCGGTCCGGCGCTCAACACACCACTGCAGACTTCATCAGCAAGTTCTGTTGTTGTTATGTCAAGTGATGCGGTGATATACCCATCGGCGATCAAACCTTCCATGGCTCTGCCGCCTGTGCCAGTCGCGTGGAAGACGAGGACCTCAAACCCGGCTTCTTCGAGAAGGCTGCGGGCGTGATCCACCGCTGCGGTGGTGTTGCCGAACATCGACGCGACGATCAGCGGCGCATCACGCTGCGTCTGCGGCGCTTCCATACTCACCATGCCGCTGATAGCACCGACGGCGTTCGTGTAAATCGTGCGACTGATACGATTGATGCCGGCCACATCGACAACCGACGGCATGAAGGTGATATCCTTCGTGCCTGCATACGCCGACACATCACCACCGCCGACGGTCGAAACCATCACCTTGGGCACGCCAACCGGCAAGGTACGCATTGCAGCCGTTGCAATCGATGTGCCGCCCGATCCGCCCATGCTCAGCATGCCGTTCAGCCGCCCTTCATCGTACAGACGCCGCACGATCTTTGCCAGCCCTTCCGCCATCACCCGCATGGCTTCATCTTTGTGGTTACCATCTGCCAGCGTCGCCAGATCGCCATTCCCCGCTGCCGCTACTTCGGCGCGCGAAATATCAGGCGAAAATGCCGGTTCACCCATGACGCCGAAGTCGATCACCAGCGTCTGTAATCCGCGCTGTGCGATCAAGTCGCGCACGAATGCAAACTCCCTGCCTTTGGTGTCCAGCGCTCCTGCAAGTACGACGATCCTGGTCATAGGTCGAGCCTTTCCAGATTAGACAGAGATTGGGAAGACAGGTCTCTGTTCAAGGGGAGCGTTGGTTGGGAGCGATCAGCGACGTTCTGCGTTCCGACGCGCCTTTGCCCGACCTGTAAAACCTGATTGTGCAAGGAACCAATCGCTCAGGGCCAGATTCGCACCTGAAATGTCGCGATTTCGCGGGCGTCGCTCCGGTCAATATACACTTCGATCTGCCAGTCGCCATCCATGGAGAAGAGCAACCCATCCACCCAGTAGCGTCCATCCGGCAACGGCTGCGCCACGACTTCTGGTGACGCCATGCCGTGCTGACGCATCATTGGCACGACGCTGACCGATTCGATGGGACCGGGTTGCATCCCCTCACGATGCTCGATGGTGATGATGGCAGGATACTCGCCAACCCGACGCTCGTCCAGAGTCAGGGTGA
>Ga0308410_1001639_pt1 | contig 12933 bp, 7 predicted proteins | sample HotsprOSTMatCore_FD_203467 | JGI IMG/M metagenome (GOLD analysis project Ga0308410, IMG submission 203467) | Hot spring phototrophic mat microbial communities from Octopus Spring, Yellowstone National Park, Wyoming, United States -... | ecosystem: Environmental > Aquatic > Thermal springs > Hot... | reverse complement strand
CACCGAAGTTGAGGTAATTGGTCAATCCGGGTCTGGCAGGCCAACACGGGGCCGGACCGAACTTTGCGAGGCAGGGCCTGCCAGGCCCAAAAGGGGGCTTTCAGCAACAGTCGGGGCCGACGCAGCAGATCGGTGGGATCGAATCCTAATTCCACAACCCGCGAAAGCTGGTCCAAGGTATCCCGGAAAATATATCGGAGCCGATCCATGGTTCCGAAGAGATTGCTGACCATGGGGAAACGGCAGTTTTTGACGTTAGCAAAGAAGATAGCTGGCCCGCCAGCGGCAAACACCCGGCGGTGAATAGCAGCGGCCTCCAGATCGGCGTCCACAGGCTCGTGGATTTCCACCAGCTGACCGATCTTTCGCAGATCCGCAAGAAGCTGCTGAAGGTTTCGGTACCCCATCGGTGCCCTCGCCGGTGCCCACTTTGGAGGAAGCTGAACATTCGCTGGTCTGGCCAGCAGTAGGCCGGAGTATCTTTTTGCTAACCTCCGGAATTTTACCGGGCAGCTGGGAGCTGGTTGCTCCCCGGCCACATCCCTTCCGACCCGGCAAAACCCGTTCCCCCGGCATCCAGCCGGCCGAAGAATCGCGGAACGGCATCTTCCGGCGGCCTTTTATGGCAAGCTCCTGGGGCCAAAGGCGGGAGAAAATCTCTGGGAGTTAGGCATAACGGAGGTATTCTTCGGGGAACTTCCACGGCTTGCGGTATTCGGGGATTGCCAGCCGGGCAGCCTCGTCATCCCCAACGATTTGCTTCGTCTGGGGATCGAAGCGGATAGTCCGTTTCAATTTTAGGGATAGATTGCCAAGGACAATGGGGACATCGACGAAGGTATGATATTCTACGCGGCACAGCGGTGCTGGCCCACCTTTGATGCCATCTAGCCATTCTCGTTCGTGACCCGGAGACGGAGGGATGGACCTTTCCGGAGGGGAAGGATCCGGCAGGCGGTCACCTTCGGGCACAACCTTATACGTTCCGTAATCGGCATAAAGTGTCCCATTCAACCCATGGAAATAGATGCCTAGCCGCCGGCGGGGCACCGGTTCTCCGTGGAAATCGAACCCGTAACTGTTCACCAGCACCCCCATCCAGGTCATGGTTAAGCTGGGATATTGCCACAGCACTTCCTGAACATCCGGGGCATCTCCGTCATCTTCGATGACGAATCGGCCGCCGAGGCAACTGATATGCGTGGGGTAACCCAGCTCCAAGGCCCAAATGGGCAGATCGATGATGTGGGGGGCCATCCCGGGGAGCCACCCGCCACTATAGTCCATCCACGAACAGTGGTGATAAGAACTGGCGGCCAAAATCCGGTTGTAAGGTCGCCAAGGAGCGGGCCCAATCCACATTTCCCAATCGACACCGGCCGGCACAGGTGTCCCGGGATCTCGGCCCACTCCCTCCTTGCCCTGATTCATGACGTTAAAGGTCCGAACGACCGAGATCGGCCCTAACTTCCCACTTCGGATGTACTCCACTACTCGGCGATAGTTCTCACTAGCATGTATTTGGGTGCCCACCTGGGAGACGACCTGGTGCCGTTTGACGGCCCCAAGGACGGCGAGGCTTTCCCCGAGGTACAAGGTCATCGGCTTTTGGATGAACAGATGTTTGCCGGCCGCGGCAGCCTCCACCGCTTGCAGACAGTGCCAATGCGGCACACTGGCGATGATTACGGCATCGACATCTTTAGCCTCCAGAAGTTGCCGATAATCTTTGTAAGGTTTGCACGTTTCCGGATATGCTTTGACCGTAGCGGTCAACCGTTCCTCGATGGGATCACAGGCAGCAGTAACCACCACATCGGGATATTTGGCACAATTGGCCAGATTAGCCCGGCCCATTCCACCGCAGCCAATGAGTCCCACACCGATCTTCTCGCTTGCCGGGGCTTGGCCACCAAGTCCCAAAGCCGGGGCCGGCACAATTTGGGGCAAACTGACTGCTGAGCCCATGGCCAAACTTTGCCCAAGAAAAGTTCGCCGAGAGTTACCCTTGGGAGCGGTCATTGGTTTTCTCCTTGGCAAAACAGCTTGATCACACCCCTCGAACGGACGACCTCTGCCACGATTCTGCCGCCGGGAAAAATCAGCCCCGGTTCCTCCGTTACCCGATACCCAATGCAAACCCCAATCCGTTGAGGGTTCGAAATTCGTTAATTACCTGGCGGATTGAATCACCCCAACAGTCTTTTCCCTCATTTATCGAAATGGTCGGGGCTGGCAGCTGTTTTTGAGACACCAACCGTCGAAAGAGGGAGGAGCCCGAAACCCCGACTTTTTTTGGGTAAACGCACATCTACCCCACTTCGGTTACCTGCCACGTCTTTCGAAACGGAGTTGTGCACGCTCCCGGTTGGGATCGACTTTGGGAACCTTTGTTCCCGAGGCTTTATGGTGATCCCCACAGCTCAGGCTACCCGGACCCGGCCGGACGGCGGAGGTCGGCAAACGTTCGCAGGTGGTACTCGATGCCAACATAATCCAGGACTCGGCACAAGGCCCGAAGGGCAACACCCATCCCGTCCGGCCCGCTTTGGCCCCCGAATTGGCCGCCACCTTTCACATGAGGTTCCAGATCGAGAAAGACCCCGGGGACCCCCCAGGGCTTGAGCCGGGCTTCGATCTGGGGGATTACGGTAGCAAAGTCGCGAAGGATCCGCTCGTGGCCGGCATCGCCCATTTCTGCCGGCACAAAATTCGCTAAAGCATCTTCGTCGATATGTCCGCCTTTTTCCGTTACCTGGGGACTGCGGTAGTCCTTGATATGCATCCAACCAAGCCCCGGCTTCATGGCTTGGTACTGCTCGAAGACCTCTTGAGGTGAATACCCCTGGACAATCAAATTGGCTGCATCGAAGACCAGCACCAAGTTAGGCCGGTTTACTTGCCGATGAATCTCCGCCAAAAGATACCCGTTACTGCCCACCAGGTTTGCTTCCACCTCCAGGCCGAAGATCAACCCAAACTCTGCACAGCGGTCGGCAATTCGCCCTACCTGATCCACAACCTGCGGAAGGTGATCCTCAGCCCGGGTCCCCCGGGGGTGATAAAAGGAGAAACCTCGGATGAGTTTGGTCTCGAAAGCCTGGGCCAACTGGCATGCCCGGGTGACTTCCTCAGCTAGGTATTTTTCGAAAGGTACATAGCGGTTCTTCGTTCCGTCATCTACGTCCAACAGCTTCACCTTGCCGATTGGCGAACCCAGCGTGGCTACCCGCAGACCAAACCGCTCCTGGAGCCGCTTGACCTCGGCCACTTCCTCGTCGGTAAGCTGCATCACATTCTTGGTGCCAGAGCCGAGGTTGATGAAACGGATTGTGTAATACTGGAGGCCTAATGCGGCAAAAGCCACAAACTGTTGGATAGCAGACTTATCCTGAGGATCGGCTGCCTCATCGGCAAATCCCGAAAGGATAACTCGTGGTCGCTCTGCCATTTTCCCTCCTTTTTGCCGTTCTACCAAATGGGGTGTTGCCGCACCGCACAGACCGGCAAGCTCCTCCGGGAGGTCCTCCCGGGAGTGATATTTTCCGGATGAACTTTCGTGGAGCAAGGCTCCGAACTGGTTGCGATCGCCTACAGGCTTTGGGGGGGCGATTTCGCGGCTAGGCGAGTAAGCATCCTTCTGGTCGGCCCGAGCAGCCACGGCGGAGGCCAAAACCAAGTGTTTCCCTTCCGGAGGGAAATTTCAGGCTTGTGCCACCCTTGTTGTTGCAACCGTCGTGCTCCAGGAGCACTTTGTTTCCAGAGGCGAAGCCGGCACTCGAGTTGCCCAAGAGGTCGCCGTTCGGGCCAAACCGTGACAATAATCGTCGAAATCCCGCCCGGCTCCTTGAGTACCCAACGCGAAAATCTCGGGTCCTATTTCCCGGCCGCAAGGCCGACCTCACCGGCCGACCTCCGCTCCCGAAGGTCCGCTTTCCCAAACATTGCGGGAACGGCGGGATGGAGCGATGGATTACCCCCGGTTGAGGTTTCTATGGTCAGAATGATGATCCCTTTTCCCGTGAATTGCAACAGGGTGTTCGATAATTCCCGTTGTCTCTTCCGGTGGTTGGTGGGCTTGGGGGGCAAAATCTGGTGTAAACGGTTCCCTGCTTGGATTGTGGCGAAGCTCGCTAGTAGGGCAGCCAGCTCGGACCAAAGTTTCCCCGGACGATCGAAAACCACGGGGTCGCCTTTTTGGGGCAAACTGGTGAGGATCAAGGTGGCTGCTAGGGACTCCTCCGAAGGATGGGTCTTTGCTTCTAAGCCATTTCAGACCCTTGCCTTTTTGTGATCTGCTGTACTCTGCCGTTTGTGCGGATTTTAGCGATTGTATGGTTTGAAAAGTCGCCGAACCGCGGCCGATCCCTGCGTGGAGCTGTGACCTATATTTTTGCAGCATCCCCTTGACGCAAGAGATCGCAGAAAGAAGGAGAGCTGAAAAAGGAGGAGATCTGAGGTTAAAAGGTAGGGGCTTACTAGGGAAAATCGCTGCCCAGAGAGAGGATCGGTCCGGTCATGTCCACGCGGTGTTATATTGCGTTAGGAATTCTCGTAACCACCTTTGTTGTCGGCAGTGTTCTCCTTGTTTGGAGGACCGACAACCATCTTCGGCAGGAGCTCCTAGAAAAAGCCCAGCCTTATGCCGAACGGATTGACCTTTCCCTGGTTTCCTCGCTAACCGGGACAACCGCCGATCAAAATTCCCCCGCCTACCAAAGTCTTAAGCTGCTCCTGAGGGAGATACAAAGTTCCTTGCCGGAATCTCGTTTTGCCTATCTTATGGGCCGGAAGGCAGGGGGCGAGATATTCTTTTTCGCTGATAACGAACCGGAAACTTCTCCCTGGGTGTCCCCGCCCGGACAAATTTATGAGGAAGCATCGGAACCTCTTCGGAGGCTGTTCGAAAGCGGTCGGCCGGGTTGCCATGGCCCCTATAAGGACCGCTGGGGGAGATGGGTATCCGTGTTCATTCCTCTCAGGGACCCAACGACCGGAGAGGTTAAGGCTGTTTTCGGACTCGATGTGGACGCCCGACGCTGGGTGTGGGCACTAGCCAGTCGTGCCGCTTTACCGGTGGGAATCCTTTTTGTCGCGATTGCTGCCTTGGGGGCTGGCGTTCGGGTATTCTGTGTCTGCGGTTTATCGCGACGTCTTGGCGCCACTTGTGCTGAGGTCGTCGAGAAGATCGCAGAATCGCAACGAGGACGCCGGCGGCTGACGGGTGCGGTCGCGACCTTAGCTCTACTTTTTGTAGTTGTGACAACCTACAGTACTTGGCGGTGGAGCTGGAAACAAATCCACGAGGAAGCCCAGGCCAAGGCCCGACTCGTCAGCGAGGTTAACAAAGCCCTCCGGCATTATGTGCATACCCATATCCGACCCGAGCTCCAGAGGCGGATGGGGCCGGGGGAATTTGTCCCACAGGCTATGTCTACTAGTCGGATTTCGCGAGAAGTCCTTGAAGAGGTTCAAAAGTCTACCGGTCAATTTATTGTTCGGTTCCCCAGGCGGAGGCCTCTCAATCCGATCAATCGTCCCACTCCGGAAGAAGAGAAGCTGATTCGCTATTTTGAAGAAAACCCAGAGGCAGAGCGTTGGGCCGGAAAAATGAGGCTCTTTGAAGGTGGCGAAGAATTTTATGTGGAGGCTTTTCCCCGCCGTATGGAGGAATCCTGTCTGCAGTGCCATGGGCGGCCGGAAGATGCCCCTGCGGGATTGCGGGCTGTTTACGGCCCGGAGGGATTTGGGCACCATGTTGGCGAGGTGGGTTTGGATCTGATCGCCATTCCGGTTGGTGGCGTATATGCAGAAGCGGTGGGTCGGGTCGCTGGGCATCTGCTGGGTTCCGCCGCCGTATGTGGGCTTTTTGTCCTTGGGTTGATGGGATTGGTGTACGTGCACACGATTCGCGAGCGACGGGCCGCGGACGAATTGCGAAAAAGTCGGGAACTCCTTGCTGCCACGTTTCGTTCCATGGGGGATGCCGTCATCACTTGCGACCGTCAAGGACGCGTGACCGATTTGAACGAGGTAGCCGAGACCCTCACCGGCTGGTCCCGGCAAGAGGCCTTCGGAAGGCCGCTGGAGGAAGTCTTTACAATCGTCCACCCTCAAACGCGGGAACCTCTCCCGAATCCCATGCGTCGGTCGTTGGAATCTGGAGAAGTTTTGGAGCTTGCCAATGGCACGTTGCTTTTGGCAAAAGATGGGAGGGAATACCAGATCGCCGACAGTTGCACTCCGATCCGTGACCCAAGCGGGAACATTATCGGTGCGGTGATGGTCTTTCGTGATGTCACTCAAGAGTACGAACAGCGGCGGCAGTTGCGGGAAAGTGAACAAAAGTTCCGACTCCTGATGGAAAACTCTCCCTTCCCGATCTCGATTCAGGAGTTTGTGTACGATGTGGAGGGCCGGGTCATTGATTCCCGGGTGCTGGCGGTGAATCGGGCATGTGAAATCCATTTCCGCAAATCGCGGGAAGAGCTTGTCGGCCGAAGGGTAGGCGAGATCTTTCCGGGGATCCAAAAAGAACGTCAGTGGCTACTTGAAGCCTTGAAGCAACAGGAGGATCCCGTTTGCTATGAACGATTTTACACTACCCTGGGCAGATGTTATGAGGTCACGGCATATCGATTGTTGGGCGAGGAGTTTGTGATAGCATTTGTCGATATCACGGAGCGGAAAGAGGCGGAACGTCGGCTCCAGGAATATGCAGTGGCACTAGAAAAGCATAATCAGTTGCTCCAAGAGCTTTATGAACGTGCGGAAGCAGCCACCCGAGCCAAAAGCGAGTTTCTGGCCAATATGAGCCACGAAATCCGCACTCCGATGACGGCGATCCTAGGCTATACAGAACTTCTTCTGGAAGAACTGCGAGGGAAAGGGGGGAGTCCGTCACAGCTTGAGGCCCTGCGGACGATTCAACGCAACGGCAATTATCTCCTGGAAATCATTAATGATATCTTGGAGCTCTCCAAGATCGAAGCCGGCCGGCTGGAGGTAGAACGCCAGCCCGTTGTGCTTCGGGAATTGCTTCAAGAAGTGATTAACTTGATGCAAGTACGGGCCGAAGAAAAACGATTGCCTTTGTTACTGGATCTCCGGCCACCGTTACCAGTAACTATTTGCACAGATCCTGTGCGACTACGTCAGATCCTGATCAATCTTTTGGGCAATGCAATCAAGTTTACGGAATCTGGGGAGATTCGAGTGCGGGTTCAGTTAGTGGAACCTTCCCCTGGAGCGTGCCAGCTACAATTCGACGTTATCGACACAGGCATCGGAATTACGGTGGAACAAATGGCCCGATTATTCCAGCCGTTTTCCCAGGGTGATTCCTCGAGTACCAGGAAGTATGGCGGCACTGGCTTAGGGCTTGTAATCAGTCGGCGTTTGGCGCAACTATTGGGCGGCAATGTCACTGCCGAAAGCACCCCCGGCAAAGGGAGCACGTTTACGGTGACTATCGATCCCAACCCGATGGAATTCGAGGAGGGTGTGGTGGATACTCCTTCGCCGGAAAGTCAAGCGCGCTCCGCCGCTGGAGACACGAAGTGTGTGCTTCCGCCGAATGTTCGCATCCTTTTAGCCGAGGATTCCCCCGATATCCAGCGTTTGGTAGCGTTTGTGCTCCGCAGAGCTGGGGCGACCGTAACCGCGGTGGAGGACGGTTGGAAGGCTTTCGAGGTTGCCCTAGCCGCCTGGGAGCGTGGGGAACCTTTTGACCTGATCTTGATGGACATGCAGATGCCAGAGATGGATGGGTTCCAGGCTACGGAGCATCTCCGAAGCCGTGGGTATCGGGGGCAGATTGTTGCCCTGACGGCCAGTGCCATGGTCGAGGATCGAATCCGCTGTTTGGAAGCCGGCTGCGATGCCTTTTTGAGTAAGCCCATCCGCCCCGATGAACTCATCGCCAAAGTGGCAGAACTTTTGCCCTCCCGGGAATCTGCTACCTGCGATTCTTCGCTTGGAGGCCTCGGTTGACCGCAGAAGGCAAAGCTACGGTAGGGGCCGGAGTTGAGGCCCTGTGACTGAAATCCCCGCCGGGAAGATCTCTTCGGCCAAACAGTGGCAGCTCTGCCGCCGACACCAACCCCGGGAAAGGATGCCTGCCAGATCTTTTCGTTCCATTCCGCCGGCTCTTGAAGGCCTGACCCCCAAGGTAACCCTTCGGGTGTGGGCAGGATTCTTGGGTGGCTGGCCCAGCCGGTATGGTCCCCGGTATTGAGATTTGCGGGGGAGGAAGGTTCAATTTAGTGCCCATCGGCTTGGGTGGCGGCTCTGGACGGAGAGGCCGCTGGGAGGCGGAAGGAGGGAAGCCATGCCTCCGCTCCCCGGGCCAAAACCACGGTGGTAAGCTCGTGGGTTCCCGAAGGAAAACCCGGAAATTTTTCCCGGCAGATGCTCTTACCATGTTCCCTCGGGATCCGCCTGTGGGGTAGGATATCCCCCTCGGGGAAAAAGGTGTTTTTGTCGGTAGAATTTTCGTTTTTGACAATGTGGGTTTTTCGGCGAAGAGGTGGTCCCGGGCTTTCCCGGGTTCATGGGTTAGATTTACCCGTCGGTGAAGCGAAAAAGCCACCGCGGAGATCCACCCCCTGAAAAAAAAGACAAGGTTCCTCCCAGGGGTGCCGCAAAGGCTCCGCAAAGACCTGTTTTGGGTGATTTAGGAGACAATCGCGATGAATAATCGGTGGAGAACCGTCATAGGTGCCGTGGCTGCTTTACTGGGTTTGCTGGTGGATGGAGGGAAAGCGGAGACAATCTGGCAGGAGGGGGAATCGCCGGCGTCGCATACGATGAACCATCACCCCTGGTATACGCAAGTGAAAAAGGAACACCTCTCGGGCGGGGATTGGATCAGTAATTTTTCCCCGGAGAAAGAGGGTACGGCCACCTATCGAGTGGAAATTCGGGAGGGGGGCGAGTATACCCTGTGGCTTCGGGCTAACCCCGTTCGGACACAGTTGGCCCTTCAAATCGATGGCGGACAGTGGAGGGAGATCCCCCTAGAGGGGGCCAGGGAGGTTACCAACATCGCAGCAGATGAGAAAATCGACCTGCGGTTTATCGGCTGGATTTATGCGGGCCGAATAAATTTGGCAAAAGGTGTTCATGAGTTTAGATTCCGCTTTTATGGCGAGTTGCAAAATCATGGGGGCTTGGATGCTTTTGTGCTCAGCAACGAGCGATTTGTTCCCAAGGGATTGGCAAAGCCTGGCTCGCCGGAGACAGTGGCCGATATGGTCGCGGAGGAAGGTACCTGGCCCTTCCTTACGGAAAAGGATCCGTTGCGGGAGGATAGCTGGTTAGACCTTCGCTATTTGAACGAACCGGTCGCGGGAGCCACGGGATTTATTCGGCTTTCGGAAGACGGGATGAGTTTTGTGCGGGGCGACGGCAAGCCCATCCGCTTTTGGGCCGTGGTAGATTTTGGTTGGCGGCAGCCGCCGGAGACAATGGCTCGGCAACTGCGGTGGTTAGCCAAGCTTGGGGTGAACATGGTTCGTGTTCATGCCCAGCTTTGTGTAGAAAAGGAGGGTGCCAGGCTGGAGGATGTCGATGAGAAGGTCATCGACCAGATCCAGCGGTATGTGGCCGAGGCGAAAAAGCAGGGAATTTATGTAACGATTTCCCCATTCTGGGCTCATGTGGGGAAAATCCCAGCCAGTTGGGGCCTGGAGGGATATACAGGCGAATCTGGCCCGGAAGGGCTACTGTTTTTCGACCCGAAGATGCAGGAGGCCTACAAACGCTGGGTCCGTGAGCTTTATACCCGGCCGAACCCCTATACGGGTGTACCCTTAGCTCAGGAACCAGCGGTGGCCATCATCCAGGTTCAGAATGAGGACAGTCTATTGTTTTGGACGTCGCAGGGGATTCGGGAACCGCATGCCGGCCGGCTGCGTCGGCTTTTCGCGGAGTTCCTGGTGAAAAAATATGGTTCGCTGGAAGAGGCTCAAAAAGCTTGGGGAGATGCCCGACACCCTCAGGATAATTTTGCCGCAGGGGAGGTGGGACTACAGATTATCTGGCACATGACTTCGCAGGCTCCTCGCCCCAGCCCTGCATGGGCTCGGCGGTTGGTCGATCAACTGGAATTTATGGCTCGCTTGCAATACTCGTTTTACCGCGACATTGTCCGCTACTATCGGGAAACACTCGGATGCCGGCAACTGATTAATGCTACGAATTGGAAGAGTGCCGACCCGGTATTGCTGGAGGATTGCGAACGATGGACGTACACTGCCGGCGATGTCTCGGCGGTTAACAGGTATACAGGTGTGATCCACATCGGCCCAAACGATGGTTGGCGGGTTGATCCGGGCCACTTTTATGCCAGTCGCTCCTGTCTGCTTTATCCGGAGGAGTTTCCTGGGGCTTTAAAGCAAACTGTGGGGCAACCGATGATCGTCACCGAGACAGCCTGGGTTTTCCCGGGTCTTTATCAAACGGAAGGGCCATTCTTAGCGGCTGCTTATCTGTCGCTTACCGGGGTGGATGCTTTTTACTGGTTTTCTTTTAGTGGGGAAGGATGGACGGTGGATCCGGTTTGGCCTTACTGGAAGGCGGCAGGGTTAAATTCGCTTAAGAAATGGATGGCCGATGTGCCTACAATGGCGGGGATGTTCCCAGCGGCAGCCCTGGCCTTCCGGTTAGGCTACATCGCAGAGGCAACTCAGCCGGCCGTTTATGAAGAACGCAGTCTCCAGGCTCTCTGGGAACGGCGGGTTCCCATCATCGCCGAGGCCGGAAAATTCGATCCCAACCGGGATCCGGGAAACTTCGCTCCCCAATCGCCCATCAAACAGGAAGTAGATCGGCTAGCCTTCTTCGTGGGACCAGTGCATGTGAAATTCGATGGAGATGAGAAACGAAACCGGACAGTGGAGTTGGATCGTTTTATTGATTCCAAGCGGGGAATTGTCCGCAGTCTGACCGGACAGATTGTCCTTGACTATCGTCGGGGGGTGTGCACGGTGGATGCTCCGAAGTTTCAGGGATGTACCGGGTTTCTTCGGCAAGCTGGCGGAAGGTTCACTTTATCGGATGTGGAGATTCTCTCGGAAGATGATTATGTCACGGTGATGGTAGTGCCGATGGACGATCGGCCGCTGTCGGAGTCCAAGAGGATCCTTCTTCAGGTGGGAACCACCGCTCGACTTGCTGGGTGGATCGAGCGGGATTCTATCTTTGAGGCCGACAATCAAAAGGTGCAGGGTAAAGAGATCGTCGACACTGGCCGGCCGCCATGGCGACTTGCCCAGTCCCACCTCACCCTTCGGATTCGGAATCCCCACCTGCAGCAAGCTGTGATTCTGGATCCGAACGGTTATCCGCAAAAAACGGTGCAGGGAGAACGGCAGGGGCAATATCTGGTTATCCAGCCGCCCGGTGACGTCATGTACGCGATTCTCACACCGTAATATTGCTGAATATTCCTGCCCTCAACTCTGGTATTTTGGCGGTTCTCCGAAATGGCAGAGGACCGTCCGGGCTCTTTCGGGCCGGAGGCCACCGTGGCCACCTGCAATAAGGGGTGGTTTCTGCCGCAAAACTTCACCACGATTGGCAAAGATCATTGGGTCTTCGGCGGAGTAGGATCGGTGTATGATTTTTAAGGGGTTGGAGTGTGGGGACTGTGGAAGGCATAGCCGTGGGTCATGCGGAGAAGCAATCGTTAGTTAAAGGATTCTGCCGGTAAGGTCATGGACAATCCGTTTGAAACCATTCGCTATCTGGTGCCGTTTGGGCCGAAGGATGTACCCCATTTCTTTACTGATGTGCTTGTGATTGGGGGCGGATTGGCCGGGTATCGGGCGGCCCTGGCCGTCGATCCACGTCTGTCGGTGCTTTTGGTGACCAAAGCCGATCGGATGGAGTCCAACACCGCCTATGCCCAAGGGGGAGTAGCGGTGGTGCTTCATCCGGAGGACCGATTTGAAGACCACGTGGCGGATACCCTGCAGGCTGGGGGAAAATTGTGCGAACCTTCGGTGGTGGAGAAGGTGATCCGGGCAGGTCCTGAGTTGATCCGAGAAATTATCGCTTGGGGGGCTCGGTTTGATGAAGTAGGTGGGCAATTAGCCGTGGGCTTGGAAGGGGGCCACAGTCGGCCGCGGATCCTTCATGCCCGCGGAGATGCCACAGGCCGAGAGCTAGCAACCGTTGTGCTTTCCCGCGTGAATGCTGCTACCAATATCACCTTGTGGGAACACACCTTCGCTATCGACCTTTTGACCGAGGACGGTGTTTGTCGGGGAGCATTGGTTTGGAATAAGGAGCACGGCAAAACGCTTGTCTGGGCCAAACAGACGATCTTAGCCACTGGCGGTGCGGGTCAGCTGTATCGAGAGACGACAAATCCGGAGGTAGCCACCGGGGACGGCTTGGCGATGGCCTGGCGGGCCGGGGCAGAACTTCGCGATTTGGAGTTTGTCCAATTTCATCCCACCGTGCTCTATGTGGCCGGCAGTGCTCGACATTTGATCACCGAGGCCATTCGCGGCGAAGGGGCCTATCTGGTGGACCGCAATGGCTATCGGTTTATGTTCGATTATGATCCTCGTGGTGAACTTGCCCCGCGGGACATTGTGACCCGGGCAATTGTGGCCCAGATGGCCAAGACGCAGCATTCTCATGTGTATTTGGACCTATCCCATTTGGATCCTGATTTTGTGCGGTCGCGATTCCCAGGGATGGTAGCCATCTGTGCCGAGTTCGATCTGGATTTGACTCGGGATCGTATTCCTGTTCGGCCGGGTGCCCACTATATGATGGGGGGAGTCACGGTGGATACCGAAGGCCGAACCACCTTGCCTGGACTGTGGGCTGCCGGGGAGGTAGCATGTTCGGGGATGCATGGGGCGAATCGCTTGGCCTCCAATAGCCTCTTGGAGGCCCTGTGCTATGGGGCTTGGACGG
>Ga0308410_1001637_pt1 | contig 12934 bp, 8 predicted proteins | sample HotsprOSTMatCore_FD_203467 | JGI IMG/M metagenome (GOLD analysis project Ga0308410, IMG submission 203467) | Hot spring phototrophic mat microbial communities from Octopus Spring, Yellowstone National Park, Wyoming, United States -... | ecosystem: Environmental > Aquatic > Thermal springs > Hot... | reverse complement strand
ATGCCTATGGCGTAATGGTGGCAGACCAATACCCCAGCGACAAAGCCACCGGGATGATTATGCCGATGAAACGCCACGTGAACTATCGCCTCTACTTTCAACTGACGACGATGCCGTAGCAAGACAAGACCCGAAGGAGTGAATCCTTCGGGTCTTTGTTTTATACAACGATGCTTACCAACCGCTTGGGTACGTAGATGATCTTGGAGGGTGTTTTGCCGCCCAGATGTCTTTGCACGTGCGGCGATTGGAGCGCGGCGTCTTTGACCGCTGCTTCGCTAATGTCCACCGGCACCTGCAACCGATCGCGCACTTTGCCGTTCACCTGCACCGGCAGCGTGATGATTTCGTCCGCGGCGAGTTGCTCATCGTACTCCAGCCATTTTTGTTGATGAATCGAGTAGGGGCGTCCTTTGCGTGCCCAGATTTCTTCTGCCATAAACGGCGCGATCGGCGCGAGCAGAATCAGCAGCGCATCGCGCGCCTCGTCGAACGCCGCCGCGCTCACACTCTGGGTCTGTGCATCGTAGAGCGCGTTGGTAAACTCCATCAGCGTTGAGATGACCGTGTTGAAGCGAAAGTTCTCCAGATCGGACGAGACTTTTTTGATGGTTTTGTGCATCTTGCGCCGCAACTCGCGGTCGGCGGCTTCGGTGGACGCGTCGGCGGGCGGCTGCGGCGCGGGCGCGAGCAGAATGTCCCACACGCGGCGCAACCAGCGATACGTGCCACCTAACCCTTGTGTGCTCCACGGCGTCGTCTGCTCAAAGTCGCTGATGAACATTTCGTACGCGCGCAGCGCATCGCCACCATACTCGGCAACGACTTCATCCGGCGTGACGACGTTGCCTTTGCTCTTGGACATTTTTTCCTTGCCATCGGGCGCCAGAATCATCCCTTGATTGCGCAGCCGCTGGAACGGCTCGACGAAGGAGACATAGCCCAGATCGTAGAGCACTTTGGTCCAAAAGCGCGCATAGAGCAAATGCATCACGGCGTGTTCCGCGCCGCCCACATACCAATCCACCGGCAGCCAATAGTCCACCTGCTTTTTGTCGAACGGGGCTTGATCGTTGTGCGGGTCCACAAAGCGCAAAAAGTACCACGAGGAACACGCGAACGTGCCCATCGTATCGGTTTCGCGTCGCCCCGGTGTACCATCGGGCAAGGTGACGTTGACAAACTCAGGAATCGCGGCGAGCGGCGATTCACCGGTCGCGGTCGGTTCGTACGATTCCACGTCGGGGAGCAGGACAGGCAAAGCGTTTTCCTCCACCGGCACTTCGCCGTGTTCGGTGTGAATGATGGGAATGGGCGAACCCCAGTAGCGTTGTCGGCTGATGCCCCAATCCCGCAGTTTGTAGTTGACGCGCGCTTTGCCTTTGCCGGTCTCTTCCAACCACTTTGTCACTTGTTTCACCGCCACATCCCCCGGCGTGCCGGTGAATTGTTGCGAGTTGATCATCGTACCGTACTCGGCATGGAAGAGCGCGTCGCGATAAAACTCGACGGCGTACAGCATGTCCATCACCGTGCGTTTGTCGCGCACATTCGGTTCAAGTGCGTGGCAGCGCGCCAGAATTTTCTTTTCGCTTTCGCTGCCGCCCAACGTTTCGATGTCGCCCTTGCCGAAGATGAACAGCCAGCGCGCGCCAACGATTTCATTCCACTTGCCCGGCACCACGAACTCTTGCGCCAACTCGATGTACCGCTCCATCTTGGCGGGCGGAATCGTGATGTACAGCGATCCCTGTTTTTCTTCGAAGGGAATGTTCTCGGCGCGTAAGGCATCGGCGAATCCATCGCGCATCGTGCCACCCAGCGCGAACGATTTGGCCAGACCGTCTGTCCGCTCGATGACCGGCAGAATCGGCAAGCCGTGCTGGAGCGCGAACGCGAAATCGCGCTCGTCGTGCGCGGGCACTGCCATAATCGCGCCAGTGCCATAACCCATCAACACGTAATCCGCAATCCAGATGGGGATGCGTTCGTTGTTGACCGGGTTGATGGCGTACGCGCCGATGAACACGCCGCTCTTGTCTTTTTCGATGGCAGTGCGATCCGCTTCGGTTTTGCGCAGCGTTTCCTTCACGTACGCGTCCACCGCGGCTTTGTGTTCCGGCGGGGTTAACTTTTCGACGAGTGGATGTTCTGGCGCCAGCACCATAAACGTCGCGCCCCACAACGTGTCGGGACGCGTGGTGAAGACGGTGATCGCGTTTTCAGTGTTCAGTGTTCGATGTTCAGTGTTCAGTGTTTGTTGCTCACTGAATACTGAATACTGCTCACTGAACACTGGAAAATAGACCTCTGCGCCTTCGCTCCGTCCGATCCAGTTGCGTTGCATCAACTTGATGTGTTCGGGCCAATCAATCAAGTCGAGATCCGCGAGCAAGCGATCGGCGTACGCGGTGATGCGAAAGAACCACTGGTTCAACAAACGTTTCTCGACGACGGTTCCGCTGCGCCAGCATTTGCCCTCTTTGACCTCTTCGTTGGCGATGACGGTTTTGCAATCGGGACACCAGTTGACCCAGGCGGGTTTGCGATAGGCAAGCCGAAAATTCGCGAGGTACTCGCGGCGCGCTTTGATGTCCATCGCATTCCACGCGTTGGCGGTGAGCGGTGGCGCATCGGGCAAGTCGCGCGTCCCTTTTTCCGCGAGTTCGGCTTCCAGGTCGGCAATCGGGCGCGCGCGATTGACGCGCGGATCGTACCACGATTTGTACAGCTGCAGGAAAATCCACTGCGTCCAGCGATAGTACTTTGGATCGGAGGAATTGATTTCGCGGCTCCAGTCGTACGAGATGCCAATGAGACCGAATTGGCGTTTATAGTTTGCTGCGTACTGTGCGATGAGTTTAGCAGGGTTGGTTTTCATTTTGATGGCGGCATTTTCCGCCGGCAGACCGAACGCGTCCCAGCCCATCGGGTGCAAGACGTTATAACCCTTCATTCGGTAATAGCGACTGAGCGCGTCGGTGGGCACATAGTTGCGACAATGCCCCACACTCAACCCATCGCCCGATGGATAGGGATAAAAATCGAGGATGTACATTTTGGGCCGTTCGTCAGCGGGCGCGGTTTTGTACAATTCATCTGCTTGCCACTTGGCGTACCACTTGGCTTCAAACTCCTGCGGAACGTATTTCTCCGATGTCGAAAAAGGTCCCGGCGGAGATTGGGTGATTGGGTGAATAGGTGATTGGGAGACGGTACGCCGCGTGGTTTTTTTGCTCGCGGTTTTTGTGCTTTTCCTCGCGGTCTTTGCTTCCGTCACCGTTCTGGCTCTAGAAACTTTTTTGACTGGATTCTTTTTGGCTGGCATATCTATCACTCCTTCAAAAATTCCATCACGATTCGATTCCACACGTGTGAATGGGTCTCTTGCGACCAGTGCCGATTCTCTGGATTCGCGTCGGTATCACGTTCCGCGCGTGTCAGGAGGCACAAGCGCGCGTGGGGTAACGCCCGGCCAAGTGAGTGAGCACGCGCGACCAGGATAACGACATCTTCCTCGTCCCACGTGATGAGTGTGGGCATCGGGTGCGCGCGCAAAACCTCCAGACTCGACGCGTCCGTAGAACTGTCTACCAGCACTAGTTTACGCACGCGCGACGGCACGCGCGCGGCGACGCGTTGCGCAATCGCGCCGCCCCACGACAAACCGATAAGCGTGACACGTTCGATTTTTTCTGCGTCGAGCTCCATCAACAAACAAAAAACCTCCGTCACAGGGACGAAGGTTTGACTCCGCGGTACCACCCGTGTTAGTGCAATCGTTGCATCGTGCCATCGTTGGATTGTTGGATAGTTGACAAGCTCATTGCGCGCGAACAAACCAAGGCACTGGTGTTGCACTCACTCTAGCGCGTAACGCGCGCAAGGCGGCGATGGCTAGGTGATTCACCATCGCGGCTCCCGGGCGAGTTCGATCTGGTGAGGCGCTCCGCGAGGGCGCCGGTGTTGGGCTTGCACCCTTTCTTTCCCAACTCGCTGCGCGGATGATCTACTACTCCCGTTCAACGCCGTTAGCAATTTTCAATTTTCACGATCGCCAATCGGCAATTTCAATCGAAAGTAACTGCTCAGCCCGGGTTCACTCGCTGTCAGTGAGAAACCGACGGCTAGCGTAAGCCGATGACTGAGCCTGAATTTCGCCGTTGTGCCCCGGGAACAACCCCACTCCCCCGCCCTTGATTCCCCCTCCCCACGCCGCAGAGCGGCGTGGGGAGGGGGCAAGGGGGTAGGGCTTTTCGCGATGGACGGCACGGCTGAGTAATTACAACCGAAAATGAATGAGTGGAGCTGATGGGATTCGAACCCACTACCTCTTCAATGCCATTGAAGCGCTCTCCCAATTGAGCTACAGCCCCATCGTTCTGATCAGTGGAGCCGAAGGGACTCGAACCCTCTACCTCTTCAGTGCGATTGAAGCGCTCTCCCAGCTGAGCTACGGCCCCCTGTGTTTGACAAAATGAGTATATGCGATTGCAGGTGGATTGTCAAATCGAATGGATCATTGCGAGAACCTTTAACATTTTCGATAATTTGACTTTTCTGCTTTCTCATGTTAGCATCGGGTTGCAACCCTGCGGTGTTTGTGATGCGTTTCTGGTGTTTGAGCCAACACTCGTACATCGGGAGACGGTTCTGCGGAGAGCGCGCCCACTCCTTCGGGAGACCGGACCACTCGAAGAGTAGTCTCCCACCTGCGCAAGCGGGTTCACAACTCTGAACGCACACGGCACAGCGGGGCTTGCGTTTTTTTCTGCGCTTTTGTAACTACTCACCCTGTCATTGCGAGGAGGCGTTTTGTGCCGACGAAGCAATCTCCACATTGCAAATTTGGGGATTGCTTCGCGAAAAACGCTCGCAATGACACCGTGACTGAGTAGATACGCGCTTTTTGGGTATCTACGCATTGAGCGTCTCTATTGTGCCGTCAAGTTGAACAGAAAACAGTGCAACACCCCTGGAAAAAAGTTTGTGAGCGTTGAAGGTATATCCCAGGGCACGCCTCACGACTGAAAACCACGCGCTAGGGTTCGCGCCATTCGCGAACGAAAGAGGGCTGTAGACGTTTCTGCCCAACGGTAAGGCGTGGAGCGAGTCACCCTAGTAGGGGAATACGATGTTGACTGGTATCTCCCACCTCTGTTCACCGACACTCAAATTGTGTCTCTCCCTAATATTCTGGTGTGCTGGAATAGTATGGCTTGTTACGGCATGCACTATGCAGACAGGGCCGCGCGTGGCACAGGTGCCCACGCCTCCTACGCTTTCAACACCGCATCAGGTTGTCCACGTCGCTGCAGAGACTCCCACTGCCTCGCGCGTTTTACCGACACCGACCGTTACCTTGTCTCTGGGTCAGACTGTTGAGCCCACGCCACCATCAATCTCCACCGCTACCCCCACGCCCACACCTGTCGCCGTCTCTACGTTTCAGCATTATGTGACCCAGTTGGCAGACCTGTCGCGGTTGCCGATCATGGAAAATACCATCACCACCCAATTCACCAGTCGCAACTGGGTAGCGCTGGAGCACTATTTCGATTGGTTCATTGATGATGGCAATTTTACTGGACCTCACTATGGTTACATTGACGAGAGTGGTACCCTTCGATCTTACCGTATCGTGCCGGGATTCGATGGTCAACCCGAATATGAGATTGTTCCCCGCACGCCGGGACCGGGCGTGATTACGCGCATCTGGTTTGCTTATCAGCAGCATCAGAGCATCAACAATCCGACCGATATGTCGCATGACCCCGAATGGTTCAACTGGGGCAACTTGGGGCAGGTGGGTAACATACGTTTTTACTTTGATGACGAGCCAGAGCCACGCCTCGATTTTAACATCAAAAATTTGTTCGTGGGCAGATATCCTTTTCCCGCCCCCCTTGCGGCGTTTTATGCCTCCGCCAACGGTGGCAATATCAACTATGTGCCGATTCCATTCCAGAACTCTATTCGTGTGACCACCACGGGACGACCACGAATGATGCAAATTCAGGTGAAACGTCTAGTCACCAATTCCGTTGCTTCGCTCGTCAGTAATATGACGCGTTACCACCACGCGAGTACCTTTCGCTCATTTTCACCGCGACTTGCACCAGAGGAGCAAGCCGCGCTCGAACAGGTGGTGCAGGCATGGCAAACGTGCACGCCGCTGGGCCTCCCTCCATTCAGGTCATTCGATTTTCATATTCCAAGCAACAAATCTGTTGAACTGGTGCTCGACAAGCCCGGCACTATTGCAGGCTTGCGCGTGCGCGTTCCGCGCGGGATGGAAGATTCGGTGTGGATGAAAGTGTTCTGGGATGATCAAGTTCATCCCAGTATGTCGGCGCCCTTGCGCGCGATGTTCAGTACCGATAGAAAACTTTTGCCGTACCGTGCCTTGCCGGTGGGATTTCTGGATAGTTTGACTGAACATCTTTTTTACATTTATTTTCCAATGCCCTTTCAATCGGCGCGCCTCGTGTTTCTGAACGATCGCGCCGAGACCCTGCCGCTGACGGTGGAACTGGCATTGCGCGAGACCCTGCCAGGCACCGAAAACGCGCGCCTGCACGTTTTATATCACACCGCTCGAATGCTCGCGCGCGAAGATGATGCCGATAACTATGTCGCGGTAGATGTACAGGGTCAGGGAAAATACCTGGGGATAATCTTGAACGCGTGGGAACTGGATCGGCGCGCGCTCAACGGTCCGCTGGATGAACACTGGCGCTTTCCATACCTCGAATCGAATGTGGATGTGTGGATAGACGATCGGCTCGCGCTTCCCGGCACAGGCATCGAGGACGATTTCAATGCAAGTTATTATTACGTCTTTGCTGGATACGAAGGCTACAATACCAAATATTGCCTATCGGGCTTGACCTTGATGGACTATCAACGTCTAAATCAGGAACCCTCATCGCAATATCGCTTTTACCTCAACGATGCGCCGGAATTTTTCAAGCGTCTGCGCGTCGAAGTGCAACACGGCAACAAGGGGAATAATCTCTCCATCACCTATTCATCTACCGTCTTCTGGTATCAGTGGCGCTGATTTTCGATGAAGGATACGAGACAAAACATCAAGACCGCGCGCGGACGTTGTGGCGACGGTATGGTTCGCGCCTTGCGCTGAGTGTGCTGCTGCTGGTTATGACGGTGGTGGCGGTGCTGTACCTGCGCGTGGATACACGCGCGCGCGAGGATCACGCGCGCCCCGCCGATGCAATTATCGTCCTGGGGGCAGCGGTGTGGGCAAACGAGCGCCCCTCACCGGCGCTAAACGCGCGTGTGCAACACGCGATTACCCTGTATCGTCAAGGGTTAGCACCCCATTTGATTTTGTGTGGTGGAGTCGGTAAGAATCAACCCAGCGAAGCCGAAGTGATGCGTCGGCTGGCAGTCAGCGCAGGAATTCCTGCCGATGCGCTGGTGCTGGAGGAACGTTCACGTTCGACGGAGGAAAGCCTGAGCAATGCCAGAGCGCTGATGGCGGCGCGCGGCTGGCAGACGGCAATCATCGTGAGTGATCCGTTTCACCTCTACCGCGCCGAACTCATCGCGCGCCATCTGGGTCTCGAAGCGTACGGTTCGGGCGCACATTCCAGTCCGACCTACGCGCATACCCTCTTGCGTATGCGCTATACGATACGCGAAGCACTCGCGGTGGTGTGGTACTATGCCACACGCCTTGTCGAACTCGACTGGTTGTACGGGATGTTGAAAGGAAAAATTTGAGCAAGGACGAATGACGAGGGCAGAGTTGCCCTGAACCCTTTCGTCGTTCGACTTTCCTCCTCCGTCTTTCGTCCTCAGGAGGAACTATGGATCGCGGAATTCCCTCGGCAGCGAACGAAGACATCGAACTGTATATGCGGACGTACTATTCGTTGCTGCGGTCCAGCGGTGAAATTGAAATCAAAGCCCTCATCGAGACGCACACGCAAATGAACTCGTCGTTGCATCTCAAAGCGCGCAGTGAAGAGCCGGATGTAGCAGCCTTTATCTATTCCACCTTGCGCCTACCCGATTGTATGCCCTGCGTTCGTCGCGTGCTGCTGGGACAGTCCGATGAAGTATTCGACAAAGCGGGCTATACCGATGTGGAGCACTGGCAGCCAGTCAGCGCGGCAGGACGTCGCCGAAAAATGTTTTTCGATGGCAAAGAAACCCTCGCCGCGTTCATCGCCAGCGCGTCGGACATTGACGATTTGATTCCTATCCTCACGGCGTATGAAATCGAATGGAACAAGATTCACGATTTGATCGTTCAGGCAGGAGGGTTGCAGCACTGGCGCGAAGATGTGCCGTTGAATGCTCCGGCGCGCGCCGAACTGGCGCGCATCTTGTTCCTGACCCCGGCTGACCTGACCACGCTGGAAAATATCTGGGGCAATACTCTTTTGGCGCGACTCAAAACGATCGGCGCGATGAAAAAACACTTTGCGCTCCGCTTGCTGGCGGGTTCGCTCCTCGATTATCGCAAAGCCACGCGGCATTGGTGGAACAACATCGCGCGCCGCGCGGGACATTTGCTTGAAGGTCGTCCCATCTATTTTGTCTCCAGCAATACGCATAGTTTAGCCAACCTGATTTCGGGCTATGCTCAGGCGCACGAGGCGGAACTGATTCACTATATCCACGCGCGGCGCCACGAGAACTTGATGCGCGAATACGAGGCAATTCAAGCCGAACAAGTCAAGAGTAGCAAGGAAAACTTTTTGTACTACACCCTGAAAAAATATTGTGCCGATCCCGAAAACGCCGCTGCCGTTGCCGAGAAAAAACAGGCGGAACAGGACGCCGGGTTAACACACATTTCGAGCGAACGCTATCTGGACGTGGATGCGCAAATCATCGAACTGAACCGGTTGATTCCTGAACGGCTGGACTCGCGCCTGCCGCGTCCCAGCCTCGAACGATTGCGCGCGAGTCGCGCGGTGATTTTTAACATTGACTATCCTCTCGGTCTCGCGGCGTATCAGATTCTTTCCGAAGTCGCGCGCAATGTGGATCACATCAAAGGAGTGTACTCGATGGGCAAAGCCGCGACACTCAACGGACGTATCGGCGATGTCATCATTCCCAACGTGGTGTACGACGAACACTCGCAAAACACGTTTCTCTTTAACAATTGTTTCACGGCTCGCGATGTGGAAAAGTATCTGGTCTATGGCTCGGTGTTGGACAATCAAAAAGCGATCACCGTCAAAGGAACCTTCTTGCAGAATCAAAAATTTATGGAACTGTTCTATCGCGAAGGCTATACCGACATCGAGATGGAAGCCGGACCATACCTTTCTGCCATTTACGAAATGATCTATCCCAAACGATTCCCCATCAACGAAATCGTACGGCTGTACCATACCAATTTTGATTTTGGATTTTTGCACTATGCCTCCGATACGCCTTACAGTAAAGGCAGAAATCTCGGCGCAGTGCATCCTTCGTACTTTGGAATGGATCCGACGTACGCGACCAGTCTGGCGATTCTGGAGCGGATCTTGCGACGCGAGACTGAATAAAGCAAGAGAAAGCACCTCAGCCTTGAAATACGACTGAATTACACAAAATCTGTACGGCGGGGAATGCACAGGAGGGAGACAACTCTACGCGGTCAGGTGGAGCGTGAGTTGATGAGCAGGAGCATACCCATCGAGCAGAATGAACGGTGCAGCGCGCTCGGCATTCGCGCCAAGACGCGCCAGTTGTTCCAGCGTACGCAACTTGCACGTACGCCGGAGTTGAAGAATGCGACGCGCCGAAAGCGGTCCGATCCCCGGCACGCGCAACAACGCTTCACGACTGGCACGGTTCACTTCGATGGGGAAAAATTCGGGGTGATGGAGCGCCCACACGGTTTTGGGATCCGCAGCGGTGGCGAGATCGCCGCGCGCATCAAAGATCAATTCGTCGAACGTAAAGCCATACTGGCGTAACAAGAAATCAGCCTGATAGAGCCGATGCTCGCGGAGGAGTGGGGTCGGCGCGCGATTTTCGAGCGGTGTATTCTCAATCGGCTGAAAGGCAGAGTAATAGACCCGCGCGAGATGCAATTCACGATAGAGTTGCGCTGCGCGCGCGGTAATCTCGCGGTCGGTTTCATCCGCCGCGCCAACGACAAATTGTGTCGTCATCGTCTTGTGACGCAGCGCTGGATCGTTATCCATCAAGCGTCTGGCGATCTGAAGTGGCGCGAGTAGTTCTTCGGTGAAACGTTTGGTGGATGAAAGTCTGGCCAGGTGTTCGGACGAAGGGACTTCGAGGTTGACCGAGACACGCTCCGCCAGTTGCAAGGCGCGCGCAATCGCGGCGGGTTCGGCCCCGGGCATCAGTTTCAAATGCATATAGCCGCGAAACGCGTAGCGGGTGCGCAAGAGTTCCGCCGTGGCGAGCATTCGTTCGAGTGTCCGTGTGCCTCCCCCCACAACCCCACTCGAGATGAAGATGGCTTCGGCAAGACGGGCGCGGTGTATTTGGTCAAAGAGACGCGCGAGTTCATCGGGCTGGAAGGTCGCGCGCGGTTGCTCGCGCTGGCATCGCGTTGCACAATAGTAACAATCTTTTTCGCACGCGTTCGTCTGCAAGATCTTGAGCATGCGAATCGCTTGCCGTCGGGGCGTACGGCGGGGTAAATCCACCGCCCGACGTCATCGCGCACGCGCACTTGCCCCTCACCACAAGAGCCGCACGCCAGATCGGTTTGCGCACCTGAACCGAGCAAATCGAGTTTCTGCTGAATGTCCATCGCGGTGCATATTATAGCGAACAAGAGTTCTAATGTCAATCACTGCACCGCAAAAAATTTGAGTAACCGTTCAGGTGTCATGGCGAGGAGCGTTTTTTGCGACGAAGCAATCTCCGCGTTACGATCTGCGGTGGGCAACGTTGGGGATTGCTTCGCAGAAATCGCTCGCAATGACAGAGCGGGCTGAACGGTTACAAATTTGACAAGCCGCGCCAAACCTGCTATAATGATACCAGATTAGTATCATTTATAGACAGGTGACGGGTGCCTGTCCCAGTGCATCGTGCGGACGCGCGACGCGGGGGCAGGTATTTTTATTCAAAAGGAGGGAGACACGTTATGGATGCCTTGTTTCTGGCGCGGTTGCAATTTGCCATCACGACCGCGTACCACTTTTTCTTCGTGCCACTGACACTGGGCTTGTCCATCCTCGTCGCGTTGATGCAAACGATGTACTATCGCACGAACGATGAGGTGTGGAAGAAGCAAACCCAGTTCTGGGGCAAGTTGTTCCTCATCAATTTTGCGATGGGCGTGGTGACGGGCATCGTCCAGGAATTCCAGTTCGGGATGAACTGGTCCGAGTACTCGCGTTTCGTCGGTGACATTTTTGGCGCGCCACTCGCCATCGAAGCGCTCCTCGCCTTTTTCCTCGAATCCACCTTCCTCGGAGTGTGGTTCTTTGGGTGGGACAAAATCTCCAAACGCGCTCACCTGGCTTCGATCTGGATCGTCGCCATCGCCTCGAACTTGTCCGCGTTGTGGATTCTGCTCGCCAACTCGTTTATGCAGCAACCCGTGGGGTACGTTTTGCGGAACAATCGCGCGGAGATGAACGATTTCTTCGCGCTGGTGACCAACCCCAACATCTTTACGCAGTATCCGCACGTCTTTTTCTCCGGCATCGCCACCGCGGGCTTTTTTGTGCTGGGCATTAGCGCGTGGCATCTGCTGCGCAAGAGCAACGTCGAATTTTTCCGCGCCTCCACGCGCCTCGCGCTCGCGTTTGCGTTGATCGGCAGCGTGATGGTCGGCATCGTGGGGCACGCGCAGGGTCAGCACATGGTGCAGACGCAACCGATGAAGATGGCGGCGGCAGAGGCGTTGTGGAACAGCGAGAATCCCGCCGCGCTCTCGCTCGTCGCGTTCTTCGACGAGAATACGCGCACGGAAATTTTCGCGCTGCGCGTTCCCGCGCTGCTCAGTTTTCTGTCGTACAATCAATTCAGCGGCGAGGTAAAAGGCATCAACCAATTGCAAGCCGAGTACGTCAAAAAGTACGGCGCGGGCAATTACATTCCGCCCGTCACATTGAGTTTCTGGTCGTTCCGCATTATGGTCGGGGCCGGTTTGCTGATGGTTTTGCTCGCCGTGGTGAGCGCGTTCTTGATGCGGCAAAAGAAATTCGAAACAGCGCCGCGCTTGCTGCGTCTGTTGCCCTGGGCGATTCTCTTGCCATACATCGCCAACACCACGGGCTGGTTGTTGACCGAATTGGGGCGCCAACCGTGGATCGTTTATGGTTTGATGAAGACCGAGGAGGCGGTCTCCAAATCGGTCACCGGCATGGATGTGTTGCTTTCGCTCATCCTGTTCACGTTGATCTACGGCGTGCTGATGGTGGTGGACATTTACTTGCTGGTCAAGTACGCGCGGCGTGACCCGATGGAAAAGTCGGTGGTCGCAGCGTACTAGCGCGACGCGTGTTCCATTCGTTTTCACGATTCAAGAGACTCGGAGGTCACAATGGATCTGAATACTCTATGGTTCATTCTCATTGGTGTTCTCTTCACCGGCTTTTTCGTGCTGGAAGGATTCGACTATGGCGTGGGGATTCTGTTGCTGTTTCTCGGCAAAGACGATGACGAACGCCGCGCCATCATCAACACGATTGGTCCGTTCTGGGACGGGAACGAAGTGTGGCTACTCACCGCGGGTGGCGCGATCTTTGCCGCGTTCCCACATTGGTACGCCACGCTGTTCAGCGGATTTTATCTCGCGCTGGTGCTGATGCTCGTCGCGCTGATTCTGCGCGGCGTCGCGTTCGAGTTTCGCAGCAAGGACGCGCGCTCCGGTTGGCGCAACTTTTGGGATTGGGCAATCTTTTTCGGCAGTTTTGTCCCCGCGCTCTTGTGGGGCGTGGCGTTCGGTAACATTTTGCGCGGCATTCCCATCAAC
>Ga0308410_1001635_pt1 | contig 12938 bp, 11 predicted proteins | sample HotsprOSTMatCore_FD_203467 | JGI IMG/M metagenome (GOLD analysis project Ga0308410, IMG submission 203467) | Hot spring phototrophic mat microbial communities from Octopus Spring, Yellowstone National Park, Wyoming, United States -... | ecosystem: Environmental > Aquatic > Thermal springs > Hot... | reverse complement strand
CTGGCGGCTACCGGCACATTCGATAATCTGTTCCATTTCAGTGGCGGAACCCGTCCGCCGGTAGTTGTTCTCCCCCAACCAACGGTCGAGCCGACGGCGACTCCTGCGCCGCAGATGGCGATCGTGCCGAATGTCATCGGTTTGGATGAGCGCGCGGCTATTGCGACAATTGAAGGCGCCGGTCTGCTGCCGTATGCCGAATTGCCCCGCGCCTCAGACGTCGTCTCGGCGGGGCTGGTGTTCGATCAGTTTCCCCCGCCCACAACGCTTGTGACTGCTTCGACCGTCGTCACCTATGTGGTCAGTACCGGTCCTGAGTTGATCCCGCTGCCCGAAGTCGTGACGATGCGTGGTGTCGATGCCGAGTTTCAGTTGCGCAGCCTGGGCTTCCAGGTGCAGGTCGTCAGTGCGCCCGACCGCCTCAGCGCGGGTTTCATCTTCCGCACGGAACCGGCAGCCGGTACGCCGCTGCGACGCGGCGATACGGTGACGATCTTTGTCAGTATCGGCGACAAAGTGCGGATGCCGGATATCACCGGCCTTCCAGAGGAGGAAGCGATCCGTCGGGTTGTTGCCGCCGGGTTGACCTGGTCGTACTCCGACTATCAGGGATGCGACAAACTCGGCAACCTGTGCGATCGGTACGCTCCTGGCGTCGTCGTCAGTTCTATTCCGCGCGGCGGTGAACTGGTTGATCGCGGATCGCCGGTGACGCTTGGGGTGCGCGCTCCATAACGCGATTGCGATCATATTGTCATCAAGTTGCGTTGCGCGCAGATTGCACATTCTCGCAGACGTTGCTAGACTTCTCCTCGTTGTATGAGATGAGGAGTCGTCGTATGCATCATCGTCTGTTTTCTCCGCTTCTGGCGCTGGCTCTCACGGTCGCCTGGTTGTCTCCCGCGCCCGCAGGCGCGCAGGTGGCGCCCGGTCGATCCGATTTCGGCGTCAACACCCATATTGCGTCACGCTATCCGGTGCAGGCCGGGTTCGATGGACCGGTCGATCTCGTCGCCGGAACATCCGCCGGTTGGGCGCGGGAGGATTTTCACTGGTACTGGCTCGAACCAGAGCCGGGGCGCTTCGATTGGGCGATCTATGACCGCGCGATCTCGCGCCTGGCGGGAAGCGGCGTTAATATCATCGGCGTGCTCAATACCGCGCCTGCCTGGGCGACGCCGTTTGGCGGCGATGTGGCCGGTCGTCCCTCCTACTATGCGCCCGATCCTGCGGCGTTCGCCCGTTTTGCGTCGGCAGTCGTGACGCGCTACCGCGACCGGGTCCGCTTCTGGCAGGTCTGGAATGAACCGGAGAATGCGCGCTACTGGCAACCACAGCCGGATCCCGCCGCCTACGCTGCGCTGCTGCGCGCTGTCTATCCCGCCATCAAGTCCGCCGACCCGAATGCTGTCGTGTTGAGTGCGGGCATTGTTCCGACCAATATCGGCTTCATCCGCGCCATCGCCGATAATGGTGCGTGGGGTTCGTTCGATATTCTGGCGCTGCATCCCTATGTTGATCCGTTCAGCCCGGAGAATGGTCAGATCGGCACGGGCGATGTCAGCGCGGTGAGAACCCTGGCGGACAGTCTGGGGCGCAAACCGATCTGGGCAACCGAGTTCGGGTGGTCCACCGGTCCTGCCGATCGTGACCCGCGTGGGGTGGACGAGGAGACGCAGGCGAACTTTCTGGTGCGCGCTGCAACGCTGTTGCGCGCAGCCGGCGTCGAGAAGATCATCTGGTACAACCTGAAAGATACCGAGCCGCGCAATCTGTATGGCTTACTGCGCGTTGCTGGCGGTCCTGCCGATCTGAGCCAGCAAAAGCCGTCGCTGGCGGCGTTTCGCACGCTGAACCAACAGCTCGCTGGCGCTGCGCCTGTCGGGCTGATCGACCTGGGAGCGCGGCAGGTGGCTGCCAATTTTGAGCAGTTCGGCACATGGCGGCGCGGCGATCAGCCGAACGGCTCGTTCTCCGCCGATGGTTCACAACGTTACAGCGGCAATGTCGCCGGTCGTCTCGACTACACCTTCCCAGGCGGCGGCAATGATTTTGTGGTCTTTACGCCGCGCCCGGCAATTCCAATCCCTGGATCGCCCGGGCAACTCGGTGTCTGGGTCTACGGCGACGGCAGCGGTCATGCGCTCAAAGTCTGGCTGCGCGACTCCGGGGGGGAAACGCTCCAGTTCCGTCTCGGGTTCGTCGGCGGCGCCGGATGGTCGTTTCTTTCCACGCCAATCAACGGTCAGGTTGAACCGTACAACCGCATCAGCGGCGGCGGCAACCTGCGCCTCGACTTCCCCGCGACGCTGGTTGCGATTGTGCTCGACGATGAACCGGACAGTCGCAGCGGATCCGGCTCGATCTGGCTCGACGACCTGACGGCGATCAGCGGTCCCGAAGCGTATGGCGTGCGTTTTGTGCGTGGCGGCGACACGATCGATGCGCTCTGGTCGTCTGGCGGCGCATTCGTCACCCTGCCAACCGCGTCTCCGACAGGGACCATCGTGGATCGTTGGGGTGGCGCATCGCCGATCGAGGCGGTCAACGGCGTCTACGGGTTGAACCTCGGTCCGTCACCGATCTTTCTGATCCATCGCGCCGCTCAGGCGCTGGCGCCGCAACCGCAGCCGCCGTCACAACCGGCGCCGCAACCGTTGTCTGGACCGTGCCGCCAGTTTCCCGAGACCGGCTTTGCCGTGTGTGGTCGGCTGCTCGACTACTGGGAGCGGAATGGCGGACTGCCCGTTTTCGGATTTCCTATCGGTCCCGAAGAAGACATGGTGGTTGAGGGCAGGACGGTGCGGGCGCAATGGTTCGAGCGCAACCGTCTCGAACTGCACCCGCAGAATGCGCCGCCCTACGACGTGCTGCTCGGACGATTGGGCGCTGAACGGTTGGAAGCAAGCGGGCGCAACTGGTCCGATTTCCCGAAATCCGATTCGCGCGCGCCGCTCTATTTCCCGCAGACCGGACAGGCGATTGCACCGGAGTTCCGTCAGTACTGGTCGTCTCACGGGTTGAACCTGGACGGACGACCGGGATACACATTCGAGGAAAGTCTGGCGCTGTTCGGATTGCCGCTTTCGCCGCCGTTGATGGAAGTCAACCCGACCGACGGCAAGATGTACCTGACGCAGCACTTCGAGCGCGCGCGCTTCGAGTACCATCCGGAGAACCTGGGGACGCCATATGTGGTCCTGCTTGGGTTGCTGGGGCGTGAGACGACGGGGAGAAGGTAAAGCGGTTTTGAGCAAACAGACAGCCCCGTCGTTCTGACGAGGCTGTCTGACGTTGGGTGTTACCGGAGTGGGCAGTCCGCTCCGGCGATACGTCTGCTCAGTGCTTCGCTGCCGGTTTGGTCGGCGTGGTGTCGATGCCCAGCGCCGAGTAGAGCGGGCACACGCCGAAAATGGCAGTGATCAGCAGGATGATCGCCACAACGGCGGCAAGCGCCTGCCAGAAGCCACTGAATAGCACAAACGTGGCAATGAGCAGTACGATGCCAAGAATAGCCCGAATGCCACGATCAACAGGACCGACATTTTGACGGAACATCATTGTCCCTCCTTTCAGGGCGTAACGTCGTTGATCATTGTTCCGTCGTATTAGACGCAGCGTGGATGAAAAATGTTACATACTTTTTCGCACGTTCCCACCTGAACCTGCAACCTGCAACCTGCAACATGCAACGTGCAACTCCACTCGTCTCACCTCAACATAAGGATCGCCACCAGAATAACCGCCATAATCAGAATGATGGCATACAGCACGAGACGTTCGACATCATAGAGGGTGCTGTCGCCCTTCAAGGCGTTGTCGAAGCCGATGAACGCCAGTGTGCGCGGCTGGTCGCGGAAGCGGTAATCAACTTCGGTGACCGGAACGCCGCGGATGGTCAGTTCGGCAGCGATGATGCGGGCATCGCTTCCACAATTGCGCTGCGCCTCTTCGATCATCTCTTTCAGCGGCGCAACCTGATACCAGTGCCCTTCGCGCAACGAAATCGGACCATCGAACACCTTCAGCGTTTTTGCCTGAAGCGTCGGCTTGTGTAAGCCGCTGAGGTCGTCTTCATTGAAGTAGGCGCGTGCGTGACGCGACCAGTTGAAGACCTTTTCCTCCAGCAGTTGCCCGGTTCCCTCACAGTGCTCGCACTCCTCACGCCCGTAGCCGCGACACGTCGGGCATTCTTCGGAGATCTGCTCGATGCGCACGCTTCCATCAGGTTCTTTCACCTTGCGCGTCCGCGTCACCGTTCCCGATCCGCTGCACGTCCGGCACGTGATGCGACCGGCGCCGCTGCACTCCGGGCAGCCAACCACGTGCTGCGATCCGGGAACGACGATGGTCTCAGGGTTATGCGTCTCGAATGGCAGAGCATCAGGAACCGGCGCTTCCCACAACCCGATTTCGCGCGTCGGCGCTAATGCGCCACCACGATGCACACTGAGGCGTGCCTGTGGCGTTGTGCGCGTTTCATATGCCACGCGCAATTCGTAGAAGTAGAGGTTGTAACTGACGATCTGCTCCGGTTCAATCAGGCGACCCAACTGTGGGCGATGCGTCCAGTTTTGTCGGCTCCAGCGATCCAGGAGGCGCCGGATGGCATCGACCCGATGGAGCGTATCGGCGCGGGTGCGACTGCGCGCAACGAAATCGGGGTCGATCATACTGCCGAGCACCGTTTCGAGCGGGTTTTCGAGCCACTCAGCGCTCGGCTCCCAGCGCGACTCTTCCATATCGACCGTCGCCGCGTCGATCTGCGGACGTAGCGCCTGCCGCAATGCCGTGATCGCCTGACCTGCACTGCTGTACCGCTGTGATGGTTGCTCCGCCATCAAACGCTGAATGACGCGATCGGCAGCAGCGAGCGCTTCATCGCGCAGCGCCAGCGACGGCGGAGCGCCGGTTGGCGGTGGACGATCGCCGCTGAGCATATGGTAGATGACCGCGCCAAGACTGTAGAGATCGCTGGCGGGCGTCGGTTGCCCGGTGCGCAGCGTCTGCTCCGGTGCAGTGTACGGCGTTCGATAGTCGGTATCATCGATGCTCGACAGGTCGGGCGTGTCTGGCGACGCCGCCAGGCTCAGGTTGGTCAGATACACCGTCCCCTGGGGAGTCGTCAGGATGTTTGCCGGCTGTACATCGCGGTGGACCACGTTCTGCGCGTGGAGATAATCGAGCACGCTTGCCAGTTGCGCGGCGATGCGCAGCGCCTGCACCGGGTCGAGCGCTCCGTTCGCCAGCGCCTCCTGAAGGGAGCGTGTGTCGAGGTACGGCGTTACCAGGTAATGACCGACACGCTCGTCGTGACCGGCATCGATGACCGGCAGCAGATTCGGATGAGTCAGATGGGCGGCGAGCCGGGCGGCTAACTGGAAGCGGCTTGACGAAATCCAGTCGGTGCGGTGCAGCACTGCCACCAGAACAGGACGATCAAGCGTCAGATGGGTGGCGCGGTAGATGACTGCCAGTTCGTCCTGCCCAATACGCTGGTCGAGCCGATAGTTGCGCAGATCACGGGCAGCGCCCGACTGCGACGCTGAACCGGGCGTGTCGCTGTTGCTGGAGTGAGATTTTGCCCGCAGGGTTGCCATCGTCTGCCTTCGGCGCTGCGTTCAGCGCTCGTGAACCATGACAGTGCGATGAGTATAACGCGGTACGAAGCGGAATGCAAACTGCTGCCGCATCTGTGCGCTGCACAAGAAAAGACGCCTGTATAGTAGTATAGCACGTTTGTTCGGAAAATGCCAGTCAGGGGCAGGCACGAATGGTCAGGCAGCCGTCCGCCCCCGCCCGACGCTCAAGCGTCGGGCTGAAAGCACGACGGGCGCTGCCGCGCCCTTGCTGGCGCGTGCGGATGTTCCGCGCCAGCCCCGCGTCAGCGGGGCTTCGTGCCCTCAGCGCGGACGTTCACGTCCGCGCGGGCGTGGCGCGCCCTGGCGCATGCGCATGCTGCGGCACCAGCCCCGCCGCCGCGCCCGACGCTCAAGCGTCGGGCTGAAAGCACGACGGGCGCTGCCGCGCCCTTGCTGGCGCGTGCGGATGCTCCGCGCCAGCCCCGCGTCAGCGGGGCTTCGGGCCCTCAGCGCGGACGTTCACGTCCGCGCGGGCGTGGCGCGCCTTGCATGACTGCGCCCAGTCAGGGGGTAGGGGTTGACGACGCTTCCGCCATACGGTACACTACCCTCTACGCGGTGCGCCTGTCCGATGGTGTTGCGGCCGCCGCTTTTTACTGGAGGAGAAGCGCGGTGTTCGAGAGTTTGCCCGACGGTCTGGTGACCATTGCTGCATTCCTGCTCATGCTCGGGCTGTTGGTGCTGGTGCACGAGTTGGGGCATTTTCTGACGGCGGTATGGTTCGGCATCAAAGTCGAAGAGTTTGGTCTTGGATATCCGCCGCGTGCGATGGTGCTCTTTGAGCGAAACGGCGTCAAATATACGCTCAACTGGTTGCCAATCGGCGGATTTGTACGCTTTGGCGGCGAGGGTGATCAGATCTACGGCGTCGGCAGTCTTTCTACAGCATCGCCGTGGAAGAAAATCGCCGTGTTGTTCGCCGGTCCGTTGATGAACCTGCTGCTGGCGTTTCTGATCTTCAGCGGCATCTTTATGGCGCGCGGCGTTCCTGAAGTTTTCGATGGCGCGCGCATCGATGTCGTCTATCCGGCTACTCCTGCCGAACGCGCTGGATTGCGCAGCGGCGACCTCCTGGTTGCACTCAATGGACGCATGCTCGCTACCGATCTGAGCGTCATTCGCCTGATCGCAGCAGAGAATCGAGGGCGCGCAATTGAGGCGGTCGTTGAGCGCGATGGAGTGCGCACCGTGCTGATGATCACCCCTGGTCGGTGGGAACGCGATGGCGTCGTGCATGAAAATGGGTTTGGCTTCGCCTATACGCCACACATTCGGATCGTTTCGGCAACGCCGTTAAGGGCGTTGAGCACCGGTTTTACCCATACCTTCGACATCCTGGAGAGGTTCGTCGTCGGCATCGGTCAGATGCTCGGCAGCCTGCTGGGGATCAACGAAGCGCCGCCGGGCGGCGTCGCTGGCGTCGTCGGCATTGCCCGCGGCACTGGCGAAGTCATTCAGCGCGACGGATGGATCGGCTTCTGGCATTGGACGGCGCTTATCAGTCTCAACCTGTTTCTTATCAACCTGCTGCCTATTCCGGCGCTTGATGGCAGCCATATCCTTTTTGCGCTGATCGAGATCGCGCGCGGCGGCAAGAAGATTCCGCCTGAGCGCGAAGCGATGGTGCACGCCATTGGGTTCATGATGCTCATGGGCCTGATGGTGGTGATCACTGTTTCCGATGTGGCAAACTGGATCGGCGGCAATCCGGTGTTGGGCGGCGGATAGTTCCACCTTGCCTGAGATATGTCTGGTCGGCGATTGCCAACGATACGCGCCAGTGAGCTTGGTGAGTATATGTACTGCGCGCGCGCCTGGTGGCTGCGCCGGGTCGCCGGGCTTGAACCGGAGGGACGCGAACCGCGTGAGCACGGAACGAGACTGCATCACCGTCACTCCCGATCAGTCGCTGTGAGTCGCCTGCTCCTGATCATCGCTGCACTCCTTGGCGCACTTGCGTTGACGCTGCTGACCGGCGGCGGACTGACGGGTTGACCCATGGCGATAACCATCGGTCTGGCGCTGCTTCTGCTTGCACTGGTCACTCTGATCGGCGCACTTCGCCTCCGCACCGCCACCGGTCTTCCCTGGGCGCCCGTGGTGTACCGCGACACCAATGCTCAATCGCCGGAACGACCACTCATGGCGCGTCGACTGGGATTGGTCGGGAAACCTGATTACCTGATCCAGAAGCGTGGACGTCTCATCCCGGTGGAAGTCAAACCGGGGCGGACGGCAGCGCGTCCGTATGAGTCCGACCTGATGCAACTGGCAGCGTACTGCCTGTTGATCGAGGAGACAACCGGCGCCGCCCCGCCATACGGGTTGTTACGCTATGCGGATCGCACGTTTCGGTTGCCGTACACCGCGCGGGTGCGCGAAGAGGTGTTGGCGCTGATCGAGGAAATGCGCGCGGCGCTTGACAACGAGTGCGATCGGAGTCACGATGATCCTGCACGGTGTCGGGGGTGCGGTTTTTTCTCGCTATGCGATCAGGCGCTGCGGGATTCGTCAACCAGGTAGAGCCGTGGCAGAGCAACGGTTCCGCCACAATAAACCGATGACCGTTATTACATGCGATGTGCTGGCTGAACAGATAGAAGCGCGACTATCCGGCGCGATGACCGACGAATCGCTGGCGGCGTGGGCATTTGATCGGTTCTATGCCGTTGAACTCGGTCTTGCGCGTTTTGAGACGGGCGCTGAGGAGCGTATCGCTGACGCGCTCGACGCGCTCATGTTCAGCGATCACGAGGCGTTTCGCCTTGACGAAGAGGAATTGCGCAGGCTGGCTGCGCTGCTGAGGATACTATGAAGATTCGGACCCATCCGCGCATCGGCGCCATTCGTGTTGGCGACGAGGTGTATTCGTATCGCTATCATCTCTTCGCTTGCGTCGAAGCGGTCTTTCCGGCGGCGGTGTGTGTCAAGATCGCGGCAATCGACGGCGTTCATCCGCTGGAATTGACCCTCATTCCCCAACTCTGGCGCGCCGACGATATCGAAAATCTGAGCGTGTGTCGCTACTGTGGCGGACGTGACGGTCTCTACCTGGAGCGCGAGACAGGCATTCCATTCCGCGTATGCGCTCACTGCTGCATCGTTCCACCGCAAGAACACCAGTACGTCCAGTGGCGCTGGTGGTAGATCATCCTTCCGGGTTGATCAGCGGCTTCGGGTAGATCCTGCCGTATGGTTCACCCCACCACTCCGCAAGCGAACGACCTTCGACCAGGATCTGCACCCCGGTCACACGTGGCAGTGTGGTCAGCGACTCCACCAGGGTGCGCACGGCAGAAGCCCGATCCGTCGCCTCCGCGAACTGTGCGCTGAAATCGACTCGCACAACTCCCTGATTGATGCTGATCGAGCGGAGTTCGGTTCCTGGCGGAATGGTGCGCTGCACAGCGTATTCGTAGATTCCCGGTCCCTCAATAAGCGCACGTACCGTTCCCTCCGCCACCTGGCGCGTCTTTGGAACCATGCGGATGATTCGGAGCGTGTGATATCCATCGTTCGCCAGGTAGTACGTCGGCAGAAACTCGGTGACTGCATAATCGACCGGCAGATTGTTCGGGTTTAATGGGTTGACGACCGGCCGCCCAATCGGACCGCTCCCATCAATGCCGATGTTCCTGCCGTTGACCTGGAATTGCACGCGAGTGACCGTCTCGAAGTGGGTCAGCGTCAGGACGATTGAGTGCAACCCGCGCGGATCGCCGTTCAGGTGCGGTGGTCGGTCGAAGTTGACTGTTGCAAGACCATTGTTGATTGTGATGCTCAACAGACGCGCCTGTGGATCGATCAGGCGTTCAAGTCCGTTGCGCGGACCATCGATCAGGGCGTTGATGGCAGCCGTTGCCACTTTGCGCTCCTCAACAGGAACAAGTCGCTGGACGGGCACGAACAGCGTGCCGGTCGCATCACCGAAGTAGAGCCACAACCGCTGCTGCTGAACCGCAGGCGCTGCCGTCGGCGCTGGAGGTCGCGGCGTCGCCGGAGGCGCAACGGTTGGCGGTTGAGGGGGAGTGGTCGGCGCAGCGGTTGGCGGCGCAACCGGCGCCGCAGTCGCCGTGGAAGTCGGCGTCGGTTGGGTCGGTTGACCTGTCGGGGAGGGGGCAGCCGTTGCGCTCTCGGTTGGCGACGGCGTGGCGGTCGCGCTGTCGGTTGGTTGCGTCGGCGCTGCTGTCGGCACGATAATCACCGGTTCCGGCGTTGGAGATGGGGTTGGCTGTGGCGAAGGCGTACTGGTTGGCAGCGCCGTGGGAGTGGGAGGAAGCGGCGTCGCCGTCGCCGAAGGAGTCGGTTGCGGTGATAGGGTCGCAGTCTCCGTCGCCAACGCACCCGCCGTCGTCGGCGAGGGCGCGCCGGTGGACGGTGTGCCGTCCATCAACGCCTGCCATCCCGCAATGGCGTACACCAATACAATGATCGCCAGCATGCCCAGCATCAGCGCATAGATCGCACGGTCGCGCGGCGACAGCGTGCCCAGCCAGCCGCGCAACCCGTCGGGCGCGACGGTTGCAGCGCCTGATGGACTGACCGTTGCCGGGATTGAGGGAAGTGTTAAGCCCATGTATAATGGGCACTGAACGTGATTGCGAGAAAGGCAGAATGCGCTCTGGTCGACCGGTATTTCGACCGGCTCGCCGCCAACGTAACAGCGATGCTCCGGCGTCGGCGATGAAAACCGAATGGCGCGATTCTGCTTCAGCCCAAGATACGGGCAATATCTCTGACCGGTTGGCGTTGGCTCGCTCATAGCGCGCCGGTTCTCCTTGAAAACGCTGAGCGCTACGACATTCAGGCGTATTATAGGAGCGGGCAGGAGTTGATGCAAAGCCCTGGCATTACCGAAACCTTACAGCCAGATTGCGGCTTGCTTCAACCTTCAGGCTGCATCGGAGCGTCCGACGTGGTATCATATTCAGTATATGTTCTGCACCCTGCCTGGATGGTTGTGAGGATGTACCAGGACTTATGCGCATCCTGATTCTTTCGGATATTCACTCGAACATTGTGGCGCTCGAAACGGTGTTGTCCACTTCCCGAACCTATGATACCGTCTGGAATCTGGGTGATACCATTGGATATGGTCCGCGCCCCAACGAGTGCGTGGCAACGATCCGCACGGTGGCAAGCGTCATGCTCGCCGGCAATCACGACCTTGCCTGCCTCGGATTGCTGGACCTGAGCGACTTTAACCCGGACGCCCGCGCCGCCAACGTCTGGAATGGCGATCAGTTGACGTATGACCATCGGATGCTGCTGGAAGAACTCGAACCCATCCAGCCGATCAATGAGCGCTTTCTGGCTGCTCACGGCAGCCCGCGCGAACCGGTGTGGGAATATCTCCTGACGCGCTATCAGGCGCTCGACAACTTTCGTCGCTTTGAGCACCAGGTCTGCCTGATCGGTCATTCGCACGTGCCGCTGGTCTTCCGTCTGACTCCTGATGGTCGCTGTGAAGGACCATCGTCGCCGGAGGACGGCGCGACGCTCACATTGGAAACCGGGTTTCGGTATATCATCAATCCAGGCAGCGTTGGTCAGCCACGGAATCAGGATCCGCGCGCCGCGTTTGCGATCTTCGATACCGACACCGATACCGTCACGTTCCATCGCGTTCCTTACGACATCGGGTTGACGCAGCGCCAGATGCGCGACGCACAGTTGCCCGAAGCGCTGATCATCCGGCTGGAGTATGGCATCTGATGACAATCATTGAGACCTACATCCAGAAACATCCGCGCTCTCAGGCGTTGTTCAGCCATGCGCAGACGCTATTTCCCAGCGGCGTCACCCACGATGGGCGCTATGTCGCGCCATTTCCGCTGTACGTCGAATGCTGCGCTGGCACGCGCAAATGGGGCGTCGATGGACATGAATTGATCGATTACTGGATGGGGCATGGCGCCCTGCTGCTTGGTCACGGGCACCCGGCTATCGTCGCGGCGGTGCAGCGCCAGATGGAGTGTGGCACGCATTACGGCGCCGAACATGAACTCAGCCTGCGCTGGGCGCAGTTGGTGAAGCGTCTGTTCCCTGGCATTGAACTGCTGCGCTTCACCGCATCCGGCACCGAAGCGACGATGATGGCGCTCCGCCTGGCACGCGCCTTTACCGGCAAACCGGTCGTCATTCGCTTCGCCGGGCACTACCACGGCTGGCACGACATGCTGGCGCGCGATACGGACGATGCTGGCGCTCCGGCCGGGTTGTACGATGGTGTGCTCGGCTCAACAACGGTTGCGCCGACGGACCTGAACTATGTTGAGCACATCCTGCGTAGCCGCACCGATGTCGCTGCCGTCATTCTCGAACCGACCGGCGCGTCGTATGGTGCGGTCCCCTTGCCGCCTGGCTTCTTGCGCGATCTGCGGCAGGTGACCTGGAAGTATGGCGTGCTGTTGATCTGCGATGAAATCGTCACCGGCTTCCGGGTGGCGCCAGGCGGCGCACAGCAGCGCGAAGGGGTTCCTGCCGATCTGACGACCCTGGCAAAGATTCTGGCTGGCGGGTTGCCCGGCGGCGCGGTCGGCGGTCGCGCTGACATTCTGAAACATCTGGCGTTTGGCGATGTGGAATGGGACCACGCGCGCAAAATCCGGCATTTCGGCACGTTCAACGCTGCGCCGCTCTCGGCAGCCGCTGGGGTGGCGATGCTCGACATTGTGGCGGACGGCGCGCCGGGGGCGCATGCCGCCGCGCTGGGCGAGGCGCTCGTCGCAGGGATGAATGCGGAACTCCAGAAGCGTCACCTGTACGGTTGGGCAGCGTATGGCGACGGCTCGATCTTCCATATCGTCGCCGGATGTTCGGGTGGCTTCCCGCCGGGCGAACTCGATCCGACGGCGCCGCCAGACGAACTGAAACGCGGCGGTGATCCGCGCCTGGTGCACCTGGTGCGCCTGGGAATGATCAACCAGGGGGTTGACCTCATGCGCGGACGGAGCGGCTTTGTGTCGGCAGTCCACACGCTGGACGACATCGATGCGACGATTGCGGCGTTCGCCGCCACGCTCGATGCGGTTCAAGATATGGGCTGTATAATATCAACAAAGCATCATGACCATAGAATGGTGGTAAGCCATGAATGAATTGCCATTATTTCGTTCAATTAAATCAATCGAAAGTACATTTCGACAAGATGCCGAGATTGTTGTCTCCAATGATGATGTTAGCGAATTTATCGCACAAGTGCCGGACAACTCAATCGCTCTCATTGTGACATCTCCGCCTTATAACCTGGGAAAAGCATACGAAGATCGCATTTCAATTGAGAAGTATCTGACG
>Ga0308410_1001632_pt1 | contig 12960 bp, 7 predicted proteins | sample HotsprOSTMatCore_FD_203467 | JGI IMG/M metagenome (GOLD analysis project Ga0308410, IMG submission 203467) | Hot spring phototrophic mat microbial communities from Octopus Spring, Yellowstone National Park, Wyoming, United States -... | ecosystem: Environmental > Aquatic > Thermal springs > Hot... | reverse complement strand
GGTTTTCGGCACGCATCCGAGCCACGAATTCCGGTGGTGCCGTGGAAAGATTCCAGTTGACCTTCCAAACGTGGACTTCGATGCCGTGCTTATGGCATGCCTTGACACATTGGTGAATTTGGTCACTAAATTGGCGGTAAGTACTACTTTGGGGGAGGGTTTCGCTCGCGAAGTGGGCAAGTCCGCCCCATAGCATGTTGGGCAGTACCATATTGAAACCTGCCTCTGCCAGCTCGCGGGCAGTTCGATCCCAATCGCCGGGATAGGCTCCTGTGCCGGAGTGGTTCCAGAACGCTCGGCCTTCGAAAGTTCGGCTGGGCATCCCATGGGCATAGAGGGCCACAAGTTTTCCCCGAGCACCTGCGGCGGTGTCTAAAGCGAAGGGGTACTCGCCCCTGTCGTAGTGCTCTTGGGCCTTGGAAAGGAGAGCTCGATAGTCGGCCAGGAGCTCGGAGGGCACCCTGTTGGCAAGATTGTTGAGGAAGGCTTCGGTCTCCTCCGGATTTTTCAGATGGCCGACCGCACGAGCCCGGTGGATGCCCTCGGCTGCCATGGCAGGCCAAAGGCGTGGATGGAGGTGTCCTAGGACTGCTGCCAAAAATTGCAGTTTTCGTGAACGGTCTTCCTCCAACAACACGTGAGAGAAGTAGCTTCCGGCCGACGAGACGGTAGCAGCAGCTTTCCCCGTAGGGTTACCATTTCGGTCGAACCAAAATCCTATAATCTTTGCTTCCTGGCCCACAACCGGTTCATTTATATTCCAAGAGGCCTGGTGGAAAGCCGGTGGCAAACCTGGGATTTGTCCCGGCTCAAAGCGAACCTCTCCAAGGAGCGGCGTGTCGGGTCTCCAGTAGCTGAGTTTTCGGATCCCCAGCCGATTTGCCAGCCTGCCGGGAAGAATATAACAAGCAAAGAGTTTCCCCCCATGATCGAGGAACCTTTCAAGGCCAGTGGTGGGATCCTCCGGAAGCGCAGGATGGTAGGCTAGGATAGCAAGCCGCTGTCTTTTCAAACCCCCGGCAGCAATGGCTCGATCTTCCACCAGATCGAAGGGAACTCCCAACTCGTCCAAAAGAGTGCTCATCTGGCTCACAAACCTTCGAGCACTTTGCAGCTCGTTTTCTGCCCCTGCACTCGGTGTCGGCAAGATTAGGGCTACGTCATGCCACTTTGCTACCAGCTTCCGCAGTCGGACAGTAAAGTCCTGTTCGGCGGGCCGCCAAATAGAGATTCGGACCCCGTCGATGGCATGCCAACCGCTGGGGTTACCTTCCGTGGCGAAGTCGGAAGGGCGAAAGATGACGGTCTGCCAATTCAGTGGAGCCAGCAGGCTGCCCGCGGCAAACCATCCTCCGCCGCTCCGGAAGTAAAGGCTGAGCCGCGGGGTTACCTCCGAATTATTGACGTTGACCTCCAGTACGAGGCTACCTACCCCGGAAAGGTCCAAAGTTACATCTCGGTCTAAGATTGTTCGCTCCAAGCGGGGATTGGAGGCAAATGGTGCCTGGAATTCCAGCACCCGCTTTCCCTCCACTACGGTGACATTCACGGGAGGCGTGCCTTTTACCGCACGCCAGATATTCCGGGCTTCAGCGGATGAAGAGTACTCAAAGTTGTCGATGATCCATTCGTGACTAATTCCAACTGTCAAGCAGAGACACAAGCTAACCGTCGTGCTCCACATCTCTCTTCTCCCTTAGCACTAACGTAAGGCGTTCTTGCCTGCGAAAGACTATGTGCTCCTCTGAAGCTTTCGAAGTAGGGGCCAGAATACCTCCGGTATGAAGCGATCTCAAGGACAAAAAGCATCCACGGGATTGGCAGACTCGTCAGGTTAGCAATGGCCGACCAAGATCTAGGCAGAAATAGCCCGAGGTAGAGTTGGCCCAGGCGAAAGAACTGCTAAAGGCAAGAGGATACTGCCCGCGGATTCCGCTAGTTTGGCCTTCCCTTTGAGGCAGGATAATTGTGTTTTTCCACAGGCCAATGCTGGAGAGAGTTTCGAAAGGCCTGAAAGTCAATTCCCATCAAAACGACTAAAAAAGAGAGATGGGAGGGGTGCAATTGATCGTCTCTTCGGAATTGCTAGCGTGCACAAACGTGGGTGACTCATCTACCGACAGGCGACTGCAAATCTCCAGGGAAAAAACCGGCAACCCGATGGTCTTGGATTGACAAAAGCCCCTCGAGTTCGAGCAACCGGAATCGGTAATTTGAAGCCAATTAACCGGAGAAGACTGAGACAGAGTGGGTCCGTGGCTCCTACCGTGAGCCAAACAGGTTGCAAAAAGATAACCGGAACCAACCGGCTTTCCCCGAGGGCCACGTAGTCGGCTACGTCGTCCCGGGCTGTCTTCCGCTCAGTAACTTTCTGGCGGACAACCCCTCAGATTTGCCCTGGTCCTGCGAAAGCCGGTTGGTTCCGGCGGGAAGTACAGGCGTGCGGCTCTCGGCCGCAAGTCCCCGCTGCAAGTTGTCGGCAAACAGCTCTGTCACACCTCCTTTTGGCTGAAAGACCACCTTACCCCAAAACCTCCTCCGCACAAATGCCCGGCTAGCCGGCGTCCTGCTCTCTTTAGAGGTTCCCACACCTTTCTATTCAAAGGTTCCAGTTCTATTCGAAGGCTACAACATGTCTCGATCTTGGTCGGAATAAGTTGTTGCCCTTCGGGGTACCGCCGGGGTTCCCGGGGTAGGGAACAATTGTAAGCAAATTTGCACCCCCTTTAGCTTGGCGGACGACCTCGGAAGGGATACGGCGGGCAAGCATAATAGTCCCTTTGCCCGGCCTGAAGCCGAAACTGTTGTGCTTCCAGCCGATGACGCCGAATTAGTGCCTCCCACATCTCGTCGTCCATCTCCATCTGCGGGACGATCCTTGCTCGGGCGGCATAAGAGTGGATCCACACGGGACGTGGGGCTACCGACAACCGGTTCATCCGTAAGGTCCCAACTATGTGAGTGACATTTTTACACTGCGTTAGCGAGTGCTAAGCATCCTTTTTCCCGACCTCTTTTTTGTGGCCACTCCGTTTGCCTCATTTCCGAGCCGTCCTTGCCGTCCTGAGATCTCCTGAAAGACCGTTTACACTGTAACGGCACCCCATGCCAGAAATTTCCGCCGCTTTCCCGGGGAAAATCCTTTCCTATTGGCTCCTGCATAAGGGTTATGCCCCACACTTTAACGAAGTCAAAAAGAAAAAGCCCTGTTTTATCGGCTTGGCCATCTGCCTGGTGATGAGATTTGGAAAAATTGCTAGGCCTTCTGGGAAAAGCACAACTTGCCGGATGTTAATTGCTTGCCGCGATTCCCGCGATTGTTTTCGGCAGCAGGGTTTCTGGATCATTTGTACAGATAAAAGGTACCCAAACGATTTGCTCGGAATAAGTGCCTGGCTTTTCCTGAGTGGAGCTCTTTACTTGACCGATAGATGTTGGCTCAACGATTTCCCCAAAGAATTTGGCATAGTTTGCCAGGAGGCCACGGGGTTGGCGAGAGCTTCCCGGATAGGCGTGTTGCGAATTCATGACCCGAGGGAAGACATTTGTCCCCCGAAAGGCCAACCTCGGAAGATTCGACCTTTCACCAACGCCGATATTTCCCTACCGGGGCTATGGAACGGCTCAATGGGTCTCCAATCTTAAGGTCGGATCTGTTCCTAAAAAGAATCTTTTCGCCACTTGTGTTCGAAGAATCTGTTTCGGCCGATACCGAAAGCCGCTTTTCAGACACAACCCACTTTTTCGAGGGGTTGAGAAGTGCCGGCCAGTTGGGAAACCGTGGGAGCCTTTGGGGGGCTTAAAGCATCTGAGGAGCTCTGGAATGGATGCCCGAACTAACCATTTTTCCCTTTTGGTTTAATTTACGCCATTATCTTAGAGCAGGTTTGCTCAACCGCGGTGGAGCATAGTATGTGTCCTTGCCGCAGGATTGGGGGCCCCGGACGTTACTTGTCTTGCTATTCGTCGGCTGTCTCAAGCGGTTCTTGTCGGGCGATCGTGTCAAAATCGGGCCGGGGCAAGTGGGAGATAACGCCCTCCAATTCATCTGCCTCTATGTCCCGGCGAGGATGACCATATCCGCGAAAGATAGGTAATCCCTTTCGGATAGCATAAATTTCTCGGCGGGTTCGGCCTTCGGGCATGTCAGGCCAGGGGCCGATTTGTTCCTCGAAGTGGAAAAGGGCTGGCACTACCGCCTGAAGGTATTCCCAATAGGCAGGATTATCGGTCTGAAGCACCAAAAGTCCTTCCGGAACCAGGCTCCGATAGACCAGAGCAAGAAACTCAGGGGTGAGCAGTCGCCGGTGCCGTTTTCGCGGGTCATGAAAGGGCTGTGGATGGTAAATGTGAATTTCCGTAATGCAATTAGGAGGGACATATTTCTCGAGGAATTCGTATCCCCCGCATACCGCAAAACGAATGTTTTTGAGCCCTCTTTGGTTGGCTCGCCGGGTGGCATAACGGATCACAACCGGGAGAATATCGATACCGAGGTGATTAAATTCGGGGCGGCGGATGGCACTTGCGAGGAGAAATCGGCCATTGCCACACCCGATATCTAGCACTAGTGGGGCTTCTCGACCGAAAATGGTGGCAAAATTCAGAGGGCCTTCTGGCGGCAACCGCTTGATTCCTGTTTTCGTCCAAAGATGTGGTGGCAGGATGCGGCCGGGGATTGGGACGCCAAACTCATATTCTCGGTCACCTCGCCGTTCGTTTTTGGCCATCCTTTGGGCACCCTTTCACAATTGGATTTAGAGAGACCTGGATTTAGAGGCCCCCGGAAATAAAGGCCCTTTCTCGGAAAGGACCATCGCTTTGCCGATCGTCTCTGGGTGTACTTGGGTCCCCGCGGCGGAGCACCAAAGATTAAAAAAGCGAATAGTTTTAGCCCCGAACGCTCTGGAAGGTTCTCCGCCTGCCGATTTTTCTGGGCCGTTTCAAGCCATTATAAGTGTAATGGTTAGCTGTGAGTTCCGTGGCGGGCCCACGGGACTCGGATGCCCGAGTCAGAAGGTGCGGTGGTGAAAGAGAAATAGTTTCTCCACTAGAGGAGAATGCTTATGAGTCGCTCGGTCCCAAGTTTTCCCAAGCCTCGGGGAGCGGCCTTGGTAGCGATTTCGAGAGGTCGGCTTTGTATTCTCGACGGAAATCGGTGGCAGGCTCGGGGCCGAATGCCCGTCAGAGTGACGAGGGCGGGAGTTTTGGCAGTGGTCTGCCTGGCGTTGGGTGCATTTGGAGCGAGGATGCCCGCACGGGGAGAAACCCTGCCGAAGATCCGGGTGGCAGGAAATCGTTTCGTTACGAGTGACGCTCGGCCCATAAAGATTTGGGGGGTGAATTACTTTCGGCCTGGTACCGGATGGGCCCCGCAAGTGTGGAAGCAGTTTGATCCGGAGCGGACGGCTTCCGATTTCGAGCTTCTCCGTACATACGGAGTAAACTGTGTCCGGGTATTCCTGACATTTGGCTCTTTTTTCCGCGAACCACAACACCTGGACGAGGAAGGCCTGCACAAATTTGATAAGTTTTTAGAGCTGGCTGAGTCCCACGGTATCTATGTACATCCTACTGGGCCGGATCATTGGGAGGGGTTACCGCCGTGGACACGGCGGGACCGATTTGCCGACGAGGAGATGTTGCTGGCACAAGAGCGGTTTTGGCGGCTCTTTGCCGCTCGTTACCGGGGCCGAACGGTAATCTTCGCTTACGACTTATTAAATGAGCCGACCGTGGGATGGGACTCCGCGGCCATGCGGATGGCATGGAACAGGTGGCTCACCAAGAAATATCAGAGCTCAGAGCAAATGTCGGCAGCATGGGGTGTCCCTGGGGAAACGATTGCCTGGGGGCAAGTTCCGCCGCCGAGTGCCGAGGGCGGGGCACCTTGGCGAGCTTTGGCCGATTACCAAGATTTCCGGGAAGAGATAGCCTCCGAATGGGTTCGCCGGCAGGCGGTGGCTATTCGGGAGGTAGATCCGGAGGCACTGGTTACCGTCGGGCTTATCCAGTGGAGTGTGCCCGTTGTGCTGCCCAGCTTACGACAATACTCCGGATTTTGCCCAAGTCGGATTGCCCTGTGGTTGGATTTTCAAGAAATCCATTTCTACCCTTTAGCCCGAGGTTTCTTTGATTACACCCGTCCCGAAGACTGGAAGCTTAACCTCGCCTACCTGCAGGCATGTGTCAACGAGTGTGCCGCAACGGGGCAACCGGTGGTGTTGGCGGAGTTTGGTTGGTACGGGGGTGGAAAACTTACTTTCGGGGCTCATCCCCCGGCAACCGAGGAGGATCAGGCCCGCTGGTGCACCCAGGCCGTGTTGGCAACGGGGGGGTTAGCTACCGGCTGGGTTAACTGGGGAGTTTTCGACCATCCCGAGGCTCGGGATGTCTCCCAGTTAACCGGCCTATTTCGAGCAGACGGCAGGCCAAAAGTGTGGGCAGAACGATTCCGAATTCTTGCGGCAAGATTTGAACCAGACGACATTCTGCCGCCGAAGGTTCCCCAGCTCCGCCTTGACTGGGAGCGAGCACGGTTGGATCCTCAGGTGGGAAGAGATTTTTTGCAGGAATATCTGAAACAGTTTGATCAACCTGCCGATCCTTTCAGCTCCGCAATTTGGCCGGGAGGAAGTTGTACGGAGAAATGACCCAGGTGGCGGGCAACAATACTGAACTCACTGTTGTAGGGATCCTGGCCCTGGCCCGTTGGTGTGAAATCTTCACAGAACTGGAACCAATCGTTTTTGAGGCTATTGCCTGGGCTTTTTCAATTCCCTTCGAAGCGGACCATCACGTAGAAAGCCCCGCACAGATCCTGCCCCCCATTATCCTGAAACCACGCCTGTAGGGTGGTCTGGCCGGCAGGCAACTCAAGCTGGAAAACAGCCCCTAAAGCTTCCGGTGTCACCCCGGTGCTATAAGTCCGCTCACCAAGTTTTAGAATTGCTGTGCTGGGAGCAATAATCCGTCGCTCGGTAATTATCCCCCAAACCCCGGGCCGTTGTTTTTTCTCCGCAGCGGTGGCGGAAAGGACCTCTGGGGAAAGTGGCCTTCCGGACACTGTGTACTTCGGGCCAGCAGACCCAATTGCCTTCTGAGTATGAAATGGCCACCGGCGAAGCTCAATGGTGTACCTGCCGGCGCGCGCCACCATAAGATGGAACACTCCCCCTCGAGGTCCCCCGGCAGCCGCCGCTACCCTCTGATTGTTGTCGACGTCTACCCCCGCCCAGTAATTAGAGGACAAGAGAACGGGATTCTCAAACTCGGTACCGACAGGTATTGGTTGGTACTCGTACACCCTACTAGCTACTTTTGACCACCACTGCTCGTAGTATTCTCGCAACCGAGAAACGGTCTGGGGATGCTCAGTTGCCAGATCCTTTTCTTGGGCTCTATCCTCATCAACCCGGAATAATTCCTTGCCGTTGACAAGTCGCCAAGGACCCCAGATTACACAACCATCATACTGGACAGCACCGGTCCGCCGTCCATATTGGACGACCAGAATTCGATCGGGAATCCGCACGCCCGCCGGATCGCGAAGGGGTTCTGTAAGACTGAGCCCATCGAAAATTTGTTCCTGCGGCAAATCCAGCCCACAAAGTTCCAGAATGGTGGGACATAAGTCCTGGACCTGAGTGGGGTCTTCAAGCAACTTGCCTCCGCCGATTCCACCTGCTGGCCAACGGATGGCACAGGGTACCCGATGGCCTCCTTCGTAGTACCCTCCTTTCGAGCCCCGAAGACCGGCGTTGAATACGGGGACTCCCCCAGTTCCGCCGTTATCGGTTAGAAAGATGAGTATGGTGTTTTCCTTTAAACCGGCGGAGACTAGGAAATCTTCCAGCCGGCCCATGTTTTCATCGATATTGCTAATCATGCCGAAAAATTGGGCAATCTCCGGCTTTGTTATCGCGGCGTACGGGCGAGCGTCCTTCGGTTGGGCCCACCAAGGACTGTGGGGTGCATTGGGGGCAAGATAGCAGAAGAAAGGTCGCCCTAACCGGTGACACTCTCCCATCCATTTCATCGCTTCGTCAAACCAGAGATCGGTGCAGTACCGCTCCGAGTGACGCACCTCCGTACCGTCCAGGTAACGGATGTTGACCGTGTCGTTGTCGAATTCCACATCCGACGCAATCCCCCAGCCTCCGTGCCAAACTGCCTTTTCAAATCCTCGGTCCATCGGGCGATTCGGATAATGGTCCCCCAGGTGCCACTTGCCAAAAAGCCCTGTGGCATAACCTGCCTTCCGCAAAAATTCGGGAAGTGTCGGGATATCCTGCCAAATCATATTGGATCCCGCCGGCACAGTTCGGGCACCATTTCGCAGAGCATCCAGGCCGGTCAGCAGCTGGCCACGAGTCGGGGTACAGACGGGGGCCACATGGAAATCGGTGAGCAGCACCGATTCCGAAAACAGTCGGTCAAGATGGGGGGTACGGAGGAGGGGATTGCCGAAGAACGAAAAGTCTCCCATCCCTTGATCGTCGGTAATGACCAAGATAACGTTCGGTGGGGGGAGAGACTTTCCCTGAGCGGAAGATTCTTTTGCAGGTATCGCTTCCGGGCGTTCGACTTCTTGGGGCCACGGGCCCAAAATGTGGGGCGGCGTGATAAGCTGTTCTGGATCGAGCACAACGTGGGCAATCCGTTGGCGTTTCCACGTGTAAGAGATATGAACGAGAGCATCGGACGTTTGAATGACAGCCGGATAGCTGTACTCTCCAGGTTGATCCTCGAGCACCAACGCTGGTCGCCATTGCCACGTGTCGTCCGAGAGAGCTACATTCAGCGGGCTTCGGCCGCTTGGCGTATGATTGTACACCAATAGATGGCGGCCATCCCGCAGGGTAATCCCATCCAAACCAGAATTGGGATTAGGCAGAAGTGACCGTTGCAACGGGACCCAGGTGCGACCTTGGTCGAAGGAGAACGTCCAAAAGGCCCGTTGCTCGCGAGTTCGGCCCATGGCGACTTGGCGGCCATCTCGAAGCTGAAAAATGGTCGGCTGGATGGCATTGAGATTGACCGCTCCGGAGGGGACCGCTACCTTTTCCCAGCTTTGCCCACCGTCGCGGGTGAGTTCGAAGTGCACCTGCCAGCGGCTGGGATTTTTGGGGGTTTCCGTGCTGGAAGGACAAAGCCATGTGCCGTCTGGAAGCTCGAGAGGCTTATTCTTGATCGGCCCCAAGATCCCCTCAGGCAGCCGGCGAGCAGGAGTCCAGGTCCGTCCGCCATCATGACTTTCCTTTATCATCCCCCACCAGGTACTCGGGGAGGGCCCAACTTTGTAGAAAAGATAGACAGTACTGCCTTTCCCGGGCCGAAATAAAACAGGGTTCCAGCAGGGAAAACGGGAGCCATCACTTTCAATACCTTCGGCTACCAGTTGGGGTGGGGACCATTTCCCATCCTCCCATCGGCTTAGCCAAATACATACATCGCGTGCTCCCTCGCGGCTACCGGCGAACCAGGCACAGAGGAGCCCGGTTGGTCCCTCTACTAAAGTGGAAGCATGGCAACTAGCAAATGGTGCCTCAGTGAACACAAACTCTCGAACCCGAATTGCCTCCTGTGGCCCCTTCCAAAGCGGCTTTTCCTCGGCAGCAGGAACGGAAAGTTCGAAGTGCCAAAGCACAACAATAGCCATCGGAAATGCAGCTCGACCAACGAATGGCATTTTGCACCGCCTCATGATATTTTCCCTTTCTACCAAGCTTCATAATTTCCCTCTCAAGTAGACTTGGCAAGCCAACCGAAAGCCGACCCAAAAGTCTGCATTAAGTCAGGCTCTCTCCCGGACAAACTGTAATTCGAACCACCCTCGCCGCTGCCTGTGAGGAACCAAACAAGGAATCAATCCCAAGGCTATCTCGGCTACAAGAGAGCCCAAAACTCATGGCTTTTCGCCCAAGTTGGACTGAATGAGTCTTTGGGTTCCAGGCTAACGTGCCCGATAAAGGAATGGTCCGAAGAAGATCGGCCAGGATTGCTCTCTGTGCCCAAGCGTTGAGCAATTCATCCCAGAATATAACGATGGGAGAGCGAGATTACGAGAACTCGCCGGCAACGGCAAACAAATAAATGCCCGCTCCGCCAGGTGGCTTTGTTTTTTTGAAAGATGGGCTGCTTTGGGAACCGCCGTTTCCCGGCCGGCGTTCAGCAGGGTTTCGTGGGGGAGACAACTTTAATGACCGAAAAGTTCCCTTTAATGAGCGAAAAGTCCCGCCGTCATCTTGCCACTGAGATGAGCCGCCACATCGCGGATGATGTCATCCAAAGTATATCGCGGTCGGTAGCCAATAGCCTGCTGGACTTTTCGAAGATCCGGAACTCGCCGTTGCATGTCCTCGAAGTCAGGACCGAAAGCCTCTTCGAAAGGAATGTACACAATCTTTGAGGAACTGCCTGTCAGATGGATCACTCTTTCTGCGAGCTCGCGGATGCTCACCTCCTCCTGGCTCCCCACGTTAAAGACTTGTCCTCGTGCTTCCGGAAGGTCCATTAACTTGGTGAGGGCTCCGACCACATCCTTCACATGGCAGAAGCACCGGGTCTGGGTACCATCTCCGTAAACGGTAAGAGGTTCCCCAGCTAAGGCTTGGCGTACAAACCGGGGAACAACCATGCCGTACTGACCGGTCTGCCGGGGACCCACCGTGTTGAAAAGCCGAACAATTACCACCGGTAGCCGAGAATGATGCCAGTAGGCCATGGCCAAAAATTCGTCCAACGCCTTAGAGCAGGCATAAGCCCAACGACGGCGGCACGAGGGGCCGATCACAAGATCATCGTCTTCACTAAATGGTACCTTGTTCGACTTGCCGTACACTTCCGACGTAGATGTGATCAATACCGGCCGACGGTACCGGGCACAGGCTTGGAGAACTACCGAGGTACCGTGCACGATCGTTTCGACCGTCCGTACCGGTTGTTCCACGATCAACCGCACTCCCACCGCAGAAGCCAAATGGTATACGCGATCCACCTGGGCCACACATTCCCGCACGATATCCTCATCTGTGATGCTTGCACATACCAGGCTAAACAAAGAATGATTCTCCAAGTGAGCTATGTTCTCGTGTCGACCCGTAGAAAAGTCATCAATAGCTAACACCCGCTGCCCTTGGGCTACCAGCCATTCGCAAAGATGAGACCCGATAAACCCCGCACCACCTGTTACCAGATTACGCATGGAAGTTAACCTTTGGGGCTGAAAACCGTTCTAACCCACACCCACCACGGTTCACCGATTCTGGCCCTCTCCTTTGCAGCAAGTCCTTGGCCGCTAAAAGATTTCCGCACCCACGATAGTTGGGAATCACTCGGTCTAGTAAGTCCTGGGATTTTCCTCGACCGGCCTGCACAGAAAGGTAGCGAAAGTAGTATTTCCGCCGGTCATGACTGACGAACTAGAATGATCACAAGGATTCCCAAGCTTGTTGCCGATTTTTGAATGTTCCCCCTTTTATGGCCGGTTATCGTGGTTCAAGCAGATTTTTCGGAACTTCCAGGGAATTACTCCCGGGAGGTCTGTATCAATTAACGGAGTTGGTCGCAAACTTCCCCGCCGGTTCATTGAACCGACCGAGCCAGAGCCATCCGGTTTCCCCCTTGCCCTCGGGACCGAGCTTCTTTAGGCATTGATTGCGCGCCCGGAGAGCCCAGCAGCTCGGCATGACTCCGAAGCAAATCGTCCATTGATCCAAAATTAAGCGTAAATTAGCCGCAAATTCCTCCGGCGAAAACGCTTTGCGGCACATTGCCGCCACCTCTTTGGCAAGCAGGGATCCAAGGGTCGGCTTGCTTTTCGAGTTGGATTCTATGTCAGGGGTGGCCCGTACGTGAGGACAGAAAGAAAGGCCGCGGCTTTCCACTTGCTCCCCTTTGGTTTTTCTTCCTGGGTTTTTCTTCCTGATGTTCTCGCCGCCGGGAGTGACCTTTTGAAAAGGTTAACCCACACCAAGTTGAGCCTACTTAATCAGAATATATCACTTCCCCGGGTGTTCGGCGGTCAAAACTATGCGAACTTTTTGTTCCCCATAAGCGACACTGCCCCCGAAAAGGCATGCTTTTGCGGCAAGCTCGATCCGACCATCGCCTACTTCCAGGCGAGGTCCCTCGGTTTGACTCCTCGAAGAAATTTTCCGAAACCGAACGGCGTGGGCTCATACGGAGTTACATAGTCTACCTTTGCGCGCTCTGGAATCTGGTCTTCCAGTCCCACGCACCAATAAGCTGCATTAACAATCAGGCGACGCAAATCCTCGCAGGCAAAGTCGATTGCTGATCCCATGGTCGTACAAAAGACCCTCGCTTCTTTTCCCGAAGGAGTCTTGAGGAGCCGAATCCAAGCTAGTGGCATCATGGGATCATTTTTGGCTCCGGGGACAGGAGGATCTGTGGGATTCATTCCGCTTAATACTTGCCCGAAAAGCAGCACCTTTGCATCCGGCGGGAGATCTCTCACCCGATAAACGTCCGTTGGGCCCCATATATCCCGGACACCCCGGAGGATCGGGTGATCCGCCATTTCCGGATTTACTACTCCCCGCGTACTTTCAACCCCGTGGGCTCCGTGATGGGCCACCCATGTTTCTCCGAGGACCTGTCTTCCAAAGCCCCCCAGCCAGCTTTTACTCCGCCAATCATAATGGGCGAACCTGCTTTTAAGGTTCCGGGTGTACGCAAAAGCATGGGTGGCGGTGCGGATTCCTATAATCGGTTTCCCCGATTCCACGTACTCCACGATATGTTGCATTTGCTCATCAGGCAGTTCACGAAACCTGGTGCCGATGATCATTAGATCGGCCGACTGGAGGTTTTCCAGCCCGGGTATGTTAGTTTGACAATTCGGGTTGATCTCCCCGGTTTCTGGATCCACGGAAAACAGAACGGTGCAGGTAAACCCGTGCCAGCGAGCTAAGATTTGAGCAAGCATCGGCATGT
>Ga0308410_1001631_pt1 | contig 12964 bp, 16 predicted proteins | sample HotsprOSTMatCore_FD_203467 | JGI IMG/M metagenome (GOLD analysis project Ga0308410, IMG submission 203467) | Hot spring phototrophic mat microbial communities from Octopus Spring, Yellowstone National Park, Wyoming, United States -... | ecosystem: Environmental > Aquatic > Thermal springs > Hot... | reverse complement strand
TGACAAGTTCCGCGCTTTACTCCTTCGCTTTGACCGACGTGATGTGTATTTCTTGAATGGGCATTACATCGCCTTCACCATGATCAATCTTCGTCACTTAATTGCTAAAAAAGTTTAAATCACTTCCAAATTAAAATTTCGCTAAAGATTTGACAAACACTTGACAAACTATGGCTGTTGTTGTATAATGTTTGTGTAATCAAGTGTGGCGGCGGTCAGCAGTCGGCGGTCGGCGGTCGCACAGAAAGGTCAAGCAATGAAACGCTGGTTACCCTGGGTCAATCTCGCGACGGTTATCGTCGCACTGACGGTGAACGTTCTGGCGAACGCGCTGCCGTTGAACGGACAGAACACGGGCGCCATCTCGGACAAGTTCAAGGTGTTTTTCGTTCCTGCCGGTTATGTCTTTGCAATTTGGGGTGTCATCTACATCGCTTTGATTGCGTTTACCGTCTATCAACTGTTGCCCGCGCAGCGCGACAACGCGCGCCTGGCGCGCATCGGCTGGCTGTTTGCGTTCAGTAACCTGGCGAATGCCGCGTGGTTGTTCACCTGGCACTATGAACTGTTGCCCCTCTCGGTGGTGGCGATGCTCGCGCTGCTCCTCTCGCTCATCGGAATCTACATCCGCCTGAACATCGGACGCGCGCGCGTGACGACAATCGAAAAGTGGTGCGTGGATGTTCCGTTCAGCATCTACCTCGGCTGGATCAGCGTGGCGACGATTGCCAACATCACCGATTTGCTCTATGCGTGGCAGTGGGACGGCTTGGGCATCGCGCCTGAAATGTGGGCGGCGGTGATGCTCGTCATCGCGTCCGCGCTCGCGCTGGCGATGACGTGGACGCGCCGCGACCTCGCGTATCTGATGGTGCTGGCGTGGTCGTTCATCGGCATCGCCGCCAAACAATCGGCGGTGATGGTGGTGGCGAACACGGCTTGGGTGATGACCGCGTTCGTCGTTTGGTTGATGGCGTTGAGCATCTGGCTGCGCGCGCGCCCATCGGTTGCTGCGAGTTGAGTATCGGAATGGACACAACCTTCGGGCTGACGATCAAAGTGGTTGCCGAACGCACGGGCGTATCGGTGCATACCTTGCGCGCGTGGGAGCGACGCTATGGTGTGCCTGCGCCCAGTCGCCACTCTGACAATCGCTATCGCCTGTACGATGAGCAAGACATTGCCGATGTGTTGTGGCTCAAGCAGCAGGTGGAAGCAGGGATTCCGCCTGCGCAGGCGAGCGCGCTGTTGCGTCAACGCCGTCAGTCCGCGCGCGCGATGATTGAAGCGACGCAACCGCTCACGACCACGCAAGCCGCGTTGCTCGATGCGTTCGCGCGTTCGGACGAAGTGACGGCGCGGCGGATTTTGGACGAAGCGTTCGCGCTCTTTACGCCCGAACAAGTGACGCAACACATCATCGTTCCCACGCTGCGCGAAATTGGCGCGCGCTGGATGCGCGGCGAGATGACCGTGTGGCAAGAGCATCTGGCGAGCAACGTCATCCAGCAAAAATTGTTTGCGATTTTGCAGGCGCAACCCGCGCTGCCGCTCGCGGTGCCGACGCTCGTCGCCGCGTGCGCGCCCAACGAAGAACACGCGCTCGGTCTGCTCATCTTTTCGCTCCTCGCGCAGCGTCAAGGGTGGCGCGTGATTTTTCTGGGACAAGGCACGCCGCTTGCCGACATCAACGCGGCGGCGCGCCTCCAGCCGAAACTCATCGTCGTCTCCATAACGACGGTGATTGGTCTGGCAGGATTGATTCCCTGGCTCGATGCCGCGCAACGTCCTGCCGTTCCGCTTGTCTTTGCGGGTCGCATCGTGGACGCGCTGCCGAATTTGCGCGCGCATTTGCCTGGCGAGTATCTGGGCGCGGAGATGATTGCGCCCGCGCAACTCTTGACACTGAAACCGCGCGCCGAGTATTGGTCGCCCAGCAAGCGCGCGTTGAACGCGGCAAACGCGCTGTACGCGCGCCGACTCGAAATCGCGGGCGAGACGGTCGCGCGATTCTTCGCGACGCTTGCGCCGAATCATCATCGCACGTGGAACGTGAACGACATCAATTTTGCGACGTTGTTTCTGATTGATGCGGTCACCTGCGCGCTTGCGTTCGGCGTGCCCGAATTGATGGACACGGAACGCGCGTGGTTGGACGAGATGATGCCATCGCGCGCAGTGCCTGCCGAATTGGTTACGCAACATCTCGAAACGTTTGCGCGCGTGCTGGGACAATCGTTTTCCAAAGGACACAATCAGTTGTATCAATCGCTGATTGAACGAATGAAAAATGCAAGGCGGTCGTACGAATGAAACACTTGGCGTTTCTCTGGGCAATCTTTCTCACATTCCTCACCGCGACTGTCGCGCTCGCGCATCGTCCGATTTTTGTCGAGCCGCGCAGTAACACAACGCGCGCGAACGCAATCCTGATTAGTGACTATACTATTTCATGGGCGGTGTATGCGCAACTCTCCGATGCGGGCGAGGTGAACTATTATCGCTTTGAAGGCACGCGCGGCGCGCTCGTGCGAATCGAAACGCTAGTGCCACACAGCGAATCCGCGCGCGCGTTTGGGTTTGATGTCGCGCTCATCGGCAAGGGATTCGACGCGGCGCACGTGCCATTCGCGCTCGAAGCGGGCGAGGGAGTCATCATTGCTCCAGACGCGGGACAGGACGATGCGCGCGTGTTCGATGAACACGTGACGCAAACGTCGTACTGGCAACGGCAAAGTTTGCGCGCGCAGTTGCCCGCCGACGGAACATACTGGATCGCGGTGTACGATCCGCGCGGGCGTACGGGCAAGTACGTTTTGTCAATCGGCGAACGCGAAGTGTGGAGCGCGAGTGATCTGGCAGAGATGCCGCGCATCATCGCGCGTGTGCGCGAATTCGCTGGGCTAGGCACATTCACGGTTCCCGTGATGCCAATTGGTTTGGGAATCGTCGTGCTGGCAATTCTGGCGCGCGTGGTCGTGCTGATACGGAGGTCGAAATGAAACGCGTCATTATCACAGGTGGTTCAGGTTTCATCGGTCGCGCGCTGACGCGCGAACTATTGGACGCGCAGTACGAGGTTGTATGGCTCAGTCGCAATCCCGCAACGACGCGCGATGTGCCTGCGGGGGTGCGCGTCGAAAAATGGGACGGGCGCAGCGCGCAAGGGTGGAGCGCGCTCGCTGAGGGCGCGTTCGCGATTGTGAATCTCGCAGGCGAAAGCATCGGCATTCCACCGCTGCCGTGGACGAACGAACGCAAGCGGCGCATTCGCGACAGTCGCGTCAACGCGAGCAAGGCAGTAGTCGAAGCGGTACGGCTGGCGCGCGAAAAACCGCGCGTCATTGTGCAAGCATCGGCGGTTGGATTTTATGGCGCGCGCGGCGACGAAGTCATCACCGAGAAAAATGGGGCGGGGCATGATTTTCTCGCCGATGTTGCGGTCGCGTGGGAAGCATCGAGCGCGGAGGTCGAAACGCTGGGTGTGCGTCGCGTCGTCACGCGATTCGGTTTGCCGCTCGATAAAAGCGGCGGTGTCTTTCCGTTCCTCGTTATGCCGATTCGCTTGTTCGTCGGCGGACCGATTGGCAGCGGCAGGCAAGTGATTGCGTGGATTCATCTGCACGATGCGGTGCGCGCGATTCGCTTCTTGATGGAGAAGGACGATGCGCGCGGCGCGTTCAACCTCACGGCACCCGAACCGTTGACGAATGCGGAACTGGGGCGCGTCATCGCGCGCGTGTTGCGTCGTCCATTCTGGTTGCCTGTACCGGCGTTCGCGCTCAAACTCGCGCTAGGCGAAATGGCGGAACTCCTCTTGCTCAATGGACAACGCGTGCTCCCCGAACGTTTGTTGCGCGCAGGATTCAAATTTCAATTCCCAACGGCAGAACTCGCGTTGAAGGATGTGTTAAAGTGACGATTCTAGTGACAGGTGCGACAGGTTACGTCGGTGGGCGACTGGTGCCACAATTGCTCGACGCAGGTTATCGCGTGCGCGTGCTCGCGCGCGATCCCGAGCGTTTGCAAGATCGCCCCTGGCGCGCGCGCGTCGAAATCGCGCAAGGCGATGTGTTGCAAGCCGAAACGCTTGCGCCCGCGCTGCAAGGTGTGGAGGTGGCGTACTATCTCGTCCACAGTATGAGCGGCTTTACCGAGTTTCATTCGCGCGATGTGACAGCGGCGCGCAATTTCAGTTATGCCGCGCGCGCGGCGAATGTGTCGCGCATCATTTATCTGGGCGGACTGGGCAATCCCGACGAAAAACTCTCACCGCATTTGCGTTCGCGGCACGAAACGGGCGACGCGCTGCGCGAGTCGGGTGTGCCGGTCACCGAATTTCGCGCGGCGATCATCGTCGGGTCGGGGAGTGTGTCGTTCGAAATCATTCGCGCGATGACCGAGCGCGTGCCACTGATGATTTGTCCGCGCTGGGTGTATGTGCGCGTGCAACCGATTGCGATTCGCGATGTGCTGGCGTATCTTGTGGACGCGCTGCGCGTGCCAGAGAGCGCGGGGCGCATCATCGAGATTGGCGGTGCAGACGTGCAGACGTACGCGAGTATGATGCTGGGGTACGCTCGCGCGCGCGGCTTGCGCCGCGTGTTGATTCCCGTGCCAGTGTTGACGCCCAAACTTTCGGCGTACTGGGTGCACTGGATGACGCCGATTTCGGCGAATATCGCGCATCCGTTGATTGAAGGTTTGCGGAACGAAGTGATTGTGCGCGATGATGCGGCGCGTCGGTTATTTCCGCACATTCAACCACTCGATTACGAAAACGCTTTGCGTCAAGCGCTCGCGCAACTCGAGACGGGTCAGGTCGAAACATCGTGGAGCGATGCGCTCTTGAGTAGCACCGGCGACGCGCCGCAACCAAAGTTTGTTTATCGCGAAGGCATTATCACCGAAGCGCGCCAGCGCATCGTCGCGGCGAGTCCCGAAGCGGTCTTTCGCGTCGTCACAGGATTGGGCGGCGCGCGCGGCTGGCTGTATGCCGATTGGCTGTGGCACATTCGCGGCGCGCTCGATCGTTTGGTCGGCGGAGTGGGTTTGCGGCGCGGGCGGCGTCATCCCGACGAGTTGCATGTGGGCGACGCGCTCGATTTCTGGCGCGTCGAAAAAATCGAACCGAATCGTCTGTTGCGTTTGCGCGCGGAAATGAAATCGCCAGGTCCCGCGTGGTTGGAATTTCGCATCGAACCGCGCAACGACAATCACACGCGGCTTGTTCAAACCGCGTTCTTCATTCCGAAAGGTTTGTTCGGTTTGTTGTATTGGTACGTGTTGTATCCGCTGCACGCGGTCGTCTTTTCTGGAATGATTGACGCGATTGCCAGGCGTGCAGAGAAAATTTGATTTGGAGAAGAAATGAACAATAAACGTCTCACGATAATTTTTCTGATTGTGTTTGTGGATTTGCTGGGGTTTAGTTTGATTTTGCCCCTCTTGCCGTACTATGCCGCAACCTTCGGCGCGGACGCGTTCGTCACGGGCTTGCTGGTCGCATCGTACGCGGTCGCACAACTGATCGGCGCGCCGCTGTTGGGACGCTGGTCGGATCGCGCGGGGCGGCGTCCCGTGTTGCTCATCAGCATCTTTGGTACGTTCATCGGATTTTTGCTGCTGGGTTTTGCGGGCGCGCTCTGGATGCTGTTCCTCAGCCGCGTCATTGATGGACTCACGGGTGGCAACATTTCGGTCGCGCAGGCGTACATCGCGGATGTGACGGACGAAAAGAATCGCGCCAGAGGGCTGGGAATGATCGGCGCGGCGTTTGGATTGGGGTTCATCATCGGTCCTGCGGTGGGCGGCGCGCTGAGCGTGTTTGGCTACGCGGTGCCCGCGTTCGCAGCGGCGGCGCTCGCTCTCATCAACTTGCTCGCGGTCTTTGTATTCTTGCCGGAATCGTTGACGGCGGAACGTCGCGCAGAAATCGCGGCGCAAGCGCGACCACCATTCACGCTGCGCGCGCTCATCGTCGCGCTGAATCGTCCGCGCGTGGGACCGCTCCTGCACACGCGATTCTTTTTCGGGCTGGCATTCTCATTGTTCCAGAGTGTCTTTGCGCTGTACGCGCAGTATCGGCTGGACCTCACCGCGCAGACGACAGGGTACGTGCTGGCGTACGTCGGTTTGCTTTCGGTGTTGGTGCAAGGCGTTGCCATCGGCAAGTTGACCGCGCGCTTTGCCGAGAGTCGGCTCATCTTTGCGGCGAGTGTGGTGATGGGCGTGTCGCTCCTCGCCTGGGCGTTCGCGCCGAATTTGGTCGCGCTGCTCGTCATTCTCGCGCCGATGGCGTTCGCGGGCGGCACGTTGAACACGGTGCTGAGCAGCGCGTTGACCAAAGCGGTCACGCGCGAAGAAATCGGTGGGACGCTGGGCTTGGCGTCATCGGTGGAGAGTGTGACGCGCGTCATCGCGCCAACACTCGGCGGATTCTTGATTGAGTTTTATGGCGCGGGCGCGCCGGGAATTTTCAGCGCGCTGGTGATGTTGTGGGTCGTGACGTTCGTGTGGCGCCGCATCATCGTCAATCCCGATCCGCCGATGGTGCTGGGCAAGATCGTTTGAGGAATAGCGATGCGTAAGAATTGGCGTTGGTTATTGTTGGTGTTGATGGCGCTCGTCGTTGGGTTGGGCGTTGGTGTGGTGGTGGCAACGCGCCCCGCCGAACCAATGTCGCAAGCGTTGGCAGCGCTGCAATCGGATGCGCAGGTGGACGTGACAACGCGTCAATGGATTGTGTTCACGCCGCGCGCGCGTGAGCCATCGGCAGGGTTCATCTTTTATCCCGGCGGTTTGGTGGACGCGCGCGCGTATGCGCCATTGGCGCGCGACATTGCGGCGCAAGGTTATCTCGTCGTCATCGTACCGATGCCACTCAACCTGGCTTTCTTCGGTGCGAATCGCGCGAAGGAGGTGATCGCCAGCTATCCTGCGATCAAACGTTGGGCGATTGGAGGACATTCGCTGGGTGGTGTTGCCGCGGCGATGTTCGTCAAGAGTCATCCGCAGGCAGTTCAAGGTCTTGCGTTTTGGGCTTCGTATCCGGCAGAAGCGATGACCGATGCTCCTGTGCGCGTGCTTTCGATTTACGGTACGCAAGATGGTCTGTCCACGCCAGCCAGAATCAACAACTCGCGTGCCTTGCTGCCGGCAAATGCTCAATTCGTTGCGATACAAGGCGGCAATCACGCACAGTTTGGTTGGTATGGCGCGCAATCGGGTGATGGCATCGCCACGATTTCGCGCGAGGAACAACAGCACCAAATCGTTTCGACGATGGTGGCTTGGATGAAACAAATTTTAGGAGAATAAAATGAACGATCTTTTGACGATCTTGAAAATCATCGCGGCGTTGGCGACGGCAGCAACCGGCTTGCTCGCGTTCGTCAAACCTGATGCGACGTACGGATTCATCGGTTTGAATGCGAATGGCGCGCGCGGCGTTTCGGAAATTCGCGCAGTGTTCGGCGGCTTGTTCATCGGGCTGGGACTCGCGCCGCTGTTCCTGGGCGCGCCCGCGTATCAGATGCTCGGCATCGGCTATCTGGCGATCGCTGTGACGCGTGCGTTTTCCATCGTGTTCGATCAATCGTTCGCGCAATCGAACATCATCAGTCTCATCATCGAAATCGTGTTCGGCGTGATTCTGGTAATGTAGAGATTCGGTGTGTCATTGCGAGCGTTTTTCGCGAAGCAATCTCCAACAAAGTGGGAGATTGCTTCGTCGGCAAAGAACGCCTCCTCGCAATGACAGATAGGACGTAGGAGAAAAAATGTCTGTTCGAATTGTTACTGATAGCACGTGCGATTTGCCTGCCGAGACAATTGCGCGCTATGGTATTCGCGTGGTGCCGCTCTACATCAATGTCGGCAAGCAAGGGTATCTGGATGGCGTGGACATTACGCGGCAAGAGTTTTACCAACGCTTGCCCACGTTTCCCGAACATCCAACGACTGCCGCGCCATCGCCGCTAAAATTCCGCTCGATGTACGATGCGCTGGCGGATGAAGGCGCGACGCACGTCTTGTCCATTCACATTTCGAGCGCGCTGAGTGCGGTGGTGGACACCGCGAACGTCGGCGCGCGCGAAACAACGTCTGTGCCGGTGACGGTGCTCGATTCACGGCAGTTGAGTCTTGGCACGGGCTTTCTCGTCGAGACGGCGGCGAAACTCGCGGCAGAAGGTCGCGCGGTCGGCGAAATCATCGCCGCGCTGAACGAGCAAATCAAACGCTCGCACGTCTTCGCCGCGCTCGATACGCTCGAATTCTTGAAACGCAGCGGGCGAATGAATGGCGTCATCGCGAGTTTCGGTACGCTCTTGCAACTCAAGCCGATTCTGACGATGTACGATGGCAAGCCGGGCGCGGAGCGTGTTCGCACGCGCGAGCGCGCGACGGAACGCATCCTCGAAATGCTGGCGGATGTGGGCGCGCTCGAACGCGTTGCGATTGTGCATACGCACGCGCACGCGCGCGTCGCGGAATTGCGCGAACGCGCCGCGCATCTCTTGCCGTCGGATGATGTTCCTGCGGTGGACATTACGCCGGTCATCGGCGCGCACATCGGACCGGGCGCGGTAGGGTTTGCGGTGGTGGCTAGGAAATGACGAAAGACGAAAGACGAAAGACGAAGGACGAAAGATTTTTGATTTTCGATTTGCGATTTTTGATTGCGATGGCTGTCAAGGAACAATCGCAAATCGGCAATCGGCAATCAAGCGGCGGTCGTCGGTCGTCCGTCATCGGTCGTATCTTCAGAGAGGACGAAATCGAATGAAAACAGAAGATCGTAACGCGCTAGGCGTTTTCGCAATTCTGGTCTTGATTGGCGCGGCGGTTGCGTGGGCAGGCAGTCAAGGTGGAAGTTCAGTGTTGGGAGTTCCACTGTTCGCGCTAGCCGTTGGGTTGGCTTTTGTGATTCAGTGGATCGTCTTTATCCCGTCCTATCTACGCCAGACCGAAAAATTTTTCGATCTCACGGGGAGCATCACCTACATTTCCGTGACGACGCTCGCGTTACTGTTGAGTGCGGCAATTGACGCGCGCGCGCTCCTGTTGTGGGCACTCGTCATCATTTGGGCGGCGCGCCTCGGAACGTTTTTGTTTCGGCGCATCCAAAAAGCCGGCAAGGATGATCGCTTTGACGAACTCAAACCCTCGTTCATCCGATTCCTGAACGTCTGGACGATTCAAGGTTTGTGGGTAACGTTCACCGCCGCTGCCGCGTGGGTGGCGATTACGACGACGCATCGCCAAGAACTCGACGCGTTTGCTGTCATCGGCTTGCTCGTGTGGATGTTCGGTTTCGCGTTCGAGGTGATCGCCGATGCGCAAAAGAGTCGTTTCAACGCCGACCCAGCCAACAAAGGCAAGTTCATTCAAATCGGTTTGTGGTCGCGCTCGCGTCACCCCAACTATTTCGGCGAGATTGTGCTGTGGATCGGCGTCGCGATCATTGCGTTGCCGGTGTTGCAGGGCTGGCAATGGGTCGCGCTGATTTCGCCGGTGTTTGTCACGCTCTTGCTCACGCGCGTCAGCGGCATTCCGTTGCTGGAAGCCAAAGCGGATAAAAAATGGGGCGGACAACCAGAGTACGAAGCGTACAAAAAACGAACACCGGTGTTGATCCCCCGATTATTCGACCGATGACGGAAGACCGAAGACCGTCATCAATCTTCGGTCATCGGTCATCGGTCTTCGGTCGTGAAAGGAGTAACGATGAACATCGCAAAAACAATTTCGATTCTGGGTTTGGTGGCAATGACGCTTGCGATTGGCTACGCGTTTGCGTTCGGCAATTTTGCTGTTGAGGGCGCGTGGATCACATCGCACCCGTGGGGCATTGTCTCGCTCGTTGATTTGTATGTTGGCTTTACGATTTTCTCGATGTGGATCGTGTATCGCGAGAAATCGCTGGCGGCACGAGTCATCTGGGTTATGCTGATGATGGTGCTGGGAAACTGGACCGCCGCGCTGTACGTTTTGCTCGCGCTCAACGCGAGTCGCGGTGATTGGAAGAAATTCTGGATGGGACAACGCGCGCAATAACCCCAGTTTGGTGACTGGGTTGATCACCGTAAAGGAGTTGTGCATGCGTGCGTGCGCCCGCCACGAAAGATGAAAAATATCCACCAAGAACACGAAGAGGCACGAAGATTTTTTCTTCGTGTTCCTTCGTGACCTTCGTGGACAAATGTATTGTTGTAAGGAGGATCAATGTCGAAAATCGCGCTCAACACTCTCGCACCGGATTTCACGCTGGACGATTTTCAGGGACGCCGGGTGCGCCTTGCCGATTTTCGCGGCAAGAAGAATGTCGTGCTGATTTTCAATCGTGGCTTTGCGTGACCATTTTGCCAGAGGCATATGGCGCAGTTGCGTCAAGATGTTGACGCGTTTGTAAAACGCGATGCGGAAATCATCGTCGTCGGTCCGGAAAACGCGCGCGCGTTTGCCGCGTACTGGCAGAAACACAATCTGCCGTTCATCGGCTTGCCCGACCCGACCGCCAGCGTGCTCAAGTTGTACGGGCAAGAGGTGAATCTGTTCAAACTGGGTCGAATGCCCGCGCAAGTGATCATAGACCGCGCGGGCGTGGCGCGTTTTGTTCACTATGGACATTCGATGAGCGATATTCCGGCGAATGACGAATTGCTTGCGATTCTCGATACGTTGAATCGGGGACTTGATGCGTCGAGTGATTTGGTGGGTGCGGCGCGATCTGCGCCTGACCGATAACATCACGTTGCATTACGCGTTGCGCGAGGCGGCAAGCGTGATCCCGGTGTTCGTACTCGATCCGTGCTTGCTCAATAGCGATAAACTGGCGCCCGCGCGCAAACAATTTCTGTTCGATTCGCTCGCCGATCTCGATGCACGACTGCGTGACCGTGGCGGGCGATTGATTGTGCGGCGCGGCGATCCCGCGCGCGAACTGGCGCGCCTGGCGCGCGAGACGCAAAGCGATGCAGTGTACTTTCATCGCGATTACACGCCGTACGCTCGCGCGCGTGATGCGCGCGTGGTCAACGCGCTGGGCGCGCTCGGTGTGCGCGTCGAAGCGTTCGACGACAACTATCTCGCCGCGCCCGAACAGGTGTTGAAGGACGACGGCACGCCGTACACCGTGTTCACGCGCTTTCGCTTGCGCTTCGAAGAGCGCGTGATCGTGCCGAATCGTTACGCGACGCGCGGCGATTTGAACACCCCGCGCGACATTGCGTCGCTCGATCTGCCGCGCGTCGAGCGCGAGCATCGTTTTGCGCGCGGCGGCGAGACCGAGGGGCTGAAACTCGCGCGCGCGTTCTTGCGTCGCGCGGATGGCTTGCGCGCGTATCGCGACACGCGCGATTTTCCCGCGCGCGATGCCACGTCGCATCTGTCGCCGCATTTGCATTTTGGTACCGTGTCGGTGCGTGAACTGGTGCGCGCGGCGCGCGAGGCGGACGCTGGCGCGGACGGCAAAACGTGGCTGGACGAACTGGTGTGGCGCGAGTTTTACGCGTATGTGCTGTGGCATTTTCCGTACGCGGCGCGCGGCGCGTTTCGGCGCGCGTACGCAACAATCGCGTGGGAGAACGATGCAGAGAAATTCGCGGCGTGGTGCGCGGGTCGGACGGGGTATCCCATCGTGGACGCGGCGATGCGGCAACTGAACGCGACGGACTGGATGCACAATCGCGCGCGAATGATCGTCGCGTCGTTTCTCACCAAAGATTTGCTGATTGATTGGCGCTGGGGCGAGAAATATTTTTTGCAGCATTTGATTGATGGCGACATCGCGTCGAACAACGGCGGCTGGCAGTGGGCGGCGGGAACAGGCACCGACGCGCAGCCGTTCTTTCGCATTTTCAATCCCGTCTTGCAAGGCGCGCGGTTCGATCCCGATGGCGCGTACGTCAAGCGGTGGGTGCCCGAACTGGCGCGCGTGCCAGCGAAATATATTCACACACCTTGGAGGATGCCGGCGGATGTTGCGCGGCGCGCGCGCGTGGAAATCGGCAGGGATTATCCCGCGCCGATTGTGGAGCATGCGGTACAACGTGAGCGCGCGGTGGCGCTGTATCGGCAAAAGTAAAACGCGCGGGGTGCCTCCCGCGCGTTTTTTTTTGTTCATCAAGAGCCACGTTACAGTTGGAGTACTTCGTTGAGAAAGCCATTACGCCAGCCGCCGATAAAGTTCAGCATTCTTCTTGAGCACATAGTCTACGGCGCGTTGGAATGACTCTTGGGGGCGTGTCAGCAATTCTTCAACGCTTACCCGCACCAATTCTTCTGGCGAAACTTGCAATTGAGTGGCTGTCTCTTTCAGTTTCAACATTCGGTCGTCAGGCAACGTTATCGTTATGGTATGCATATTCACCTCCACTTACGAGTTATCATCGGATACAACGGAATGTTCGCAAACGCTACAGCGCACCGACCGCGCCCAAAGTGACCCGCGAAATGAAGCCACATTCCAACCGCGCTAACCAACTCCGAAAAGGCGCGGGAGTTTATCCTGAGCGCAGCGAAGGATGGCGCGGTCGGTGCGCGCGTGTTCCCAGACGTTCATGGTCAATCGGGCATACCGTAAATGAAACGTACGATTTTCCATCTACCGTCAATTTTGGCAAAATACCAGAGTTCTTGACTTGGTTTAGTCTCTGATACCTTTCCGCTTTTCAGTTCCGTAATCTTAGCGCGCTGCCTGACTCTGACCGTTACGTTGTCTTCTGAATCCTGTTTCAAATCAAGAAATTCGTGAGTGTTTTCTAGAAAGGTCAGGCGATTGAATAAATCCAGGTACCTGGAACGAATTTGGTCTAATCCAACCCATTGCACCCCTGAGAAGGATTCGACGATAACGGCGTTATCAGCGTATAGCCCCAATGCTTGAAGGGCGGGGTAGTGGGGGGGGGGGGGGGGCCCCCCCCCCAACCCCACCCCCCCCCCCGCGCCCCCCGGCCCCCCC
>Ga0308410_1001630_pt1 | contig 12968 bp, 8 predicted proteins | sample HotsprOSTMatCore_FD_203467 | JGI IMG/M metagenome (GOLD analysis project Ga0308410, IMG submission 203467) | Hot spring phototrophic mat microbial communities from Octopus Spring, Yellowstone National Park, Wyoming, United States -... | ecosystem: Environmental > Aquatic > Thermal springs > Hot... | reverse complement strand
GCCGAGGTCGGTGACCCCGCCCGTGGCGCTGACCATCGCCGGCTCCGATTCGGGCGGCGGGGCCGGTATCCAGGCCGACCTGCGCACCTTCGCGGCACTGGGCGTGCACGGCACCACCGCCGTCACCGCCGTCACCGCCCAGAACAGCACCGAGGTCCGGGTCGTGCAGGCCCTCGATCCAGGGCTCGTGGCCGCCCAGGTGCGAGCCGTCCTCGACGACCTGGCCCCGGGCGCGGCCAAGACCGGGATGCTGGCGACCGCCGGGATCGTGGACGTGGTGGCCGAGCTCGCCGGCAGGCTGCCCGCCCTGGTGGTGGACCCGGTCCTTGTGTCTTCCACCGGGCACCGGCTGCTCCACCCGGACGCCGAACGCCGCTACCGGGAGGTGCTCATCCCCCGGGCGACGGTGCTCACCCCCAACGTTCGGGAGGCCGCTCGCCTGCTCGGCACCGAGATCCGCACCCTCGCCGCCCAGCACGAGGCGGCCAGGGCGCTGCAGGCGCTCGGCGCCGCCTGGGTGGTGGTGACCGGAGGGTGCCCGACCGACGGTGCGGGCACCGACGCGGTGGACGTGGTCGCCGACGGACGCCGCACCGTGGAGCTGCGGGCACGGCGCATCGACACCCCCAACACGCACGGTTCGGGTTGCACCTTCTCGGCGGCGATCGCCGCCGAGCTCGCCCGGGGCGCCTCCGTGCCCGCGGCGATCCGGGCCGCCAAGGCCTTCGTGCACCGCGCCGGGCACGGGCCGCTCGACCATCTCGGATGGAACCGACCGGAGGAGGACGAAGAGCCATGACCCGCATCCCCACCCCCACCCGTGCCGGGCCCACCCGTCCCCGGCGCCGCAAGGTGTACGTGGCCGGACCCGCCGGCGTGCGCGTCCCGTTCACGGAGATCACCCTCACCGACGGCACCAGGCTGCACTGCTACGACACCACCGGTCCCGGCACCGACACTGCATCCGGCCGGGATCCCGGCGAGCCCGACGCGCCGCTGCCGCCGTTGCGTGCCCCGTGGATCGCGGCGCGGGCCCGCGGCCGCACCGCCCGGGCGACCACCCAGGTGCAGGCGGCGCGGCAGGGCGAGATCACACCGGAGATGCACTTCGTGGCGGTGCGCGAGGGTGTCGAGCCGGAGGTCGTGCGGGCCGAGGTGGCCGCGGGACGGGCCATCATCCCCGCCAACGTGCACCACCCCGAGTCGGAGCCGATGATCATCGGCCGGCGGTTCCTCGTGAAGGTGAACGCCAACCTGGGCACCTCGGCGGTCACGTCGTCACCGGCCGAAGAGGTCGCCAAGCTGCGCTGGGCGCTCCGGTGGGGCGCCGACACGGTGATGGACCTGTCCACCGGACCCCGGATCACCGAGACCCGGTTGGCGATCCTCCGTCACAGCCCGGTTCCGGTGGGGACCGTCCCGGTGTACGAAGCGCTGGAACGGGTCGGGGGACGACCGGAGGACCTGACCTGGGAGGTCTACCGCGACACCGTCATCGATCAGTGCGAGCAGGGGGTCGACTACATGACGGTGCACGCCGGCGTCCGCCTCGGCCACCTCCCACTCACGGCGGGGCGCATCACCGGGATCGTGAGCCGGGGTGGGTCGATCATGGCCGCGTGGTGCCTGGCCCACGGGCGGGAGAACTTCCTGTACACCCGCTTCGAGGACCTCTGCGAGATCCTCGCCGCCTACGACGTGGCGTTCTCGCTCGGGGACGGGCTGCGTCCCGGTTGCGTCGCCGACGCCAACGACGCGGCCCAGTTCGCCGAACTGGAGACCCTCGGCGAGTTGACGCGGGTGGCCCGCGCCCACGACGTGCAGGTGATGGTGGAGGGTCCCGGCCACGTGCCGCTCGACAAGGTGGCCGAGAACGTCGAGCGGCAGGCGGCGTGCTGCGACGGTGCCCCCTTCTACACCCTCGGTCCGCTCACCACCGACATCGCACCCGGCTACGACCACATCACCTCGGCGATCGGTGCCGCCGTGATCGCGATGCACGGCACCGCCATGCTCTGCTACGTGACCCCCAAGGAGCATCTGGGGCTTCCCGACCGCGACGACGTGAAGGCCGGGGTCATCGCCTACCGCATCGCGGCGCACGCCGCCGATCTCGCCCGCGGGCATCCCGGCGCCCGGCGACGCGACGACGCGCTGTCGCGGGCCCGGTTCGAGTTCCGTTGGGAAGACCAGTTCGAACTGTCCCTCGATCCCGAGACCGCCCGATCCATGCACGACGAGACCCTGCCCGCACCGGCGGCCAAGACCGCCCCGTTCTGCTCGATGTGCGGCCCGCGCTTCTGCGCGATGCGCATCGGCCACGAGGTGCGGGATGCGGTCACCGGCACCGGGTGACGGATCGGTCACGCACCCTGGGCCGGGGTCCCGGTGCACCCGGTCTCGGACGCACGTGAGCGGCCGAGCGCGAGGAGCAGCTCCTCGTGGAGCTGCATCCACACCGTGTGATAGGAGTCGAGGCGCGCCGAGGCGAACCACTCGTGCGCCCCGTCCTCCACCCGCGCCAACGCGGAGCGCAACCTCCGCCCGTACGGTTCGAACCGGGGCACGTGCCGGGCGGCGCGCCGAACGACCGGGGCCACCCGCTCGTCCAGGGCCCGCAGCCGGTCGATCACCCCCCAGTCGTACCGGGGATCTCGGTGATCGTTCGGCGCGCCGCCCGGCCGGATCTGCCAGTCGTGGCAGATCCGCAGGAACTCGGCGTTGAGCGACAGGAACCGCTCGTAGGCGTGGGTCACCACCTGCTCCGCCTCGCTTCCCGGGGCCAGCCGCGCCCAGCGGTCGTCCACGGCACGGCCCTCGGGGGTGATCCGGACCCCGCCCCGCGTGCAGGCCACGAGTCCGGCCTCGAGCAGGGGGGCCCACCGATCCTCGTCGCCGACCTCGACGACGCCCCGCAACCGCACCTCGTGCAGACGCCTGTGGTCCTCGTCGGTCAGCCCCATGTCACCTCCGCTCCAGCTCGTCCATGACCTGCGCCCACCTGCCTCGAATCCTCCATCGCCGCACCGCCTGCCGGCGAGGGCCTCATCCGTTGGGCGGCCGGCGGCGGTGGCGGATCGTGTCGGAGCCGCAGCCGCTCGTCGCCGCTCGCCGTGACACTCACCGTGAGAGGTAGCTCGCTGCCAGCTCGTCCACCGACCCGGCCAGAGCGGCTGCCGTGCCCTCCAGGACGATCTCGCCGCGTCGCATGACGTACCCCCGGTCGGCGAAGCCCAACGCGTGGTGTGCGTGCTGTTCGACGAGCAGGACACCCGCGCCCCGGTCCGCCGCCCGCCGCAGCTCGGTGAGCAGCCGGTGCACGACGAGGGGGGCCAGACCCAGTGACAGCTCGTCGACCAGCACGAGCCGGGGGGCGGCGGCGAGCGCCCGGGCCAGCGCCAGCAATTGCTGCTCGCCGCCGGAGAGCAGACCGGCTCGGCGCCGGGCGAGCGGGCGCAGGGTGGCGGCGAGCGCGTACGCCGCGTCGGTCGTCCCTCGCCCGAGCCGGAGGTTCCCGTCAACCGTCAGCTGGGGGACGAGCGACCTGCCCTCTGGCACGTAGGCGAGCCCTTCGCGCACGCGATGGTCGAGCCCACCGCGTGCGGGGCCCCCGAACAGCTCCACGAGCCCGCCCAGCGGGCGGACCTCTCCGCTGAGGGCCGCCATCGTGGTGGACTTGCCCGCACCGTTGGGACCCAGCAACACCACCACCTCACCCGCACCCACCTCGAGGTCGATCCCGCGCACGACCGGCACCCCGTCGTAGCCGCAGACCAGGCCACGTGCACGCAGCAGGGTCGGTCCCGGCACCTCGGTCATCGACCACTCACCGTCGGGAACGTCATGGTTTGCGCCGCGCGGGGGCCGACCCGGGTGCGATCGACTTCCCCGGGGTTCGGTGCGTCACCCAGGTACGCCAGCCGGACGGTGGCGTCGTCGCGCACGCCGCCCGGCGGGCCGTCGTAGATCGTCCGTCCGCGATCCATCACCACGACGTGGTCGCTCACCCGCAGGACGAGGTCGACGTCGTGTTCCACCAGCAGCACGCCCATACCGAGATCCGCCAGGTACCGGATCACCTCTCCCAGCCGATCCGTCTCAAGGAGGTCCAGTCCCGCCGCCGGCTCGTCGAGCAGCAGCACCGCCGGCCGGCCGGCAACCGCTCGGGCGACTCCGACGAGGCGTCGCTGGCCGTGCGACAGCTCCTCCGGTCGACGGTCCAGCACGTCCGCGATCCCGAGACACTGCGCGAGCCAGACGAGCTCGTCGGGCAACCGCCCCCGGTCGGGGTGCACCACCGCCCCCAGCCATTCGTGCGGCCTGGGACGTTCGGCGCCCACCAGGAGGTTGTCCCGCACCGACATGTCCCTGAACAAGGCGATGGACTGGAAGCAACGGGCGACACCGGCCCGGGCCCGGATCGCCGGGCGGCGACGGGTGAGATCGACGTCCCCGAGCCGCACCCGTCCGCACGCGATCGGGACGAAGCCCGAGACCGCATCGATGACGGTCGTCTTCCCGGCCCCGTTCGGACCGATGAGCCCCGTGACCCGGCCCGGTTGCACCACGAGCGAGACGCCGTCGACGGCCGCGATCCGCCCGAAGCGGACCCCGAGCCGATCGACCTGCAGTACCCGGCCGGGCCATCCACGCGGTGCCCGCACCGCATGCCGCGGCGACGGGTCGGCTCGACGCGCCCGACCCAGGAACCCGACCAACCCGTCGGGCGCCCTCGCGAGCACGACGATCAGCAACGCCCCCGAACCCAGGAGCAGCCAGCGTTCCGGGTCACCGACCCCCTCGGCGGCCCAGGCCAGCAACCCGTTCGGGACGGCGACGGCCCCCGCGAGCGGGCCGGCGAGGTAGCCGATCCCGCCGATCAAGACGAACGTGATCAGCTGAAGCGACGCTGCGAAGGAGAACTGCGAATACGCAACCGTGTCGTAGCGGAAGGCCAACAGGACACCCCCGGCGCCGGCGATCGCGGAGGCCATGGCGAAGGCGTAGACCTTGGCCGCACCCACACCGACACCGCACGCCGCCGCCGCACGTTCGTCGCTGCGGACGGCGAGGAGGCGGCGGCCGACACGGCTGCGCCCCAGATTGGCGACGGCCAGGGTCGCCAGCCCGAACACCGCAAGGCACAGCACGGCGTAGCGCTGCGGATGCTGTACGGCACCGACGTCGAGGCCCAACAGGCGCGGGCGCTCGACCGGCGTGGCGCCGTTGAAGCCACCGGTGAGCTCGATGTCGGCCAGGATCCCCTGCTGAACGGCGAGGCCGAGCCCGAGGGTGACCACGGCGAGTGCCGGACCCCGGGTCCGGCCGGCCGGGATGGCGATGAGCGCACCGGCCGTGGCCGCCGCCGCCACGCCGGCCGGCGCACACACCCAGAACGGCAACCCCATGAGGTCGCTCAGACGCGCCGCGGCCAGCGCACCGAGCCCGGCGATGGCGAACTGGGCCAGGGAGATCTGGCCCGTGAGCCCGGTGCACACCACCAACGAGAGCCCGATGATCGCGTACACGACCGTGGTGACGAGGGCGTTGGCGAGCTCAACCGGAGCGGCCAGCGCCCCGAGCGACACGGCGACAAGCACCGGCCACGCCCACATCGGCGGCGGACGCAGATCGACCCGGGGCAGGCGCGCGGCGACGTGATCCCGGGCCGGGAGGCCCCCGCTCCGGAGCACCAGGACGACCGCGACCACGATGAAGGGCAGCGCCGGCGCAAGACTGGCCGGCCAGTCCTCCGTCACCGCCTGGTAGGTGAACACCCCTTGCGCAGCGGCGATGGCGACGGCGCCGACGGCGGTGAGGAGATAGCTGCGGAACGCGCCGAGCACCGCGGCGGCGAACGCGGGCACGGCGAGCTGCAGGATCGAGGTGATGGCGACCCCGCCGATCGGCACGATCAGCGCCCCGGCCAGGCCGGCCAGGGCGCCGCCGATCACCCAGTTCACCCCGGCCGTGCAGCCGGGCCGGTGTCCGAGGGCGCGGGCGATCCGCTCGTCGTGCGCAGCCGCCTGGGTGACCAGCCCGAACCGGGTGTGGCGCATCAGGAGGGACAACGCCACGGCGAACAGGAGCACCACGGCCAGGAGCACGAGCGAACTGTGCTGGATGTGGATACCCCCCACCCGTACGGCATCCCGCGGCAGGAAGGAGCCGACCTGACGCGGGGCACTGCCGAACAGGAGCAGGCTGGCTTGTTGGACGACCTGCATGATCCCGACCGTGGCGATGATCCGTGCCAACTGGGGTGCCCGGCCCAGCGGCCCCACCATCACGGCGTGCGTCCCGAGTCCCAACAGGCCCCCGAGGAGCGCGGCCGCCCCCACCGCCAGCGGCCACGGCCAGCCGTGGTCGTACCATCCCCATGCGAACAGCTGCGCCGCGGCCAGGGCGTACGCCCCGTGGGCGAAGTTCAGCACCCCGGAGCCTCGGTAGATCTGCACCACGCCGAGGCCCGCAAGGGCGACGATCGCGCCCGAGCTGAGCGCGAGCACCGCCTGCTGGAGCAACGCCTCCATCGTCGACCGCGATGGGTCAACCGGTGGCGAAGGGACGCACGAATCCGCTCCGGACCGAGACGATCCGACCGTCCTTGATCCGCCCGTAGACGCAGGCGTCGTTCACCAGACGTGGTTGGGCCCCGAACAACAACTTCCCGGGGGTCGTGAAGTCGATGGTCGGCGTCAGGCCACCACCGTCGAACGAACGCATCTGCGAGAGCGCCGTGGTGATCGAGGCTCGGTCCAGCGTGGGCAGGCCCCGGGCCGCCTGGTCGAGGAGCTCGAAGGCGACCCAGCCGAGCTTGGCCTGGTCGTCGCTCTGGTCGAGGGCGTCGATCGCGCGCATGTCGGCCACGTACCGCTTCGCGCCCGGGGCGTCGTCGAGGGCGAACCACAGGGCGAGGTACATCCCTTCCACGGCCTCACCCGCCTGCTTGATGCGCTCAGGGGTCCAACTCTGCGCTCCGCTCCCGGCCACCGGGACGTCGGAGCCGATCGAGCGCAGCGCGGTGACCGCCTTGAGCGCCGTCGCAGGATCCTGGGCGAGGACCACCGCGTCGGCCTTCGCGCTGATCGCCCCCATCTGCGCCGAGTAGTCGGGCTCGGCGGTCGGGGTGACCACCTCGGCGGCGGCCGGAACGCCGAGGGCGCCGAGGAGCGCCCGAACCTGGTCGGCGCCGGGCGTGTCACTTCGGGCCACCCCGATCTTCTCGGCGCCGGCGACGTCGCGCAGCACCGCCGCCTGACAGCCGGTGGCGGTGATCAGCCCACCCGTGGTCGGGAACGAGATCGGGCTCGTGCCGTCGCGTTGGCTGAACGGCGTCGCACCGACGTTGGGGAGTCCCCCCTCCTCCAGGATGGGAAGGACCGTGTCGCCGTTGGCGCTGATCGAAGCGGCCACCGCGATCGCGGATCGGTCGGCGACGGCGTCGCGGGCGCACTTCGCCGCGGTGTTGGGATCGAAACCGGTCGAGCAGTACCGGACCCGCACCGGCCGTCCGCTCCCACCGAGTCCCTCGACGTTGATCCTGGCGACCCGGGCCTTGATCCCCGACCGGAGGTTGGGGAACTCCACGCCCGCCGCCTTCGATGAGTCCTCGATCACCCAGACCGTCACCGGCTCCCCCGTCGCCCCGACCGTGGGCCCGGGCGCGCCGCCGCTGCGGTCCCCCTGGGGCTCACCGGAGCCCGCACCGTCGCCGCCCCCGCAACCCCAGCAGGTGAGCATGCCGAGCACGACGAGTGCCCCCCAACGGACGATGTTCCGGTTCATCGCTGTGCGCACCCCCCCGTCGCTGGCCCCCAGCGACCCAACCTGTCGACGCATGATACGGATCACACACCACTCTGTCCAGTCTTCTCGACGTATGCTGCACGTTTCGCGTCGAGTGTTGCGAGTTTCCATGCGGCTGATTCGGAAGACCGCGGCCACCGTCGGTCGGGCCGGCGGAAGCCTCCGTACACTGCGACGACCCGAGCTGCGACGCGGAGGCGGCATTGAAGCGCAGAGGCGGCACGCGCCTACTCGACGACACCGACCGACGTCTGTGCGAGGTGCTCGGCACCGATCCCCGCATGAGCAACCGGGCGCTGGCGAGCGCGGTCGGCGTGACCGATGAGACCGTCGCGGTGCGACTCCGACGCCTGCGTGAGCAGGGCGTGCTGGCCACGACGGTGCTCGTCGACTGGGAGGCCGCCGGGTACACCACGCAGGCGATGGTGCGCGTCGAGGTCGTCGGCCGCACCTTTCGCGACACGGTCCGTCCGATCCTCGACCACCCCTTGACCCTGGCGGTGACCGAGACGTCGGGACCGTGCGACGGGATCGTCACCGCGATCGCCTGCTCGGTATCGGATCTCCACCGCTTCGTCACCCGGCTGCACGCGCTCCCGGGTGTCGGACGTACGCGAGTCGACCTGATCGTGGGCGACGTGAAGCGCCCGCCGAGCATCCTCACGCTCCCGATCCCGCCCTGGGACCCCGACGAGCTGCCGGCGCCGTCCGTCCCGCTCGACGATCTCGACCGCGCACTCATCCGGGAGCTCACGCTGGACGGTCACGAGTCCAACAGCGAGTTGGCCCGACGCCTCGGGGTGAGCGACGCCACCGTGCGCCGGCGCATCCAGCGTCTGGAGGACGCCGGCCTCATCACCGTGGTCGCCGCCATCGACCCGGTGGCCACCGGCGACCTCCCGGCCGTGGCCATGGCCTTCTGTCACACCCAGGGGCCGCTCGACCCGTTCGTCGAGGCGATCGAGGCGGAGGCGACGGTGCTGGCGGCGTACGCATCCCTCGGGACCAGCACCGTCATCCTGCTGCTCGGGGCCCCACGGGACGCGGAGCTCCAGGACTTCGCGTGCGGGCGGTTGCGTCGCCTCCCCGGACTGGTGGCGACCGAGCTCGTCGTCACGAACGAGGTGCTCGTCCACCGCAGCCATCTGGCCCGCGTCCGCCAGCGGGACTGACGGAGCAGGGAGCAGCAAGAACCGAGCCGAGAGCCTGTCAAGTCGGTGTTCTTGCACCTCGATCTTGACATCTGCGACGAAAAATGCGACTCTCGTGTCATCTTCTGGCGCAAGGGGGACACGGGATGCCCGACTACGACGTGATCATCAGGCGCGGCACCGTGGTCGACGGGACCGGGTTGGCGCGCTTCACCGACGACCTCGCCGTCGAGGGGGGCAGGATCGCCCGCATCGGTGGCTTGGCTCGCGCCCGGGCCCGGGTCGAGATCGACGCCGACGGCCTCATCGTGGCGCCGGGCTTCGTCGACACCCACACCCACTACGACGCGCAGCTGTTCTGGGATCCCTACTGCACGATGTCGGGCTGGCACGGCGTCACCACGGTGGTCATCGGCAACTGCGGCTTCGGGTTCGCGCCGTGTCGCCCGTCCGACCGGGACCGCATGATGCTCTCCCTGACCCGAAACGAGCAGATCAGCTACGAGGCGATGCGCGAAGCGCTGCCGTGGGACTGGGTGAGCTTCCCCGAGTTCCTCGACAGCCTCGATCGGCAGCCGAAGGGCGTCAACGTGGTGACGTACGCGCCGGCCACGCCCATCATCGTGTGGGCCATGGGTGGGTACGAGGCCGCCAAACGTCGCCGACCCGGCCCCGCCGAGCTGTCGGTGGTCAAGGAGCAGATCCACGAGTGCATGGATGCGGGTGCGGTCGGGTTCTCCCTGCAGCGGCTCGGCGAACACTCCATCCAGCCGGATTACGACGGCAGCCCGATGGTCACCGACGTCATGACCGACGACGAGGCGTTCGCGATGGCCGAGGTCCTGGCCGAGCGGCGTGAAGGCGGCATCCAGCTCACCTACGCGCCGCTCGGCGACAAACTCGACAACCTGTCGGACGCCTTCGGGTCGAAGGTGGTGTTCGACTTCGAGGAGGAACTGGCGCGCCGCTCGGGACGCCCGGTGCTGCACAACGTGTTCTTCGCCGTGCGCGGCATGGAGGAGGTGCATCAAGCCGCCATGGCGTGGCTGGAGTCGTGTCACGCCCGTGGCCTGCAGGTGTACGGGCAGGGCGAGACGAACCGGAACTATCAACAGTTCAACTGGCTGACCTGGAACGGCTTCGACATCGCGCCGGCCTGGAAGAAGGCGCTGATGGGGACCCCCGCCGAGCGGCTGGCCAATCTCAAGGACCCGGCGCACCGGGCGGCCATGGTGGCGGATCGACCGTGGCTGGTGCCGCTGGAGGCGATGGGGATGCGGCTCGAGGACTTCCAGGTCGTCTCCGTGCCCGACCACACGCCTCACCTGCAGCGGTACGTCGGGCGCACACTCGGCCAGATCAGTGCCGACGAGGGCGGCAAGGACCTCATCGAGATCATGATCGACCTTGCCGTGGAATCCGAGTTGCTGGTGGAGATGAAGTCGCCCCTTTCACGCCTGCCCGACGAGGAGGGAACGGCGGCGATGATCCGCACGGGCAAGGTGATCCCGGGTATCTCGGACGGCGGCGCGCACACCAAGTACTTCGTCGGAGGCAGTTACACGACCGACTTCCTGTGCTGGCTGGTCCGGGACACGGGCACCCTCACGCTCGAGGAGGCGCACGTGGCGCTGTCGGCGCTCCCTGCCCGCATCGTCGGCCTGCAGAACCGAGGGACGATCCGGGAGGGTCAGCCGGCCGATCTCGTGATCTACGACCTCGACGCGCTGGGTCAGGAACCCCCAGACAGCTACCTGACCCTCCACGACCTCCCGGGTGGCGACTGGCGGCGCGTGCGGACCTCCACCGGCTACCACTACACGATGGTCAACGGCGAGATCACCTTCCGCGGGATGGAGTGCACCGGGGCCACCCCCGGCCGACTCCTTCGCTGGGGTCGTGGCTGAGCCCATGGCCGTGACGGAACCGATGACGTTCGACGAGGACAACCCGCTCCCCCGCCCGGCGACGGACTCCGAACACTTCGCCGACAACATGGCGATCTACTGGTTCGACCCGGCCGGCCTCGGTGGCGTGATCGGCATGGGGCAGTGGCCGAACCGCGGCGAGGCCCTCACCTACATCGCCGCCGCGGACGTCCCGCATCGGCGCGGGTTCCAGCAGACGCGCCCGCCGTTCCCACTCGGAGATCACGCCCGCGCCCCCGATCGGCTGACCTGCGGTGCGGTGACCTTCAGGCGGCTCCGGCGAGGCGTGCACCGCGTCCAGGCGTCGGCGGGGGACGACATCGCCGTCGATCTGACCCTCACCGACTTCTACCCGATGACGCCGTTCCCACACCCGGAACGTATGGCCCTCCTCGAAGACGTCGCCCCCGATCACCTCGAGACCTCGGGACACGCCGTGGGCACCTTGCGCCTCGGCGGGCGGACCGGCGCGGTCGACGGATGGTTTCACCGCGACCGCTCGTGGGGCGATCGACGCGAGACGGTCCCGGTCAGCGACTATCACTGGTCGGTCGGCACCGTCGGCCCCCAGCTGTCCTGGGCGGAGATCGTGTGCACGATCCCCGGGATCGGCACCTTCCGCAACGGCTACGTGCACACCGACGGCGCGGTCCGTCCCTGCACCGTCGGCCGGACCCACGTCCTGCTCGACGAGGACTTCCTGACGGTTCGGGGTTGGACCACCCGGTTGACCACCGACACCGGATCGGAACTGGTCGTCCGGGCGGTCGACCCACCCATCCATCTGCTCGATCGGCGAACCCGTCCCGACATGATCGCGACCGACACCCTCGCGTCCTGCGAGGTGACCCTCGACGGCGGGACCGTACGGGGATTCGGTGCACTCAACATGATCGTCAACCCACGGCTCGGCACCGAACCGGTTGTGCGCCACGTCGGGGGAGTGGTCGACCAGGGGTCGTTCGAACTCCCCGCCGAGGGGTGAGCTCGAGGTGTTCACCGTCGATCCCGACACCCTCCACATGGGTGAGCCCAATGCGCTGCGGTGGAGCAGGACCAACTTCGAAGAGGCGATGCCCGGCGTGTTGACGCCGATCTCCTGGTCGTTCTGGGGTCACTGCAGCGAACTGTCGTTCCGGCGCATCATGTCCCGACGCTTCGGCGTGTTCCGGGCCGACGAGCTCACCGACACCCTGCCCGACACCATGACCACCCTGTTCTACGGTCGGGCCTCCGCCAACCTCGACCTCATGGCACGGGCGGTGTCGCGCGTCCCGGGTAGCGATGTCGAGGCCTTCGAGCGCCAGTTCTTCGGTGAGGTGTGCGGGGTCGCGCCGGCGGCGGAGCGTCGGCTGCGCCCGTACCTGCTGCTCCCGGCCAGTGCGGTCCTGGCCCCACGACGGGTGCGCACGGTCCGTCGACGCATCGACCGGTGGTGGCGCCGGTGCGTCTCCTCGACCCCCGAGGACCTGCACCACGCGGTCGCGTTGGCGAGGGACGCCCTCGGACGGTTCGTGCACACCATGACCGAGCACGGGTTCGCGGGGATGCTCGGGCAGGGCTTCTACCAGCAGTTGGTCGACCTCTGCGCCGACGCCGGGCATCCCGGCCTCGAGCTGGAGATCGTGGCGAGCGGCAAGGGGCTCGAGGAGACCCGGATGACCGAGGACGTGCGTGCCGCCGCCGAGGGTCGGCTCACGCTGGAAGCCCTCCTGTGGCGTCACGGGTTCCACGGCCCCCAGGAGGGGGAGGTCTCCTCACGGTCCTGGCGGGAGGATCCCGCACCCCTGCTGGCGATGATCGAACGGGTCGGGGCCGGCCACGACCCGACCCCGGAGGCGGTCGCCCGCCGGCGCCGGGAGGCCCTGGCGACGCTGCGTCGGCAGCTCGGGCCGGCCGGACGGGCACGGGCCCGCCTGGTGCTCCGGGGTGTGGACACCTACCTGCCCCTGCGGGAGATCGGCAAGGCCGCCTTCCTGCAGTGCGTGGACGTCGGCCGTCACGCGGTACATGCCGCCGGGCGCATCCTGACCGCCCGCGGACGGTTGGCCGATCCCGACGACGTTCGGTACCTGACCCT
>Ga0308410_1001629_pt1 | contig 12969 bp, 9 predicted proteins | sample HotsprOSTMatCore_FD_203467 | JGI IMG/M metagenome (GOLD analysis project Ga0308410, IMG submission 203467) | Hot spring phototrophic mat microbial communities from Octopus Spring, Yellowstone National Park, Wyoming, United States -... | ecosystem: Environmental > Aquatic > Thermal springs > Hot... | reverse complement strand
CTCATCCGCCTCCGCCGAGGCCGGCACGCCGAGCGCGGCGATGCGGCCCTGGCGCACGCCGATATCGGTCGCCTCCTCGCCCCAGGGCAGCACCGCCACGCCGCCGCGGATGATCAGGTCGTAGCGCGCTGCGGCCATCGTCCCCTCCGTCGTTCAAGCCGCCATCGGTGCCTCGGCTGCCGCAGCTGCGAAGCCCGACCGGCTGGCGCTGCCGCCGAACCCGCGCGTGCGCGTCGCCGACACCGCGGATGGGGCTTCGGGAGCATGGCGTTTGCGACTTCCGCCTTGACCTCCTCTCCGGGCGCCACCTCGATGTCCAATCCAGCGCCTCCGAGTCAGCCGCGCGCAGCGAGGGTGTCGAACACGTCGCCCGCGGGCGCAAGCCCACGCACATGCGCGCGGTGCCAGAGGGCGTAGAACAGCAGCGTCCAGGCCGCAAAGCCCTCGTGCTTGCCGGGGCGGCGGTAGAGTGCGGCCACCGCGTCGGGCTGGCAGAGCTCGGCCACCGCGGGATCGGCCGCGACCAGCCGGCCGAGGCGCTCGCCCTGGCGCAAGATCCAGGCGCCGACCGGCACGGTGAAGCCCTGCTTGCGCGCGAAGGCCCGGTACCCGGGCAGGTGCCGCTCCAGCCAGGCGCGCAGCACCCACTTGCCAAGGCCCCCGCGCACCTTCAGCCCGTCAGGCAGGCGGAACACGGCCGCTGCAACCGCGGGGTCGAGGAACGGCGTACGTCCCTCGACGCCGTGCGCCATCAGGCATCGATCAAGTTTCGTCAGGAGATCGTTCGGCAGCCAGTCCACCATGTCGATGGCCTGCGCGACCATCAGCCGCGTCCGTCCCGGCGAGGCGGCGGCGGCCGCCGCCGCCTCCATGCCGTCGCGCCAGGCCGGGTTGACATGCCGGCGCAGCCCGAGCCGTTCGAGGATGCCGCGCGCGCGCATCACCTTGCCGCCGCGCCACCAGGGCCGCATGGCGGCGCGGTAGCGGCCGTAGCCGCCGAAGATCTCGTCGCCCCCCTCGCCGGCAAGCACCACCTTCACGTCCTGCCGCGCACGGCGCGCGAGCAGCCAGGTCGGCACGATCGCGTAATCGGCAGCCGGATCGTCCATGCAGGCAGCGATCGCCGGCAGATGCGTCCAGAAGTCGGCCTCCGTCACGGTGATCTCCTCGTGCACGGCGCCGGCAGCCCGCGCCGCGGCGCGGGCCGAGGCGCGCTCGTCGGCGGCGGAAGGTTCGTCGAAGCCGGCCGTGAAGGCGAGGACCGGGCGGTCGTTCAGACGCCGCATCAGCGCCAGCACCGCGGCGCTGTCGATGCCGCCGGAGAGGAAAAGCCCGTAGGGCACGTCGCTGCGCTGGTGCAGATCGACGCTCTCGGTCAGCACGGCGTCGAGCCGGGCGAGGGCGGCCTCGTCGTCGATCGTCTCCGGTCCGCCCTCGGGCAGCGCGGGGCGGCGGCGACGCGCGACGATCCGCCCCTCCTCGATCGCCACCGTCTCGCCCGGCAGCAGGCGGCGTATGCCGGGGAAGATCGTCTCGGCGCCGGTGGTGAACTGCAGTTCGAGCAGCTCGTCGCGCGCGCGCGGATCGATCCCGCGCGGCACGAGCCCGGCGTCCAGCAACGCGCGCGGCTCGGAGGCGAAGGCGAGGCCCTGTTTCGTCTCGGCGATGTAGAGCGGCTTGATGCCGAAAGGATCGCGCGAGAGCACCACGCGCCTCGCCGCGCGGTCGTGGATCGCGATCGCCCACATGCCGCGCAGACGGTCGGCGAAGCCGAGGCCCTCGCGACGATATAGGTGCAGCGCCGCCTCGCAGTCGCTGCCCGTGGCGAAGGCGACGCCGGCCAGCAGGTCGCGACGCAGCTCGCGGTAGGAGTAGATCTCGCCATTGGCGATCAGCGCCGCCCCGCCCGGCTCGAACAGCGGCTGATCGCCGCCCTCCACGTCGATGATGGCGAGGCGGCGATGCACCAGCGCCGCACCCGCCGAGACCGTCTGGCCGCCGCCATCCGGCCCGCGATGCGCGAGCGCAGCGGCGAAGACGGACAGCACGTCGGGCAGCACAGCCTCGCCATGACGCAGCGCGACGCCGGCGATGCCGCACATCAGAGCGCGACCTCGGCGAGGAAGCGGCGCCAGTGCGCGAGCACCGGGGCTTCCGCATGCTCGCGTCGGAAGACCGCGCGCCCGGCCTCGGCGAGCGCGCGGGCGCGCGCCGGGTGGTCGCGCAGCGCGGCGATCGCATCAGCGAGCGCGCGCGGGTCCTCCACCGGCACCAGCAGGCCGGTCGTGCCGTGCGCGATCAATTCGGCCGGCCCAGGCGAGGAGGCGGCGACCACCGGCCGCGCCGCCGACCACGCCTCCAACACCACATTGCCGAGCGGCTCGTGACGCGAAGGGCAGACGAAGAGGTCGCAAGCCGCGAGCAGCGCCGCCTGGTCCTCGCGCCACCCAAGGAAGCGCAGCCGCCCGGCCACGCCGCACCGCGCCGCCAGCGCTGCGAGTGCCGCGCGCTCATCGCCCTCGCCGGCGATCGCGACGACGACATCCGGCAGATGCGCGAGCGCCTCGATCAGCACGTCGAAGCCCTTGTTCGGATGGAGCCGTCCCATGCCCAGCACGAAGTACGCATCCGCCGGCACGCCGAGCGAGGCACGGTCGGCGGGCACGGCTCCGGCGAGATCGGGCGCGAAGTTCGGCAGGTGGTGCACCCGCGCGCGCGGCCACCCCTGGCGCACGATCCACTCGACAATGCCGCGCGTGTTGCCGACCAGGTGGTCGAAGCCGGTATAGTAGCGGAGATCGTAGTAGCCGCCGAGCCGACCCACCCGTACCCAGCGCCCCGGCGGCGTGAAGCGCGCGGCCCGGTTCATCCAGGCCATCGCCACGCGCGGGGCGAAGCGGGCGAGCGCGCGCGCGAGACGCGGCCGCGTCAGCAGGTCGAGCGGACCACCGAAGCCGAGCTCGACGGGATCGAGCCCGGCGCGGCGCAGCGCGGCCGAGCGCGCGGCATCGCGGCGGATCACCGCCAGCACCTCCTCGCCCGCACCGGCGAGGGCAATGCACAGGCGGACGAAGAACGTCTCGGCGCCGCCATGATGCGCCCCCGCCATGATCATCGCCGCGCGCGTCACGACGCGTCCGGCCGGTGCCGCTCCGGCTCGAGCCGCGCCTTCAGATGCGCCAGCAACGGATAGAGCCCGGCGCAGAGCGCGATCAAGAGCCCCCATGCGCCCTCGCGGTAGCCCTTGCGCGCGACGTAGCACTTGAACGTGCGGGAGACGAAACGGCGCAGGTTGCCCGCCAGCGTACCGATCTCGCCCGACGCCAGCAGATCGGACGCCTTGGCCGAGCTGTAGCGGTCGAGGCGCCGCAGCATGTCGGAGATGTCGCGATCGACGTAATGCTGGATCGCGTGGGTCAGGCGCGGGCCCTGGGTGCCGGTCCAGCTCAGCGACGGATGCAGCCGCTGCATGCCCCAGCGCTTGGCCCCCCTGCGCGACAGCCGCGGCACGGCGGATGTGCCGAAGGAGCCGCCCCAACCGTGCCGCACCAGATGCGTGCCGATGAAATTGTCCACCGGGATCTCGTGCCACGCATGCGGCGAGGTCGCGATCACGCTGCGGATTTCGGCCGCGAGTGCGGCCGGGATGCGCTCGTCGGCGTCCACCTCCAGCACCCAGTCGCCGCTGCACGCGTCGAGCCCGGCATTGCGCCGAGCGCCCTCGATTTCCCACGCACCCTCGATAACGCGCGCGCCGGCTGCGCGCGCCATCTCGCCTGACCGGTCGGTCGAGCGGTCGAGCACGACGACCAGTTCGTCGGCGAAGCGCAGAGTGTCGAGACACGCCGCGAGCCGCGCCTCCTCGTTGCGCGCCACCACCAAAGCGGAGAGACGCGGCGGCGTCACTGCGCCGCTGCCGGGGCCAAGCGCGCGAGCAAGGCGGAGGCGGCCTCGACCACGTCCTCGACCGGCAGCGACCCCATCAGGCTGCCGGTGGTGCGGTGGTCGTAGCTTGGTGCGCCGATCAGCTCCGCCAAGGGCACGCGGGTGCGGACGGCAACCGTGTGCGGGCCGCAGGGCGCATACTCCTCGGCCGGGGAGGGGCCGAACAGGCCGACTGTCGGCGCGCCGGCAGCGGCTGCGAGATGCATCAGCCCGGAATCGTTGCCGACATAGAGGGCGCAGCGCGCGAGCGCGGCCGCCGCCTCGGTCAGCGTCAGCCGGCCGACGAGATCGATCGTACGCCCGCGCGGCAGCGCCGCGAGCACCGGAGCGGCCATGGCCGCTTCCGTCTCGCCGGGCCCGCCAAACAGGGCGACGCGCGCGCCGGGGAGGGCCGCGCCAGCCCCGGCCAGCCGGTCGAACAGCGCGACGAACCGCTCGGGCGGCCAGACCTTGCCGCGCCAGTTCGCGGTCGGGCCGAGCCCGATCACGGGCGGTCCCGGCGGCAGCAGCGCCGCCGCCCGCGCGCGATCCGCCGCCGCGATCCAAACCACCGGCGGCGGCGGCGGATCGAGCCCCAGCACCGCGCCGAGCTGCGCCAGCCGATGTCCCGGCCGCCGCCCGCCTGTCATTACGGCACGGGCCCGCGCGCTCAGCAGCCACGACAACGCCGAGCCGCGCAGATCGACCACGAGATCCCAGCGCGTGCGCACCGACGCCGCCCAGAGCGACCACCAATGTCCGCCGAAATCGCGCTTTTCCAAAGCGATCACCCGCTCGAGCCCCGGAACGTGCGCGAACAGCCCGGCGGCGGCCGGCCCGCAGGCGACCGTGACGCGCGCGCCTGGACGAGTCCGTATCAGGTGGTCGAGCAGGCCGGTGGACAGCACCGCATCCCCGATCCGGGTGGCGGTGACGAACAGGATGCGCATGGCGGGCGCCGTGTAGCACAGCGCGCCGGGCATTGCGCGAGGCCCCCTGCTCGCCCATGTCCGCGGCATGCCGACCGCCGTGCTGCCCGACCGAGCCGTCGTTGCTGTCGCCGGCGCCGATGCCGTGCCGTTCCTGCAGGGGCTGGTGTCGAACGACGTCACCCTGGCCGCCGCGGGACCGATCTGGGCCGCGCTGCTGACGCCCCAGGGCAAGTGGCTCGCCGACTTCTTCATCGTGGGCGACGGCGACCGCCTGCTGCTCGACTGCGAGCGCGCCCAGGCGGCGTTCCTGGTGCAGCATCTCGGGCGGTTCCGGCTGCGCGCCAAGGTGGCCATCGCTGAGGAGGCGGGGTTCGACGTGGTGGCGGCATGGGACGCACCGCCCCCAGCGGGGCTCGGAGGCCGCGACCCGCGGCTGCCCGAGGCCGGCTGGCGCGCCCTCTGCCCGGCCGGCAGCGTTGCCGGCGATGCGGATGCGGCCGACTACGACCGCCACCGGCTGCGGCTCGGCCTGCCGGACGGATCACGCGACCTGGAGAGCGGCCGCACCGTGCTGCTGGAGGCCGGGTTCGACGAGCTCCACGGCATCTCCTGGACCAAGGGCTGCTACATGGGTCAGGAGCTGACCGCGCGCACCCGGTACCGCGGGCTGGTGAAGCGGCGGCTGGTGCCGGTGGCGGTGGACGGCCCTTTGCCCGAGCCGGGCACACCAGTCCTGCGCGCCGGCGCGGAGGTCGGGGCGATCCGCTCGGGCCGCGAGACGCGGGCGCTCGCGCTGCTGCGGCTCGAAGCGATCCGGCCGGCGGGCGAGCTCGTTTGCGGGGCGGCGATGCTGCGACCCGAGATCCCCGCCTGGATGGTGCTGCCCCGCGCCGACGCGGCATGACGGACGATCCGCCGCCCGTGGCGGTGCACCCGCCGGTGCTCTATGGCGGGGCGTTCCTCCTGGCGGTCGGGCTGGAGTGGCTCGTGCCGCTCGGCCTCGTGATCGCTTGGCCGGACGGGTTGCGCCACGGCGCGGCCTCGATGCTGCTGGTGTTCGGGCTCTGTTTCGCGGCCTGGGCGGCGTGGCTGCTCCACCGTGCCGGCACCGGCATCCCGACGTGGCAGGCAGCGCGCCGGCTGGTCATCCGAGGGCCCTACGCGATCAGCCGCAATCCGATGTATCTCGGCGTCAGCGCTGGCTATGCCGGGTTGGCGCTGGCGATCGCGAACGCCTGGGCGCTCCTGCTGCTCATACCGGTCTTGGTCGTCATGGACCGCCTGGTGATCGCGCGCGAGGAGCCGTATCTCGAGGCGCGCTTCGGACAACCCTACCGCGACTACCGCGCGCGGGTGCGCCGCTGGCTGTAGCGGCTTCCTGCGATCGGCGACGCGACCGGCAGGCAGGGTCCGGGCATGCAGCACGGATCGCCGACGGTCGGATCGCTCCATCCGGGCGAGGTGTCCCGTCCGTCTCGCTGATCGCGGCGCAGATTGCGCGGCGGTTCTCCGTCCGCCCCTTCGAGACCGATCCGCCCGCCTGCCGTTCGCCGGCACCTTTTCGCCCCTGCGGCATAGAGCGGTCCCCACACGGCGGAGAACCGCTCTTGGCAGTCCGTGCGGGCATCTTCACGCGCGGCTGATTCCAGCCGTGTGGGGTCAGCCCTAGGCTGTGCGATCGCCCCCGCCGGTGCCGAGGGCCGCCTGCGCGGCAGCGAGGCGGGCGACCGGCACGCGGTAGGGCGAGCAGGAGACGTAATCCAGGCCGACCGTCTGGCAGAACCGGATCGAGGACGGATCGCCGCCGTGCTCGCCGCAGATACCGAGCTTCAGATCGGGCTTGGTCCTGCGCCCCTTCTCGGCGGCGATGCGCACCATCTCGCCCACCCCCTCGACGTCGAGGCTGACGAAAGGGTCCTTCGGCATGATCCCCTTCTCCACATAGAGCGGCAGGAACTTGCCGGCATCGTCGCGCGAGAGGCCGAACACGGTCTGCGTCAGGTCATTGGTGCCGAAGCTGAAGAAGTCGGCCACCTCGGCGATGCGGTCCGCGGTCAGCGCCGCGCGCGGCAGTTCGATCATCGTCCCGACCAGGTACTCGACCGCGGCGCCCTTCTCGGCGAACACCGCCTTCGCCGTCTCTTCGACCAGCGCGCGGGTGATCTCGAGTTCCTTCCGCAGCCCGACCAGCGGGATCATGATCTCGGGGATCGGCGCGGCACCCGTCTCGGCCGCGACCTCAAGCGCGGCCTCGAAGATCGCGCGCGCCTGCATCTGGTAGATCTCGGGATAGGAGATGCCGAGCCGGCAGCCGCGATGGCCGAGCATCGGATTCGCTTCCGACAGCGCCTGCACGCGCCGCTTCATCGTCTCGAGGTCCGTGCCTAGCGCCTCGGCCACCTCGGCGAGCTCGTGCTCGCCATGCGGGATGAACTCGTGCAGCGGCGGGTCGAGCAGGCGGATCGTCACCGGCAGGCCCGCCATGATGCGGAACAGCGCGACGAAGTCCTTGCGCTGATGCGGCAGCAGCCGCGCAATCGCGCGCCTCCGTCCCGCCTCGTCGCCGGCGATGATCATCTCGCGCACGGCGAGGATGCGCTCGGGATCGAAGAACATGTGCTCGGTGCGGCAGAGACCGATGCCTTCGGCGCCGAAACGGCGCGCGGTCTCGGCATCGGCCGGCGTGTCGGCGTTCGTGCGCACCTTCAGCGTGCGCACCGCGTCGGCCCAGCCCATCAGGGTCGCGAAGTCGCCGGAGAGCTGCGGCTCGATCATGGCGACGGAGCCGACGAACACCTCGCCGGTCGATCCGTCGATCGTCAGCGTCTCGCCTGCGCGGATGACGTGCCCGCCGGAGGCGACGGTCTGCGCGGCGTAGTCGACGACGATGCCGCCCGCGCCGGCGACGCAGGGCCGCCCCATGCCGCGCGCCACCACCGCGGCGTGGCTGGTCATGCCGCCGCGCGTGGTGAGGATCCCCTTGGCGGCGTGCATGCCATGGATGTCCTCGGGGCTGGTTTCGATCCGCACCAGGATCACGCTCTCCCCCTTCTGCGCGCGCGCCTCCGCCTCATCCGCCGAGAACACCGCCATGCCGCTCGCGGCCCCGGGCGAGGCGGGCAGGCCGCGGCCGAGCAGCGTCCGCTTCGCCTGCGGATCGAGCATCGGGTGCAGGAGCTGGTCGAGCCCGGCCGGACTGACGCGCTGGATCGCCTCCTCCCTCTTGATCAGCCCCTCGTTCGCCATGTCCACGGCGATGCGCAAGCTCGCCGCGGCGGTGCGCTTGCCGTTGCGGGTCTGCAGCATGTAGAGCTTCTTCTGCTGCACCGTGAACTCGATGTCCTGCATGTCGCGATAGTGCCGCTCCAGCGTCTCGCGCACGCGCAGAAGCTCGGCATAGACCTCCGGCATGGCCTCCTCCATCGAGACCTCGCCCGGCTTGGCGGCGGAGCGCGACAGCGGCTGCGGCGTGCGGATGCCGGCGACCACATCCTCCCCTTGCGCGTTCACCAGGAACTCGCCGTAGAGCTCGTTCGCCCCCGTGGAGGGATTGCGGGTGAAGCAGACGCCGGTGGCGCAGTCCTCGCCCATGTTGCCGAACACCATGGCCTGGACGTTCACCGCCGTGCCCCAGTCGGCGGGGATGTCGTGCAGGCGGCGATAGGTGATGGCGCGCTGGTTCATCCACGAGCCGAACACCGCGCCGATCGCCGCCCAGAGCTGCTCCATCGGGTCCTGCGGGAAGGGCTTGCCGGTCGCCTCCTCCACCATCGCCATGTAGCCGGCGACGACACGCTGCCAGTCGGCAGCGGTCAGTGCCGTGTCCTCCGTGACGAACTTCTCGTGCTTCACCTCCTCCAGGATGTCCTCGAAGCGGTGATGATCGACGCCCAGCACGACGCTGCCGAACATCTGGATGAAGCGGCGGTAGGAATCCCAGGCGAAGCGGGGATCGCCCGAGGCGTCGGCCAGCCCCTGCACGGTCGCGTCGTTGAGGCCGAGATTGAGCACCGTGTCCATCATCCCCGGCATGGAGACGCGGGCGCCCGAGCGCACCGAGACCAGGAGCGGCGCCTTCGGGTCGCCGAACTTCAGCCCGACCGCCCGCTCGACGCCGGCCAGTGCGTCCCGCACCTGCTGCTCGAGGCCGTCCGGATAGCGGCGGTCGTTGGCGTAGAAGGCGGTGCAGACCTCGGTGGTGATGGTGAAGCCGGGCGGCACGGGCAGGCCGATCGCGGCCATCTCGGCGAGGTTCGCGCCCTTGCCGCCGAGCAGGTTGCGCATCTCGGCGCGGCCCTCGTTCCGTCCCGCCCCGAAGGCATAGACCCACTTCGTGTCGGCAACGACGCGCATACGATTCATCCCTCGAGCTTCGAGAAGTCGGCGATGCGGTCCATGGCCCGGCGCAGGCGCGAGAGCAGGAAAAGACGGTTCTGGCGCAGCGCCGGTTCCGGCGCGTTGACGGTGACGCGGTCGAAGAAGGCGTCGAGCGGGGCGCGCAGCGCGGCGAGGTGGGTCATCGCGGCGACGAAGTCCTCCGCGGCGAGGTGGGCCTCGATCGCGGGTTCCGCGGCGTCGAGCGCGGCAGCAAGCGCCCGTTCCTCGGGCTCGCTGTAGCGTGCCGGATCGGGGGCGGCGTCGTGGGCACGGCCGTCCTTTTTCTCCTCGATGCGCAGGATGTTGGCGGCCCTGCGGTAGGCCGCGAGCAGGTTGGCGCCGTCCTCGGTGGCGAGCAGTGCCTCGATCGCATCCGCACGCGCCAGCACGCGGAGGAGGTCGCCGTCGGCCCCGCGGGCCAGCACCGCGGCGACAACGTCGTGGCGCTTGCCCTCGGCGCGGAGCTGCACGCGCAGCCGTTCGAAGATGAAGTCGACGACCTCGAGCGTGTCATCAGAGACAAGGCGCCCGCCGATCTGCCGCCCCACACGGAAGCGCACCGATCCCAATGTGATGCCGCCAGCGGAATGCCTGGCTTGCGGATCGCTTGCCTGAAGGTGGAGCGAGTCCTGATGGCCTTCGACCAGATCGAACAGGTCGAACTTCAGGCGATTATCCCAGATAAGCCTGATGATCCCGAGCGCGGCACGACGCAGCGCGAAGGGATCGCTCGAGCCCGTTGGCTTCTCGCCGACCGCGAAGAAGCCCGTCAGCGTATCGATCCGGTCGGCGAGCGCAAGCGCGATCGCCACCGGCTCGGCCGGCACGTCGTCGTCGGCGCCGCGCGGGGCGTAGTGGTCGCGGATCGCGTTCGCGACCGCTCCATCCTCGCCTTGCGCCAGCGCGTAATAGCGTCCCATCACGCCCTGGAGTTCCGGGAACTCGCCGACCATGCCGGTGACGAGATCGGCCTTGCAGAGCAGCGCGGCGCGCTCGGCGAGGGTGCGGTCGGCGCCGACCAGAGGCGCGATCTCGCCCGCAAGCCGCATCAGGCGATCGACCCGGTCGCGCTGCGAGCCGAGCTTGGCATGGAACGTCACCTCGGCAAGCTTCGGCAGATACGCCTCAAGCGGCCGCGTGCGATCCTGGTCCCAGAAGAAGCGCGCATCCGCGAGCCGCGCGCGCAGCACACGCTCGTTGCCGGCGACGATCGCCGCGCCGCCATCGGACGGCACCACGTTGGCGAACACGATGAAGCGCGACGCCGCCGTGCCGTCCGAATTTCGCAGCGCGATGTAGCGCTGGTTCACCCGCATCGAGGTGCGCAGCACTTCCGGCGGCAGGTCCATGAAGGCGGCATCGATCCGGCCCATCAGTCCGACCGGCCATTCGGTCAGGCCGGCGATCTCGGCGATCAGCCCGGGATCCTCGACCACGGAGAGCCCCGCCGCCTCGGCGAGCCGCGCAGCGTCGCGGCGGATCAGCGCGATGCGCTCCTCGGCGTCGAGGATGACGTGGCGCGCCGCGAGCTCGGCGCGGTAGTCGGCGAACCCGGCGACCGCGAAGGCGCCCGGCGCCATGAACCGATGCCCCTCGGTCTCGTTCCCGGCGACGAGCCCGTGGCCGTCATCCTCGCCCTCGCGCAGATCGAACGGCACTGGCTTGCCGTCGAGCACGCAGAGAATGCGCCGCAGCGGCCGTACCCAGGCGAAGCCCGAGCTGCCGCCCCAGCGCATCGATTTCGGCCAGGGAAAGCAGCGCAGCACGCCGGGCAGCTCGCGCGCGATGATGGTCGCGGCATCGACCGCCGGCACGACCCGGTCGAGCACCAGATACCCGCCCTCCTCGCGCAGTGCATCGCGGCTCGCGCCGTGCTTCCTGAGGAACCCGGCGAGCGCCTGTTCCGGCGCGCCGGCGCGCGGCCCGCGCTCGGTGCTGCGCGTCTCCGGCGTGGCGGCGGCGACGCGCGCCACCAGCGCCAGACGGCGGGGCCCGTGGAAGCTGCGCACATCCTCGGGCGCGAGCGGCGCCAGCGCCGCGCTGACCAGACGCGCCAGATCGTCCGCGGCGCGCGCCTGCATCCGCGCCGGGATCTCCTCCGAGAGCAGTTCCAGCAGCAGTTCGGGCATCAACGCGGCCGTTTCGCGTCGATGCGGCCGAAATCGTTGCCCTCGACTGGCAACGGCTCGGCGCGCCACCCGGCGTGGAGGATGGCGTTCATGGCGGGGATATCGGCGATCACTGCGACAGCCCCGGTTCGCAAGGGTCGAGGAAGACGTCGAGGTCCGGATCGGACATGACAGGGCCGCCGGTCCTGGCGCGGATGCACCCGAGCGACCGAGTGGATATCGCGCGGCTTGGCCTCCCTGCCGGCCGCGCGGCGTTCCCTATCCCGTCGCTCGCGCAGGCTCGCCGTCACGGCCTCGGCGAGGCTCTCCCCACTCGGCGCGGCGAGCCCGCAGACCGGCCGCTGCGCCTCCTCGGACCCGATGCTCCGCTGCTGTTCCATAACGCGAGCAGAGTATCAGGTCGGCCTAGCGGAAACGAGCGACGCCCTCTCGGCGCCGAGCCACGCCTCGCAGCAGGCCTTCGCCAGAGCCCTCACCCTGCCGATATAGGCGGCCCGCTCGGCGACGCTGATCACCCCGCGCGCATCCAGCAGGTTGAACCGGTGTGAGGCCTTGATGCATTGGTCGTAGGCCGGCAGCGCCAGTCCCTGCGCCAGCAGCGCCCTGCACTCCTGCTCGGCGTCGGCGAAGTGGCGGAACAGCAGCGCCGTATCGGCGTGCTCGAAATTGTGCGCGCTGAACTCGCGCTCGGCGCGCAGGAAGACGTCGCCGTAGGAGAGCGGCACGGGGCTCGCCGGATCGTTGAATGGCAGGTCGAACACGTTCTCGACGCCGAGGATGTACATCGCCAGCCGCTCCAGCCCCAGCGTCAGTTCTGCGGACGGTTTCTCGCAGGCGATGCCGCCGACCTGCTGGAAATAGGTGAACTGGGTGATCTCCATGCCGTCGCACCAGACCTCCCAGCCGAGCCCCCAGGCGCCGAGGGTGGGGCTCTCCCAGTCGTCCTCGACGAAGCGGAAATCGTGCAGGCGCGGATCGAGGCCGAGGTCGCGGTAGCAGGCGAGCAGCATCCCCTGCGGATCGGGCGGCGAGGGCTTCAGGATCACCTGGTACTGGTAGTAGTGCTGGAGCCGGTTCGGGTTCTCGCCGTAGCGCCCGTCCGAGGGCCGGCGGCAGGGCTGCACATAGGCAGCGTTCCAGGGGCTCGGCCCGAGCGCGCGCAGGGTGGTTGCCGGGTGGAAGGTGCCGGCGCCCATCTCCATGTCGTAGGGCTGCAGGATGACGCAGCCCTGCGCCGCCCAGAAGGCGTTGAGGCGCAGGATCACCTCCTGGAAGCTGCACGGGGGCGGGCGGACATCCATCGGTGGTCTCGTCGGGCGGGGAGGCCGCGCACCATACTGAGGCCCCGGCGAGCGGGCAACGCAGAGCCGGCGCCTAGCCCTTCGCGGGCGGCTCCTCCGTCGCGGGCTTCTCGACGGGCGGCTCCTCGCCCGCCTCCTGCGCCGCGGCGACCATGGGAATCGGGCAGTCGGGGCGGCCGCAGCCCTCGTGCGCGCCGACCGGCAGATAGGCGCGGCAGATGGGGCATTCGGCCATCTCCTGGGCCTCGTCCTCGGACGCGGCCGGCGCGCGACCCGCGTCGTCGGCAGGCGGCGGGGTCGTCGCCG
>Ga0308410_1001628_pt1 | contig 12971 bp, 9 predicted proteins | sample HotsprOSTMatCore_FD_203467 | JGI IMG/M metagenome (GOLD analysis project Ga0308410, IMG submission 203467) | Hot spring phototrophic mat microbial communities from Octopus Spring, Yellowstone National Park, Wyoming, United States -... | ecosystem: Environmental > Aquatic > Thermal springs > Hot... | reverse complement strand
AGGGCGACGACGCCACGCCCGCCGAGGCGGTGCTGCACTTCCCGGGCGGGCTCGCCGACTTCCTCGCCAGTGCGACCGAAGGGGCGGAGATCCTCACCCCGCGTCCCTTCGCCGGCGAGGCGCCGATGGAGGGCGGCGGGCGCGTCGAGTGGGCGGTGACGTGGCTGCTCGCCGGCGAGCCGTTCCTCAGCACCTACTGCAACACCGTGCCGACACCGCTGGGCGGCACGCACGAGCAGGGGTTCCGCGCCGCCCTGGTCAAAGGCCTGCGCGCCTACGGCGAGATGACGAACAACCGCCGGGCGGCGCAGATCACCGCCGAGGACGTGATGGGCCCGGCCGCGGCAATGCTCTCGGCCTTCATCCGCGAGCCGCAGTTCCAGGGCCAGACCAAGGAGAAGCTCACCACGCCGGAGGCCGCGCGCTGGGTCGAGGCGGCGGTGCGCGACCGCTTCGACCACTGGCTGGCCGCGGACCCCGAGGAGGCGGCGAACCTGCTGGCCCTCGCCCTCTCCCGCGCCGAGGAGAGGCTCGCGCGCAAGGAGAGCGCGACCGCCCAGCGCAAGACCGCGACGCGCAGGCTGCGCCTGCCCGGCAAGCTCGCCGACTGCGCCCGCGAGGAGCGCGAGGGCACGGAGCTGTTCATCGTCGAGGGCGACAGCGCCGGCGGGTCGGCCAAGCAGGCGCGCGACCGCGAGACCCAGGCGGTGCTGCCGCTGCGCGGCAAGATCCTCAACGTCGCCTCGGCCTCGGCCGACAAGCTCAAGGCGAACCAGGAGCTGAAGGATCTGGTCGAGGCGCTGGGCTGCGGCGCGGGCGCGCACGCGCGCCCCGAGGCGTTGCGCTACGGCCGCGTCATCATCATGACGGACGCGGACGTGGACGGCGCGCACATCGCCTCGCTGCTGATGACCTTCTTCTGGCGCGAACTGCCGGAGCTGGTGCGCCGCGGGCGCATCTTCCTCGCCCAGCCGCCGCTCTATCGCCTGGTCGGCGCGGGCCGGACGGTCTATGCCAGGGACGATGCCGACCTGGAGCGCGCGCGCAGGGAGTTCAAGGCGGGAACGAGGATCGAGGTCAGCCGCTTCAAGGGCCTCGGCGAGATGCCGCCGGCCGTGCTGCGCGAGACGACCATGGACCCGCGCAGGCGCACGCTGCTCCGCGTCGTGATGCCGCCCGAGCAGTTCGCGCGCACCCAGGACATCGTCGAGGCGCTGATGGGGCGCAGGCCCGAGCTGCGCTTCGCCTTCATCCAGGAGAACGCGCGCAAGCTGGCGGCGGAGGCGGTCGATGTCTAGGGCGGTTTCCACACGGGTGGAAACCGCTCCGGGCGTTCCGTGCGAGCATCTTCGCGCCCACGGCTGATTCCAGCCGTGTGCGATCTGCTCTGACCGCTACGCTGCGACCTTGACCCGGCGCGCCGCGTAGGCCGCAAGCCGTTTCGCCACCGCGGCGGACGGGGGATGCGGCGCGAGCGAGGGGATGACCGGCGCGGGGATGCTCTCGGCGAGGTGGCAGGCGGCGCGATGCCCTGGCGCGAGCTCGCGCAGCGCCGGCCGCTCCTCGCGGCAGCGTGCGACCGCGTGCGGGCAGCGCGTGTGGAAGCGGCACCCGGGCGGCGGGTTCATCGGCGAGGGCACGTCGCCGGCGAGGATGGCCTGCGACCGTTTCCGCGTCGGATCCGGCACCGGGATCGCACCCAGCAGCGCCTGCGAATAGGGATGCCGCGGCGTGCGGTAGAGGTCGCGCTTGGCCGCGGTCTCCACGATCTCGCCGAGATACATCACCGCGATCCGGTCCGAGACATGGCGCACCACGGCGAGATCGTGCGCGATGAACAGGTAGGAGAGGCCGAGCCGGCTCTGCAGGTCCTTCAGCAGGTTCACGACCTGCGCCTGGATCGACACGTCGAGCGCCGAGACCGGCTCGTCCAGCACCATGAGCTTCGGGCCGACCGCGAGCGCGCGCGCGATGCCGACGCGCTGCCGCTGCCCGCCCGAGAACTCGTGCGGGAAACGCTCGGCGTGGTAGGGCGCGAGGCCGACGAGCCGCAGGAGCTCGTGCACGCGCGCGCGGCGCGAGGCCGCATCGCCGATGTCGTGCACCTCCATCGGCTCCTCGAGGATGCGGCCGACCGGCATGCGCGGATTGAGCGAGGCATAAGGGTCCTGGAACACCGGCTGGATCCGGCGGCGGATCGGCTTCAGCGCCGAAGGGGGCCGCGCGGCGATGTCCTCGCCGGCGAACCGGATCGTGCCGGAGGTCGGGTCGAGCAGCCGCAGGATCAGACGCCCCGTGGTGCTCTTGCCGCAGCCCGACTCGCCCACCAGCGACAGCGTCTCGCCCTCGGCCAGATCGAAGCTCACGCCATCGACGGCGCGCACCGTGCCGACACGCTTCGTGAACACGACGCCGCGCTCGACCAGGAAATGCTTTGTCAGGTCGCGGACGGAGAGCAGCGTCTCGCTCATGCCGCGATCGCCTCGACGGGCGTGCGCAGGCAGGCGGCGACGTGGTTCGGACCCACGGGCGTGAGCGGCGGCAGGGTTTCGCGGCAGCGCGCATCGGCAAACGCGCAGCGCGGGTTGAAGCGGCAGCCTTGCGGCAGGTTGAAGGGTGGCGGCACCGTGCCCTCGATCGCCAGCAGGCGGTCGGACTCGTCGTCGAGGCGGGGGATCGAGCCGAACAGGCCGAGCGTATACGGGTGCTGCGCGTCGCCGAACACGGCGGCGGCCGGGCCGCGCTCCACCACCTTGCCGGCGTACATCACCGCCACCTCGTCGGCCATCTCGGCGACCACGCCGAGATCGTGCGTGATCAGCACGATCGCCATCCCGGTCTCCGCCTGGAGCGCGCGCAGGAGATCGAGAATCTGCGCCTGGATCGTCACGTCGAGCGCGGTGGTCGGCTCGTCGGCGATCAACAGCCTCGGCTGGCAGGCGAGCGCCATCGCGATCATGACACGCTGGCGCATCCCGCCCGAGAGCTGGTGCGGATACTCCTCGGCGCGGCGTTCGGGCGCGGGGATGCGCACGCGACGCAGCGCCTCGATCGCGATGGCGCGTGCCTCCACCCGCGAGACGTCGCGATGCGCGCGCACCGCCTCCTCGATCTGCCAGCCCACGGGATGCACCGGATTGAGGCTGGTCATGGGCTCCTGGAAGACCATGCCGATCGCGCCGCCGCGCACGCGGCGCATCTCCGCGTCTGGCAGGGCGAGCAGGTCGCGGCCCGCGAACAGCACTTGGCCGCCGGCGATGCGTCCGGGCCGCGGCACCAGCCGCATCACCGAGAGCGCCAGCACGCTCTTGCCGCAGCCCGACTCGCCGACGATGCCGAGCGTGCGCCCGGGCGCGACCGCGAGCGACACGCCGTCCACCGCCGGCACCTCTGCCCCGGAGGTGCGGAACACGGTGCGGAGATCGCGGATGTCGAGGAGCGGCGCCTCAGACATACCGGAAGGTCGGCGGGCTGATCGTCTCGAGCGGACGGTGCGCCCAGTCGCGCTCCGGCACGCGGGCGATCATGCGCTGTTGCGCCTCGTGCAACGCCGCGGCGGCGGCCGGATAGTCGATCGTCAGGCACTGACCGTCGCGCACCACCTCGGCCCCGTCCACGATCACGCTGCGGATGGCGCGGTCGGCGGCGGCGTAGATCAGGCTGCGCACGGGATCGCGCGCCGGCCGCATCCCCGGATGCGTCACGTCCACCAGCACGAGGTCGGCGCGGCAGCCGGGTGCGAGCCGGCCGATGTCCTCGCGCCCGAGCGCGGCCGCGCCGCCGACCGTCGCGGCCTCGAACAGATCCTCGCTGGTCAGCGTGCGCGGCGTCTCGGCCATCATGCGCGCGGCGTACGCGGCGAGGCGCATCTCGTCGAGCATGTTGTGCGGATAGGTGTCGGTGCCGAGGCCGAGCCGCACGCCGCGGCGGCGGTAGCGCCCGAAATCGCGCAGCATGATGCCGCGGCGGGCGAACACGGTCGGGCAATGCGCAACAGTCGTGCCGGTGTCGGCCAGCAGATCGAGATCGCGCTCGGTGGACCAGCGCGTGCGCGGATGGTCGTCGAGGAAGATGCCGTGGCCGATGATGGTGCGGTCCGACAGGGTGCCGAGCCGGTGCAGCCACTGGATCGGCGTCAGACCGTGGCGGCGGGTGATCTCGTGGAACTCCACCACGCTCTGCGCGGCGTGGATCTGCCAGGAGATGCCGCGCCTCCTCGCTTCCGCGAAGCTGTCCCGCAGCAGTTCGGGCGTGCACGTGTCGATCTGCGCCGGCACCGCCATACCGAACAGCCGGCCCGAGGGATGCTGCTCGGCGCGCTCGATCAGGCCGAACGCCTCCTCCATCGCTTTCACGCCGGCCCGCTCGTCCCACTCGTACTCGACGACATGGCCGTTCTTCGTGAACCAGCGCGCCGAGCGGAACATGGGTGCGACGCAAACGCGCATGCCGCTTTCGCCGAGCAGGTCGAGCCAGCCGGGATGCGCCATGGAGAGATCGGCGACCGTGGTGACGCCCGAGAGCAGAAGCTCGGCGAGTGCGACGCGCACGCAGGCCTGCACGCCCGAGGGATCGCCGCGGAAGATCGGCAGATACTCGTAGAGCGAGGAGTTGTAGAGGCCCGGCGAACCCACCTCGTCCGTCAGCCCCTTGTTCATCGGCTCGGACGATGGGTGGCAGTGGATGTTGACGAGACCCGGCATGACCATCAGGCCCGCCCCCTCGATCACCCGATCGGCCGCGCCGTCGTAGCCGCGGCCGACGAAGGTGATCGCGCCGCCGCGGAAGGCGACATCCGCATCGGGCATGTAGACGTGGCGCTTCGCGGCGGCGTCCCACGCGACCGCGAAGGAGGCGCCCTTGATCAGCGTCGTCCTCTCGGCGGCAAGGTCCTGGGTCATGCCGGGTCTCCCGTCACGTCAGCGCGTCAGGCGGATGTCGAGGCCCTTGTAAAGGGCCGCACTGTAAACGCCGTGGGGGCGCGCGCCGGCGACGCGCGGGCCGGTTGCAAGCCAAAGCTGCGAATGCGCGATCGGGAACCACACCGAGGCCTCGGTGAGCTGGCGCTGCACGTTGGCGACCGCCTGCCGGCGGACCGCCTCGTCGAGCGCCGAGCGCGCCTCGCGCAGCCAAGCATCGGTCTGCTCGTTCTTCCAGTTCATGCGGTTCGGCGTCGGCGCCGCCTCGCTGCGGAAGTAGAGGTTCAGCGCATCTGTCGCCGAGACATAGGGGTACGACATCATGAACGCATCGAACTCCTGGGTGGCGAGCCGGCCCCAGGCCACGGTGGCGTCGAACATCTGGATGCGCATCTCGATGCCGACGCGCCGCAGGTCGGCCTGGATCGACTCCGTCATCTGCCGGTTGGTCTGGGTGGCGATGGCATAGACGAGGAAGGAGGCGCGCTGCCCGTCCTTCACACGGATGCCGTCCGGTCCCGGCCGCCAGCCCGCCTCGTCCAGGATGCGCCGCGCCTCGGCCGGATCGTGGCCGGGATGCTTCGCCTTCGCCTCCGGGTCGAAGCCGGGGGCGGCGGGATGGATCAGGCTGCGCATCGGGTCGGCCGCGCCGAAGAACGTCGCCTGCACCATCGCGTCGCGATCCACCGCGAGGTTGACCGCGCGCCGGATGACGGGGTCGTTCACCACCGGCTTGTCGACCTTGAAGCCCATGAAGAAGTCGACGAAGTAGTTGGGCTGGCGCTGCACCGTGATCCCGGGCACGCGCCTCAGGGCCTCGAGCGCGAAATGGGGGATATACTGGGTGGCGTCGCCCTGGCCGGTCTGCAGGGCGGCGATGCGCGTGTTCGGGTCGGGGATCACGCGCCAGATCACACGCTCGATCTGCGGGCTCGGATTCTCGTAGATCGGCGGGCCCCACCGGTAGGCCGGGTGCTTCTGCAGCACGAGGTCCTGGCGCGGCGTCCAGGACACCCAGCAATAGGGGCCCGTGCCGTTGAAGCCCTGCGCGCCGAAATTGTCGCCGAGCCGCTCCACGGTGTGCCGGTCGATCACGCCGGCGAAGTAGAGCGTGAGCTGGAACAGGAGCTCGGCGAAGGGCTCGGTCAGCTCATACTCGACCGTATAGTCGTCCTTCGCACGGATCTCCTTGACCGGGCCCGCGCGCCAGCGCACCGGGCTGCGCGTGGCGGGATCGATCCAGCGGTTCAGCGAATAGACGACGTCGTGCGCGGTCATGCGGCGGCCGTCGCAGAACGTCACGTCGTCGCGCAGGTTGAAGGTGTAGAGCTTGCCGTCCTCGCTGACGGTCCAGGACTTGGCCAGCCCTGGCTTCACCGTGGTCTGGTCCCAGTCCATCGACACCAGCGTGTCGGTCATCATGTAGATGACCTCGCCGGCGGCGAAGGCCGTCACCTTGTGCGGGTCGTAGCGGTCGGCGTCGATCTCGCGCAGCACCACCATGGTGTTGCGTGGCGCCTGCGCGAAGCTCTCGGCGGTCGCGACCAGCGCGATCGCGCCGGCCGCCGCCATCAGCAGTCCTCTCACGGTTCGTCGCATTTTCGTCTCCCTTCCGACGATGTTCAGATGCGCAGCCTCGGGTCCAGCGCGTCGCGGAGCGCATCGCCCAGCACGTTAAACGCCAGCACCACGAGGAAGATCAGCACGCTCGGCACCACCGAGATGTGCGGCGCGAAGAACAGGAAGTTCCGCCCCTCGGACGCCATCGCGCCGAGCTCCGCCGTCGGCGGCTGCGCGCCGAGCCCGAGGAACGACAGCGCCGAGCCGAGCAGGATCACCTGGCCGAAGCGGAGCGTCGCGAACACGAAGATCGGGCTCAGGCAGTTCGGCGCGACATGCCGCCAGATCAGTCGTGCGTCGCTCATCCCTACCGCACGCGCGGCATCGATGTAGTCCTGCTTCATCACCACCAGCGCCGCGCCGCGCACGATGCGCGCCATCAGCGGCACGGTCGCGATCGACATCGCCACCACGATCGCCGTGACACCCGGGCCGAAGATCGCCGCGATCGCGAGCCCGAACAGGATTGCCGGGAACGACAGCAGCATGTCCATCAGCCGCATCAGCAGGCCGTCGACACGCCGGTAGAACGCGGCGAGGAAGCCGATCAGGATGCCGCTGCTGCCGCCGATGACCACCGCAACGAGCCCCATCAGCAGCGTGAGCCTGAGCCCGTAGAGGCAGCGCACCACCATGTCGCGGCCCTGCGCGTCGGTGCCGAGCAGGTACTCGCCGCCGGGCGGGCGCAACGTGGCGCGCAGATTGGTCTCGTACGGGTCCGCCCATGCCAGCCACGGCGCGAACACCGCCGCCAGCACGAAGGTCATCGCCATGACCGCGGCGATCGCCGCACCGGGCTCGGTGAGGAGGCGCCGCAGCAGCCCCGCGCGCGGCGGCGGCGTGTCGGAGGCCGGGGCGAGGATCGGCGTCCCGGTCGCGGCGACCGTGCTCATGACGCGCGCACCCGCGGGTCGAGCACGGCGTAGAGCACGTCGACGATCAGGTTGATGATGATGAAGCCGAGCGAGAGCACGATGATGGTGCCCTGCGCCATCGGGAAGTCGGAGGAGAGGATCGCACCGACCGCGAGCCGGCCGACGCCGGGCCAGGAGAAGATCGTCTCGGTTACCACCGCGCCGCCGAGCAGGAAGCCGATCTGCAGGCCGATCAGGGTCACGACCGGGATCAGCGCGTTGCGCAGCGCGTGGCGCAGCACGACCAGGCGCTCGGCAAGCCCCTTGGCGCGCGCGGTGCGCACATGGTCCGCCGACAGAACGTCCAGCACCGCGGTGCGCGTCATGCGCGCGATCGGCCCGACGAACACGCCGCCGAGCGTCAGTGCCGGCAGGGCGATCGCGCGCAGCCCTTCGATCGTCCAGAGCGGCCCACCGCGGCCGGTGAAGGGCAGCAACTGCCACTTGAATCCGACATACCAGATCAGCACGAGGCCGAGGAAGAAGACCGGGATCGACACGCCGGCCACCGCGATGGCCATCACCGCGCGGTCGAACAGGCTGCCGCGCCAATAGGCGGCGACCGTGCCGAGCAGCAGTCCGAGCGGGATCGACCAGACGAGCGAGGCGAACATCAGTTCGATGGTCGGCCCGATGGTCGCGCCGAGCTCTTGCGCCACGGGGACGTTGTTGATGATCGAGACGCCGAGATCGCCCTGCGCGAGCCGCCAGAGATAGCGCAGGAACTGCTCCCAGAGCGGCCGGTCGAGGCCGAGATCGCGCCGGATCGCCGCGACCACATCCGGTGTCGCCATCGGCCCGGCGCGCACCGTCGCCGGATCGGTCGGCACCACCTGCAGCAGCACGAAGCCGATCAGCAGCACGCCGAACAGCACCGGCACGGCGGTGAGCAGGCGACGGACGATGTGCTGCAGCACCGGCGCGACCTACTGTGCGGCCGCCGCGGCGACCTCGCCGTGGCGGTCGAAGATCACCGCCCCGCCGCGGATGGTCAGATCGGCCCGCGCCGTCAGCACCTCCTCCGGCGAGAGCGCGAACAGATCGGCCGAGATCACCGCGATGTCGGCGAGCATGCCGGGGGTGAGCGTGCCGCGCCTCGTCTCGGCGAACTGGCTGTACGCGCCGGCATAGGTGTAGGCGTGCAGCGCCTGCTCCATCGTCAGCGCCTCGTCGGGTCCGAGCACCGTGCCCTTGTTGGTCTTGCGCGTGAGCATGGCGAACAGGTTGGTGAACGGCTCGACCGTCGAGACCGGCGCGTCGGAACTCGCCGAGGGCTCATGCCCCTCCTCGACCCAGGTGCGCATCGGATAGGCGGCCTCGGCGCGCTCGCGGCCCAGGTTCTTCACGTAGAGATCGCCGAACTCGTACATGAACACCGGCTGCGGCACCGGCAGGATGCCGCGCGCCTTCATGCGCCGCCGCTGGCCGGCGTTCAGGAAGCCGCAATGCTCGATGCGATGGCGCCGGCCCCGCACCGGGTGCTCGGGCGTATCCGCCGCCTCCATCCCGCTCAGCACCTGCTCGATCGCGGCATCGCCGATCGCGTGGATGTCGAGCTGCCAGCCCTGGCGGTGATAGAGCCCGAGCAGGTGGTGCATCGTTTCGGTCGGGAAGCAGAACACGCCCGTGCCGCCGCCCGCGCTCTCGAGATAGGGGTCGAAGAACGCGGCCGTCAGTCCGCCGGCGGAGCCGTCGGCGAACACCTTCACCGCGCCCCAGCGCATCCTGTCGTCGCCCTCCATCGGCCGCAGGCCCTGCTCCCACGCGGCCTGGGCGATGCCCTCGGGGTTCCCCGCGAGCACCTGCCAGAGGCGAAGCGAGAGCGCGCCCTCGTCGAGCGCGCGCCGATAGGCCGCGATCTCGGCCAGTCCCGCGATCATGCCGACGTTCATGTCGGTCGCCGAGGCGAAGCCCCGGCTCGCGAGGTCGTCGCACGCGGCGCGGATGCCCGCGACCAGGCGCTCCTCCTCGGGCGGCGGCACGTGGTCGAGGATCAGGCGCATCGCGCGCTCCTGGAACAGGCCGGTCAGCCTCCCGGCCTTGCGCTCGATCACGCCGCCTTCGGGGTCCGGCGTGTTGTGGCCCACCCCGGCGAGGCGCATCGCCGCGGAGTTCGCGACCAGCATGTGCCCGCAGGTGCGCCGGATCGCCACCGGATGGTCGGGCGCGACGCGGTCGAGTTCCTCCGCCGTTGGGTGCCTTCCGACATCGAGCTCGCCGTGGTCGTAGCCGCGCCCGAGCACCCACGCCCCCCTCGGCGCCTGCCTCGCCGCCGCGCCGATGCGCTTCAGCACCTCGTCGAGCGTGCGCACCTCCTCGGCGCGCAGATTCACGTGCGACAGGCCGAGCCCGTACGGCAACAGATGCATGTGCGCTTCGTTGAACGCCGGGATCGCGAGCCGCCCGGCAAGGTCGATGCGCCGGGTGGCTACACCGGCGAGTGCTTCGATTCGATCGCGCGCGCCGATGGCAACCACACGGTCGCCCGCCACCGCGAGCGCCTCGACGAAGCCCGCCTCGCGGCCGCACCAGATGCGACCGCCCGACACCGTCAGATCGACGCCGCCTCCTGCCATCACGCGCTCCAGTCGCCGCGGCGTGCAGGCGCTCGGGCTTGCTGGTCGTTCCCGAGGCACGTACCCGCGCGCCCGGACGGCACGGATGATTTCATGCCCGACCTCCCCGGCGGCGTTCCCTTGTTGGCGCGAGTCGTGGCAGCGGCGACCCGTGCCGTCAAGCCGGCCGCATCCCCCGCGGCTCCCCGTGGGCCCCGCGCGCCTGTCCCGCCCCTCGAGCCGATGTCCGCACCTGCGGGCCCCGCTGCACCGTTCGCGCGCCCCGGCCGCGGCGCCAGCGCGCCGCGAGTCCCCGCGTCCACGGCCGCGACCATCGGCGGCTGGCCGAGGCTGGGGACGCCCCTTTGACGCGATCGTGTAGTCTGGCACAAGTCTTGCGTGCCGCGCGTCGCCGTTCATTGACCCGGCGCGCGCCGAGGGCCTACACCATGCCCAAGGACCATGATGAACCGCACCGCCGCGCTGACCGTCAGGGCCGGGCAGAGGGACACGCACGACGCCGACATCGCCGAGGCGCGCCGCGTGCTCGAGACCGAGGCGAAGGCTCTGGCCACGCTTGCCGCCGCGCTTGACGACGGCTTCGGCCGGGCACTCGATCGGCTCGCCGCGGCGTCCGGCCGCATCGTCGTCACCGGCATGGGCAAGTCGGGCCATGTCGGCCGCAAGATCGCCGCCACCCTCGCCTCCACCGGCTCGCCCGCGCTATTCGTCCACCCGGCCGAGGCAAGCCACGGCGATCTCGGCATGATCACCGCGGCCGATTCCATCCTTGCGCTCTCCAACTCGGGCGAGACGCCTGAGCTCTCCGACATCGTCGCCTATGCGCGCCGCTTCGGCATCCCGCTGGTCGCCGTCACCTCGCGCGCCGAGAGCACCCTCGCCCGCCACGCCGATGCGGCCCTCGTGCTGCCTGCCGTGCCCGAAGCCTGCCCGATGGGCCTCGCGCCGACCACCTCGACCACCCTGATGCTCGCCCTCGGCGACGCGATCGCGGTCGCGCTGCTCGCCCGCAAGGGCTTCTCGGCGAGCGATTTCCGCATGCTCCACCCTGGCGGCAGGCTGGGCCGGCGCCTCGCCCGCGTGCGCGACCTGATGCATACCGGCGCCGAGGTGCCGCTTGCGCCCGCAGGGATCCGCATGGACGAGGCGCTGGTGATCATGACCGCGCGTCGGTTCGGCTGCCTCGGCCTGATCGACGCATCAGGGCGTCTCAGCGGTATCATCACCGACGGCGATCTGCGCCGGCACATGGAGCCGGGGCTGCTCGGCCGTTCCGCCGCCGAGGTGATGACGCGCAACCCGCGCACGATCGCCCCCGACGCGCTGGGGGCCGAGGCGCTGCGCCTGATGAACGAGCGGCGCATCACCGCGCTGTTCGTCGTCGAGGACGGCCGGCCGACCGGCATCCTGCACGTGCACGACCTCCTGCGCGCAGGCGTGGCATGAGTGTGGCGGCGAGCCCCGGGGCGCTGCCGGCAGCGGCCGATCGGCGCTCCGCGCGCCGGCGCCGGGCGCTTGGCTTCGCTCCCGCACGGGCCGCGCTCGACCCGGCGGCGCTGGCGCGGCGCCGCCTCGTTGTCGCGGTGCTGAAGCGCGCCCTGCCGGCCGCCGCCCTCGCCGTGCTCGCCCTCATCGTGCTCTGGCCCGAACTCTCCGGCGTCGATGACCGCGTGCGCCTGTCCTACCGCAAGCCCGACCATGCGATCACGGACAGCGCACGCCTCGTCGCGCCGCGCTATGTCGGCCGCGACGAGCGCGGCCGCCCTTACGAGCTCGCCGCCGCGACCGCCGAGCAGGCCTCCGGTTCGCAGACCGTGACCCTCGCGAGGCCGGTCGGCGACATGACGCTCGAGGACGGCGCCTGGGTCGCGCTGCAGGCCGAGACCGGCTGGTACCAGCGCGACCGCGCGCTGCTTGACCTCGAGGGCGAGGTGACGCTGTTCCACGACGCCGGCTACGAGATCCGCACCGCGCGCGCGCGCATCGATCTGGCCGCCGGCCGCGCCGAGGGGGACGATCCGGTCGCCGCCCAGGGCCCGCCGGGCACGCTCGACGGCGCCGGCTTCCGGCTGGAGGAGCGGGGTGCGGTGGTGATCTTCACCGGCCCGGCGCGCATGGTGCTGGTGCCGGCGGAGGGCGGGCGGTGAAGGCCGCGCTCGCCTTCGTCGCAGCCCTCGCCCTCGCCGCCCCGGCGGCGGCGCAGGAGCTCTCGCTCACCGGCGAGGGGCCGGTGGAGATCCTGGCCGATGACGCGATCGAGTGGCGTCGCGACGACCGGACCGTCGTCGCGCGCGGCAACGCGCGCGCCACGCGCGGCGCGACCACGGTCTACGCCGATCGGCTCATCGCGCGCTACCGCAGCCGCGAGGGCGCCCCGCCCCCCGGCGCGAGCCCGACCGGTGCAGGCGAGATCTGGCGGCTGGAGGCCGAGGGCAATGTCCGCATCGTCGGCGGCAACGACCGTGCCGAGGCCGACCGTGCGGTCTACGACCTCGACCGGCGCGTGCTCGTCCTGACGGGCCGCGCGCTCTCGCTCACCAACGGCGCCGACCGGGTCACCGCGCGCGATGTCCTGGAGTACTGGGCCGAGACCCGCATGGCGGTGGCACGCGGGGACGCGGTGGTGACCTCGGAGGACCGCAGGCTCGAGGCGGACACCGTGGTCGCCTATTTCCTCGAGGAGGGGGCTGCCGCCGGGGTGCGGCCGGCCGCCCCGGGCCCGCGGGGTGCGAACCGGCTCGACCGCGCAGAGGCCTTCGGCAATGTCCGCATCACCACGGCGAGCGAGGTCGTGCGCGGCGAGCGCGGCGTCTACACGCCGGGCGACGGGCTGGCGCGCGTCTTCGGCAACGTCCGGATCACGCGCGGGCAGAACCAGCTCAACGGCGCCTATGGCGAGGTGAACATGAAGACCGGCGTGTCGCGGCTGCTGCCGGCGCCGG
>Ga0308410_1001626_pt1 | contig 12975 bp, 10 predicted proteins | sample HotsprOSTMatCore_FD_203467 | JGI IMG/M metagenome (GOLD analysis project Ga0308410, IMG submission 203467) | Hot spring phototrophic mat microbial communities from Octopus Spring, Yellowstone National Park, Wyoming, United States -... | ecosystem: Environmental > Aquatic > Thermal springs > Hot... | reverse complement strand
CGAGGCCATGGCGTCGTTGCCCGAGGCCACTTCCAGATCCAGCATCGCCGCGAGCAGGTTTTCCGCCAGCACCGCGCGCACGCCCCCGGGCAGCGACTCCGGCAGCGCGATGCAACTGATCGAGCCGTTCTGTACGCCTTGCGAACCTGCGCCCTTGACGATCAGCAGGCAGCGGGCTTCCAGGTAAATCATGGACTTGCCCCCGGCATGGCCCATGAGCGCTTCCGAGCCGGTGCCCGAGGTGAACCGCACCTTGATGCCGCGCGAAGCGTAGGCCGAGGCCAGGAACGCTTTGGACCACGGGGTGTCGTCGCCGTCGCGAAAGGCCCCCTCGTCGCCGTAGACCGAGAGCGTCTCGGCGTAAGTCGTCAGCCCCAGCAACGCCAGCCGCAGTCCCAGAGCCTCTTCCACCGCGCATTGCGTGAGCGCCGTTCCGCGACCCGTCTGCGAGCCCACGAGCACGGCCAGCGCATTCAGGGGCGCGTAGCGCGAAACGCCCACCGTGGTCTCCAGTTCCGCGAAGCCGCGTTCGGCCGCCTCGGCGGCGTCGGCGGCCAGCAGCGCCGGGCTTTCCTTGCGATTGGTGACGTGGGCCTGGTTGGCGGGCGTGCGCCGGGTGCGCATTTTGGCCAGCGCGATCATCATCTCCGGCACGTTCAGCTCGGCCACGACCTGCATCAGTCGCGCCGGCGTCAGGCCCCCGCACAGGCGCACCAGCCTGGTTCGCGGCACGTTGATATCGGTCAGCATGCGCGCCAGCTCGCGCGGCTCCAGGGCCATGGCCTCCAGCGCGGCTTCGCAATCAATGGCGTGACGCGCGATGAAGCGATCCAGCGCGTCGAACTCGCGTTCCGGCGTGCCGTCCAGCTCGATGATGCGGCCATTTTCGAGCCGCAGGCTGGCCGGGGGATCGTACGGGCTGTTGAACAGGACCAGGCCCGCCTCGGGCCACGGGTGGATGAACGTATCGCTGTGGATGGGACGATTGGCGCGTGCGAGTGAACGTTTGGAAGTCATAGCTGGCCGGGCTGTCATCCCGGCGACAACGCCGGGCCCAAGGGAATCATAGCCGAAACGGTTCGAGCTGGGTCGAACCATGCCGCGCCGGAGCCCGTTCCGGCTTCACCTGCTCCGCGCTTCCAGCTCGTCGAGCCAGGCGCGCAGCTCTGCCGGCAAGGGCGATTCGATCGCGAGCCATTCGCCGCCGGCCGGATGCGCGAAGCCAATGCGGTGCGCGTGCAGGAAGTAACGATCCAGCGGCGGCATGCCTTCGATGCGACGGGGCGCGCCGTAAGCCGGATCGCCCACCACGGGGTGGCCGATACTCGCCAGGTGGGTGCGGATCTGGTGCGTACGCCCGGTGCGCGGGCGAACTTCAAGGTACGTGAAACCCGGAAAACGACGCAGCACGCGATACTCGGTCGTTGCGGCGCGGCCTTGCCGGACGCGCGCGCTCATTCGCGTGCGGCGCACCGGATCCCGCCCGATGAGCGCCTCGATCACGCCGCGGTCGGTCTTCAGCTCCCGGTGCACCAGCGCCAGATAAAGCTTCTCGATCTGCCGGGCGGCAAACTGCGCCGCCAGCCGCTGGTGGGCAAGGTCGTTTCGCGCCACCAGAATCACGCCGCTGGTCAGCCGATCCAGCCGGTGCACGATCCCCGGCCGCAGCTCGCCGCCCGATTCCGAAAGAGAACCGTAGCGGGCCAGCAACGCGTTCACCAGCGTGCCCGAGCGCCGTCCCGCGCCCACGTGAACCACCATGCCCGCCGGCTTGTCCACTGCGATCAGGTGCTCGTCCTCGTAGAGCACGTTGAGCGGGATGGGCTCCGGCTCGGCGCGCAAAGGGGGCGGGGCCGCCGGCTCGACCTCGATGGTCTCACCGCCTTTCAGGCGATAGGCCGGTTCGCTGGTGCGCCCGTTGACGCGCACGCGGCCGGCCCGGATCCACTCCTGGATGCGGGCGCGGCTGGTTTCCGGCAGCTCTGCGTGCAGGAATTTGTCCAGGCGCAAGCCGGCGCACGATGCGGGCGCCGAAAGCGTGATTCTGGAGCCGTAAGGTTGCACGTTTTACAATAGGCCCGATCGGTCCCGCTCGCAGGCGCCGCTCGCCGCAGCGGGTCCCACGACCATCGAGGATAACGAAAATGAAGCGCATCATCGTCAGGTTCCTCACCGTTGTCGGCGCTTTGACCGTGCTCGTGTTCGCCCTCGGCCTGGTGGCCGGGCTCGCCGCGCGAATCGCCCGTGGCGGCGTGCCGTCACCGGCCGTGCTCGAAGCCAATTTCGAGACCCCGCTGGCCGAGTACGTTCCCGACGATCCCGTGGCCCGCGCCCTGTTCGGCGAGCGTCCCGGCCTGCGCGACGTGCTGGACGCTTTGACGCGCGCCTCCGAAGACCGGCGCGTGGCCGGCTTGATCGCACGCGTAGGCGCGGCGCCGCTCGGTATGGCGCAAGTGCAGGAGCTGCGCGACGCCGTCCGCCGCTTCCGCGAGCGCAAGAAATTCGCCGTAGCCTTCGCGGAAACTTTCGGCGAATTCGGGCCGGGCGGCAACGCCTACTATCTGGCCACCGCTTTCGATGAAATCTGGTTGCAGCCTTCGGGAGACGTGGGATTGACGGGCGTGCTGGCCGAGGCCTTCTTCCTGCGCGGGACACTGGACAAGCTTGGAATCACGCCTCGTCTGGATCATCGCTATGAGTACAAGAACGCGATGAACATCTTCACGGAGCGCAAGTTCACGCCCGCCCATCGGGAAGCCACCGGTCGCGTGGTGAAGAGCTTCGCTTCCCAAATGATCCGCGGCATCGCCGAAGGGCGCCGCCTGAGCGAGCAGCAGGTGCGCGCCCTGGTGGATCGCGGCCCCTTGCTCGGCCCCGAAGCGGTCGAGTCCAAACTCGCGGACGCAGTGGCCTACCGCGAGCAGGTTTATGACAAGGTGAAGCAGCGCGCCGGCAAGGGAGCGAAAGTCATTCCCTTGATGCAGTACTTGCAGCGAGCCGGCCGGCCCCACACCCGGGGTCAGACGATCGCGCTGATTTACGGCGTGGGCGGGGTGCAGCGCGGCAAGAGCGGGTTCGATCCGGTGTTCGGCGAACTCGTGATGGGTTCGGAAACCGTGGCCGCGGCCTTCCGCGAGGCTGTCAAGGACAAAGAGGTCAAAGCGATCCTGTTCCGGATTGACAGCCCGGGCGGCTCCTATGTAGCCTCCGACACGATCTGGCAAGAAACCGTGCGTGCGCGCAAGGCAGGCAAGCCCGTCATCGCCTCCATGGGCAACGTGGCCGGCTCGGGCGGCTACTTCGTCGCCATGGCTGCCGACAAGATCGTCGCTCAGCCGGGCACGATCACCGGCTCGATCGGCGTGCTCGGCGGCAAAATGCTCACCACCGGCTTCTGGCAAAAACTCGGAATTACCTGGGACCAGGTGTACGAAGGCGCCAACGCGACCTTCTGGTCGGGAACTTCGGACTACACGCCGGCGCAATGGGCCCGTTTCCAGTCGTGGCTCGACCGCATCTACGACGACTTCACCAGCAAGGTCGCCGAAGGCCGCCGCCTGCCCAAACAGCGCGTTCTCGAGATTGCCAAGGGGCGCATCTGGACGGGCGAAGACGCCAAAGCGCTGGGACTGATTGACGAACTGGGCGGTTTCGACACGGCGCTGCGGCTGGCCAAACAGGCGGCCGGAATTCCCGAGAAGGAAGAAGTGCGTCTGAAGCTCTTCCCGCCCCGCAAGAGCTTGTTGCAAGTGATCATGGAGCGGCTCACCGGTGCAGAGCCGCAACAGGAAGAAGCCGGCGCGGCCGCGTTGCGGCGCGCGCTGGAGTTGGTCCAACCCGTCGCGCGGCGCGTGCGCATGCTGGACCCGACTCGCGCGCCGCTTGCCATGCCCTGGCCGTGAGGACCTTGCGTCATGCAGAAATTCATCCGTTCCGCGATCGTTCCCGTTGCCGGCCTGGGGACCCGTCTGTTGCCCGCCACCAAGTCCCAGCCCAAAGAAATGCTGCCGGTGGCGCGAAAGCCCATCGTCCAGTATGTGGCCGAGGAGCTGGTAGCCAACGGGATCGAGCAGATCCTGTTCGTGACCGGACGCGGGAAGACCTCGATCGAAAACCACTTCGATCACGATCCCGAACTGGCGCGTCTGCTGGCCGCGGCCAACAAGCGGGAGTTGCTCGAGGAGCTAAGCGCCGTCGAGCTCGACGCCAAGTTTTTTTACACGCGGCAGCGACTGCAAAAGGGCCTCGGTGACGCGGTGCTCTGCGGCGAGCATTTCGCGGGCGAGGAGCCGTTCGTGGTCGCCCTGGGCGACTCCATCATCGGTCTGAACGCCGGCTCCAGGTCCGTCTCGCGCATGGCCGAGCTGTTCCAGGAGCGGCACGCAAGCTGTGTGCTGGCGGTTGAGGAAGTGCCGCCGGAAGAAACCGTCCGCTACGGCATCATCGAGGCAGCCGACGGTGAGGGCGACGTGTTCCGCGTGGCGAATTTGGTGGAGAAGCCACCGCCGGGCCGGGCGCCGAGCAATCTGGCCATCGCCGGGCGCTACGTCTTTTCGCCTCTCATCTTCGACATGATCCGCAGGGTGCAGCCGGATTCGCGGGGGGAAATCCAGCTTACCGACGCCATTCAATTGATGTGCGAGGAGGGCCGGCGGGTGCTGGCGCTGAAGCTGCCGCCCGCCGAGAAGCGCTACGACATCGGGAACTTCGGCAGTTACTTCGCCACGTTTGTGGAGTTCGCTCTGGCCGATCCGCACTACGGGCCCGGCTTGCGCGAAACGCTGGAACGTCTGCTGGCGCGCACGGCGAACCGGGCATGAACCGGCTAGTGCGCTGGGCGGTCCTCTGGCTCGTCATCGCGCTTTTCCGCCTCTGTCACAGCGGCATCCTGTGGCCGGAAGAGACGCTGCCGATGGCAGCCGCCGTCCAGATACTGCACGGGCGCCAGTTGTATCGCGACGTCTGGTTCGACAAACCCCCGCTGGCGCCTGCCATCTGCCTGTTGTGGGGGGCACAGACCGGCTGGCCGTTACGGCTGGCCGGCAGCATCTACATTCTGGCCGCCTGCCTGTTCGCAGGATGCCTCGCCCGCGCCTTGTGGGGGGCGCGTGAAGGCAGGATCGCCGCTGCCCTGCTCGCTTTCTACCTGACGTTCTGGCTTCCGGCCGCCGTGATTCCCCTGGCGTCCGATCTGCTGATGCTCGCCCCGCACGCCGCCGCGATCTGGCTGGCGGTCAAGCGTCGCGGTTTCGCGGCGGGCATTGCTGCGGGCCTCGCCTTCCAATCCAACCCGAAAGGGCTGTTCGTGCTGGCGGCCTGCCTGGTCTTTCATCCGCGCGGCGCCGGTCGCATGCTGGCCGGATTTGCCATCCCGTCCGTCCTCGTCGTGGCGTGGCTCGGAGTGCGTGGCGCGCTGCCCGATTACTACCGGCAGGTCTGGCAATTAGGGGCCACTTACGCGCGCGACAGTTTTCTGGAGGCGCCGCTGCGCGAGGGGCTGGCGCGCACGGCCGCCTGGGCCGGCTTCCACGCGGCTCTGATTGTGGGCGCATTCATCTTCTGGCGGCGCGAACGCGGAGCGCTCGCCTTGCGCCTGGCCCTCTGGACGGCTCTCGCACTGGCCGGCGTTTGCCTCGGACTGCGCTTCTTCCCGCGCTATTATTTCCTGCTGCTGCTGCCGCTGACGGTCGCGGCGGCGCGCGGCCTTGCGCTGAGCCCGCGGCGTTATCTGGCTCTGGCGGCAATCGCGATCCTCGTGCCCGTCGTGCGCTTCGGTCCGCGGTATGTGCTGCTTGCGAGCGACCTCGTCGCCGGGCGGCCGCACGCATGGCGCGATCTCGCTCTGGATGCGGACAGTCGCGAGGCAGCTCGCCGTCTCCGCGCATCAGCGAAGGCCGGTGAAACGCTGCTCGTGTGGGGGTACCGGCCCGAGCTTTACGTCTACACGCGCCTGCCCGCGGCAAGCCGCTTTCTCGAGTCACAGCCGCTCACCGGCGTCTTCGCTGACCGGCATCTGTTCGACACACGCGTCTCCGATGCGGAGCTGGCGCGTCGCAGCCGCCGGGAGCTCATCCAAACCCGCCCGGACTGGGTGGTTGACGGCCTGAGCGTGATCAACCCGGCGCTCAACATGGACGTGTATGTCGAGCTTCGCGACTGGCTGGGATCGTACCGCCTCGAGACCGCCACGCGCCTGACGCGGATCTACCGTCGCGCGGCGCGTTGAAGCAGCCTCGCAGCCGGCTTCAGGCGGTCGCCGCCTGGCCAGGTTCGGCGTTGACGAAGGAGGCCTGCACCGTGCGCCCGTCCCGCATGCGGGCCGCCAGATGCAAAATCCCGTTCAGGGTGGTGTCGCCGCGCAGGCCTGCGTTGAGGCCTCGGGTCGCTTCGATCAGAAGCAGCGAGCCCAGGCCCGTGAAGTCCTCGCCGCCGTACAGCCGTCGCAGGCGGCGATTCATGGTTTTCACCAGCTCTTCTCCGGACTTCACCAGCTCCCGCATGGCCCGCTGGGGCTCGTGCTCCAGGGCCCGGCGAAGGCCGCCGGCCTGGACGCCGAATCGAATCAGGTGTTCAACGCAAACCGCATCCGCCACCAGCAGCGAGTGGAACAAGCGAGGCGCGCGCTCCACGTTCGACAGGATCACTTCGCGTCGCGAGGGCCGGTACAGGCGCGCCTGCTCGGGCTTGCCGGCGGCCAGAAGCAACTGCTCGATGCGAGCCAGCTCGGCGGCCAGCGCCATACCGGTCGAACGGCGAGCCACGGCAACGCTTTCCGCACTCATGATGTCGTAGGTGAATTCCATTTTCGCTTTGCTGCGGAACGGCAGCGTGCAGCGATAGACGATCAGCGGGCAGGCGGCGCCGAACGCGTCGTAGCGCCCGAGGTCGGCGAAGTAGGTGAACGGCAGCCACGCGCGCAGGGCCTGCTGCACGGCGACTGACATTTCGGCGTACGCCTCCTTGTAATTGGGGCTGCGCTCCACGGGCGCTTCCAGCCAGGCGACGGCCCTGGCGCCGGGAACCGACAGCGACATTCTGACCTCGATTTGTTCCGCTTCCGGAACCGCCTCATCGAGCCACGCCAGTGCCGTATCGAAGCGGTAGGCCGCCAGCAGCGGCGCCAGGCTCGACCGCGCCTGGACCGGACTCAGTCGCCATGCGCCCGACCATGAGAGGTCGAAACGCGTGTCCCGGCCGGCGGGACGCGCGACCAAGGCGGCGCACAGGCACATCGCCTCCCGCGCCAGGTCGCGCTCGCCGGCGGCCTCCTCAGCCTCGGGGGGCCGGACCAGCAGCCGCCCGTCCCATCGCGCCTCCACGCGTGCGCCGGCCACCGATTCCAGCCGTTCGGTCCACGGCCTGCGCTCCAAAAACGGCAGATGCACTTCGATCCGATGCTGCCGTTTCAGGCCGTGGGTGAGCGCGGCGGGGTGCAGGCGTGTCCGGTGGGACGGTCCTTCGCCGTCCAGCCGCACGCGGCCGTGCAGAACTTCGTGCCAGTCGCGCAAGTCCCCCGCCGAGAAATCGAACGAACCGTCCACCCAGGCCGCTTCGTGCGGAGCAGCCTGCGCCCGCGCGCACAGGGCTGCTACCAGCCTGTTGCGGAGCGCCTCCGCGGCGTTGGATTGCAGGGAAGCGACCAGCTCGCGCACGCTGTCGGCGGGAATGGACGGCAGGGTGGCTGCCGCCCGCTCGGTCGCTTGTCGCTTCAGGTCTGCGAGGATCCCGACCATCGCCGGCTCGTTCAGCACGCGGAGGCTGGTGCGGGCGGCTTCGCGAATTCGCTCGAATCGGGACGGCTCCAGAGCGGCATCGAGCAAAGTGCCGGCGAGAGCCTCGATCCAAGCCTCGGCGGCCCACCCCGGCCGCAAGGGCGTCCAGGCGAGGTCCTCCGCGAACTCTTCCCGGGATCTTGCCTCCACAATCCGGCTCAGCCACTCGTGCAGCTCGGCCATCTGCTCGGCGTGATCGAGGGCGCGCCACAGCGCTGCGGCGGCGCCATGGTGCGAGTCGCGCCAGAACTCGAGCAGGCGCGTCAGGTGTTCGCCGGCCCGCCCGCGCGCCGATTTCTCGAGCAGGCTCTCGAAGGCGGGCAGCGGATGCGCGTCCGACAAGGCGGTCAGCAATTCCGACTGCGCTTGCCCGGAAGCGGGGCAGACTTCCACGCGGAGATCGCGCACGAAGCCGGCCTGGTTTGGCCGTAACGGCTTCAGGCAGAGCCGCGCCCGTTCCTCCTCCTCGCGCCAGATCGCATACAGGAACGGGCCGGCGAGGGTCGCGCGAGCCTTGGCCACCCAGAGCGGCTCGACGGCGATTCCGACCCAGCCTTCCAGCTTTCCCGAAGCCGGCTGCGTCACCCAGCTCAGGTCGAAGCCGAAGTGCAAGCGCAGCACAAGCTCAATCTCTCCCGGGTACAGGAAAGCCAGGATCTGAGCGTCGCCGAGCCGCCGTGGCTCGTCGAGCGCCTCCCGCGACGCGGCGTCGAGCGCGTAACAGCGTCCGGTGGCCTGCTCCAGTACGATCGGCCAACCTTCCGTGCGCCGCATAGCTTCGTTTTCGAGCAGCGAAAGAAGGGACGACAGGGCCATGAGTTGGATTTCGCTCCTTGGGATAACCCGGAAAGCAGTTGCGGCGGCGCCAGCCGCCGAACGGGATGCCGCTCGATTATACTGGCAAGTTCCGCCAAATTGAAATGCGGAAAACGGGCAAGCGCGACCTTGGGGCGCGCCAACGGCTTGAAACGGTGCGAGTTATTTCGCGGCAGGATTTTTTGCCCGCGGTTGTGAACGAAGGGGCGTCGTGGTCGGGGAGGACGGAACCATGATGACGCGGAGGTGTGCAATGGCTTTGACGGCAGGGTTGCCGTCGCTGGCTCAACCGGTAGCCCGCAAAGGGCGTCTGAAGCAGGCGGTGGCGCGCTGGTGCTTCCGCAACTGGAGCCTGGAGGAGCTGGCGCGCAATGCCGCTGCTCTCGGCATCGAAGGAATTGATTTGATCGGGCCGGAGGAATGGCCGGTCGTTCAAAAGTTTGGGCTGACGCCCTCGCTGGCCCCGGGCGGCGGGACGATCGCCGACGGGCTGAATCGCAAGGAGAATCACGACAAAATCGAAAGGCAACTGCGGGAAAACATCGAGCGCGCCGCTGCCGCCGGAGTTCCCAACGTGATCACTTTCTCGGGGAACCGCCGCGGCCTCGCCGACGAAGAAGGCCTGGAGAATTGCGTCGCCGGGTTGAACCGGATCAAGGCCCTTGCCGAAGACAAGGGCGTGACGGTCTGTTTGGAGTTGTTGAACAGCAAGGTGGATCACAAGGACTACCAGGCCGACCGCACGGCTTGGGGAGTCGAGGTGGTCCGACGAGTGAACTCTCCCCGCGTCAGACTCGTTTACGACATTTACCACATGCAAATCATGGAGGGCGACATCATCCGGACCCTCCGGGCCAATATCCAGTGGATCGCCCACATCCACACCGCGGGCAATCCCGGGCGCAATGAGATTGACGACACCCAGGAGCTGAATTACCGAGCGATCGCGCGCGCAATTGCTGACCTGGGGTTCCAGGGCTTTGTGGCCCACGAGTTCGTGCCGCGCCGCGACCCGCTGGAATCGCTCAGGCAGGCGGTCGAGATCTTTACGGTTTAGCCGCAGGCGCGGGTTTGGGCGCCGGCGGTGCCGGCTTGGGGGCGGCCGACGGGTCCAGATTGAAATCGGGCGGCTTGGATCCCGGCGGTCCCTCCCCGAACTTGTGACCTTGGGCCTCACCGACGGCGCGATATCGCTCCAGGAGCCGATCCGCGTCGGTGGCCGGGCCGCGCCGCGCGTTGGCTGCCGGACCGGCGTCCGCGGGGGGCGACAACAGGTACATGCGCGTGTCCGCAGTTCTGTGCTCGGGCAAGCTCAGGTGGACTCCCTCGAGCACGATCAGCACTTCCTCCAAGCCGCCTTGCAGACCGCTCGGGGCCACGAAGATTTCCTTGAAGGGGTTGCCGTCACGGACCGCGGTCACCACGCCCACGGGCAAGCCGCGGGGAAACACGCGATCGTCGCCCGAGGTGAAAAACCATTCGCCTGGTTCGACTTTTTCCTCGGCTTGTACGTAGTCCACACGGCAAGCGCCGTGTCCTTGGCCCTTCAGGGCTCCGCGCACGCGGTGTTTCTCCGAGATCACGCCCGCGGCGAAGGTCGGGTCGGTGATGAGTTGGACCTGGGAGGCCGTAGGGAAGACAGCGACCACCTTGCCCACAATTCCGTCCGGGGTGATCACCGCCATGCCGCGCATGACGCCGCTGGTGGAGCCGCGGTCCACAAAAACGACCCGTGAGCTGGCGCCCACGCCCGCCCCGATGACCCGCGCCGCCACCGTTTTCGAGGGAGTGCGCGCCTGAAAGGCAGCCAGCGCCCGCGCCCGTTCCGCCGTGGCGAGCTCGTTTTTGAGGAACTGGTTTTCCAGCTTCAGCTTGCCGATTTCGGCCCGCAGCCGCCGGTTTTCTTGCACCGCGTTGTGAAGCAACAGATACGATTCCACGAATCCGGCCCCGGCGCTGCGCGCCGCCTCGAGCATACGCGCCAGGGGCGTCACGGCCGTGACTGCCCAGACCCGGATCAGGCGAACGTCTTGAGCGGTCTTGACCTGGTAGGCCAGCAGCAGCAGTTGGGCGAAGATCAGCAACAGCAGGACGCTGAGGTTGCGGTACCGACTCAGGAACTCCATGGAAGACTCGCCGCGCGCAATGCGCGCAGGACCGGCTCAACAGGAACGGTCATTCAATGGCGATCTTGCGCAGGAGCCGGAAGTCCTCCAGCATCTTGCCGGTGCCGAGCACGACCGAAGCCAGGGGATCCTCGGCAATGGAAACCGGCAGGCCGGTTTCTTCGCGAATCCTGCGATCCAGATTCTTCAGCAGGGCGCCGCCGCCCGTCAGCACGATGCCCCGGTCGCTGATGTCGGCGGAAAGTTCGGGCGGCGTGCGTTCCAGAGCCACCCGGATGGCGTTCATGATGGTCGCCACGCACTCGGAGAGGGCTTCGCGGATCTCGCTGTCGTCAATGGTGATGGTTTTGGGGACGCCCTCGATGAGATTGCGCCCCTTGATCTCCATGGTCAGGGGCTTGTCCAGCGGATAGGCCGACCCGATCTGGATCTTGATCTGCTCCGCCGTTCGCTCGCCGATGAGGAGGTTGTACTTGCGCTTGAGATACTGCATGATGGCGTCGTCCATCTCGTTGCCGGCCACCCGCACCGAGCGCGAGTAGACGATGCCGGACAATGAGATGACGGCCACGTCCGTGGTCCCGCCGCCGATATCCACGATCATGTTGCCGCAGGCCTGGGTGATGGGAAGGCCCGCGCCGATGGCGGCCACCATCGCCTGTTCGACCAGATAAACTTCGCTGGCCTTGGCCCGGTAAGCCGAGTCAATCACCGCTCGCTTTTCCACCTGAGTGATCTCGCAGGGCACGCCGATGACGATCCGCGGATGCACCAGCAACCGCCGCCCGTGAGCCTTCTGAATGAAGTAGGTGAGCATCTTCTCGGTGATCTTGAAGTCGGCGATCACCCCGTCCTTCATGGGCCGGATGGCGACAATGTTACCGGGCGTCCGTCCGAGCATCTCCTTGGCTTCCCGGCCCACGGCTTCGACTTCTCCGGTGACTTTGTTGACCGCGACGATGGAGGGTTCGTTGACGACAATGCCTTTGCCGCGGGCGTAGACCAGCGTGTTGGCGGTGCCCAAATCAATCGCCAGATCGGATGAGAACAGGCTGAACAGCGAGCGGAAATTCATTCCCATCAGAAGGTTAGCACAAGCAGTCGGAGCGGTTCAATTTCTGCCGGGCAGTGCGAGCCGTGGGCTATTTGTCCCGTTGCCTGCCCGGGCAGGCCGGGCGTGAACCCCACCCCGACATGATGGAGGCGCTGAGCACCCGCGAGCGCCCTTTCGGGGATCACCGCGGGTGTTAGCATAAACGGGAGCGATGGTTCCGGGGCGTGAACACGAACTTCCGTGCGGCCGCGTTCGGGCAGGTCAACAGCGCCGGCGATCCGCCCACGCTCCAGTGGGCTGTGCGATTCCAATTCCATGGAGACAGCAACCCTATGGGGTATACACTCCGCTATGGTCTGACAGATTATCACTTTATGAAACGCGGGGACCCCGTTGACTGCAAGCACCACGGGGCTCAGCACAACTCGCGCGCCTTCACGAGCGAGGATGAGGCAGTGGCCTTCCTGCGGGTCTTTTTCGATGATCCCGGCGCTGCATCTCAACTGAGACAGATGGCGCTGGAGCTGCGGCCCGGGCTCGGTGGGCCGCGGCCGGCCGACCAGAATGTGGTCCGGGAGTTGGCGCGGCTCCTGGTCGCGGGGTCGTTACTAATCATTCAATGCGTACATACTCAAGCCCCGGCTGTACCTCAGCAGGCCGAAGCGCCTCCCTCGCCTCCCAAGCTGAAGTCGCCGCGGCCGGCGACGGTCAAGCACTGGATCGAATTCAAGGTGATCGAAGAGAAAACCAAGCGCCCGATCCCGGAGGTCACGCTTAAATTGGTCTTGCCCGGCCGGGGCGAGGAATCACACACCACGGAAGCCAAGACTTTGCACATCTCCTTGGCGAGTGCGGGTACAGCGGACCTGCTTGAGATGAAGCATCTCGACGTTTGGGAGGTAGTCGAGATCCAATCCGGGTAGTCACTCGCGCTTCCGATAATCCGGATCCGAGGCCCAGCGGAGGCCGGAGGCCGGATCCACCCAGAGGGCGCCCCAATAGCCGCCTCTGGAGGCAGCCAGGCGGAGGTGGCGAATCTCGCCCTGCGGTTGGGTCAATGGCATCCAGCTACGACCAGTAGCCGAGGCGACCCAGATCCGATCTTGGATCCTCGCGAGCACGAGCAGGCCGCCGGTTTCAAGGCCGGAGATCGCCCACTCGGAGGCAGGACTCGGGGCAGGTGGCACCGCGAGCTCCCTCGGACGTG